>Ga0209847_1000464_pt1 | contig 16767 bp, 11 predicted proteins | sample OrgsoiDNA_201060_FD_185808 | JGI IMG/M metagenome (GOLD analysis project Ga0209847, IMG submission 185808) | Permafrost soil microbial communities from the Arctic, to analyse light accelerated degradation of dissolved organic matter (DOM) -... | ecosystem: Environmental > Terrestrial > Soil >... | reverse complement strand
CTTTTTCGCTATATTATAAAATACACAACGGTCTCAGCCGATATATTCTAAGCCACCCATATAAGGGCGCAAGACTGCCGGCACTTCGATACGTCCGTCTGCCTGTTGGTAGTTTTCCAGCACCGCCACCAGAGTACGGCCTACAGCCAAGCCGGAACCGTTCAGGGTATGAACCAGACGCGGTTTCTTCTCAGTTTTGCTACGACAGCGTGCCTGCATACGGCGCGCCTGAAAATCACCCATGTTTGAACATGAAGAGATTTCGCGGTAAGTATCCTGCGCAGGCAACCACACTTCCAGATCGTAGGTTTTAGTCGAACCAAAGCCCATGTCGCCAGTACACAGCAACATTTTACGATATGGCAGGTTCAGCAACTGAAGTACTTTTTCAGCATGGCCAGTCAATTCTTCCAGCGCCTGCATGGAATCTTCAGGGCGGACGATCTGTACCATCTCGACTTTGTCGAACTGGTGCATACGGATCAAACCACGGGTATCACGGCCATAAGAACCTGCTTCAGAACGGAAGCATGGCGTATGGGCGGTCATTTTCAGCGGCAGAGACTCTTCTTCAAGAATTTCGTCACGCACGAGGTTAGTCAGCGGCACTTCTGAGGTTGGGATCAACGCATAGTTGCTGCTGTCAGCTTCTTCATCCAGCGGCTTGGTGTGGAATAAATCTTCACCAAATTTTGGCAACTGGCCGGTACCGTACAATGAGTCGTGGTTAACCAGATACGGTACATATGTTTCGAGATAGCCGTGATGCCCGGTGTGCAGGTCAAGCATGAACTGTGACAAAGCACGGTGCATACGGGCAACCTGCCCTTTCATCACCACGAAACGTGAACCGGTCAGTTTGACGGCGGCGGCGAAATCCAGACCACCGGACATTTCGCCCAGTGACACGTGATCACGCACCTCAAAATCATACTGATGAGGCGTACCCCAACGGCTGACTTCCTTATTATCGTTTTCGTCTTTACCGGCAGGAACGGAGTCATCCGGCAAGTTCGGAATAGCAGACGCAATGTTGCGGATTTCATTTTGCAACGCATCCAGCTCGGCCTTCGCCGCATCCAGTCTCTCACCCAGCGTATTCACTTCCTGACGCAGGGGTTCGATGTCTTCGCCACGGGCTTTAGCCTGACCGATAGTTTTCGATCGTGCGTTACGTTCAGCCTGGAGAGTTTCCGTTTCTACCTGCAAGACTTTGCGGCGTTCTTCTTGGGAACGCAGCGTTTCCACATCGAGTTTAAAACCTCTGCGAGCGAGTTTTTCTGCAACTGCGTCTAGCTCATTACGCAGTAGATTGGGATCGAGCATGCTAATCCTGTACGTGTCGTTTTGATTGTGAAGTAGATGAAGCACGCCGCCTGAACCGGCAGCATGTCAAAGAGTTATCAGAAGTAACCTTACCGCAAGAGCAAAATTAGCGGTAGCGTTTTGTCGGGCTATTTTGATCTTGTTCAGTCAGCCATGCCAGCTTTTCGCCGATCTTACCTTCCAGCCCGCGAGATGATGGATAATAGTACTGAGTTTTCGCCATTTGCGGCGGGAAATAGTTCTCACCAGCGGCATAGGCGTTGGGTTCATCATGGGCATAACGGTATTCTGCGCCCAGCCCCATTTCCTTCATCAGCTTGGTTGGCGCATTGCGTAAATGCTCGGGCACATCATAATCCGATTGCTCGCGGGCATCGCGCATCGCCGCTTTAAAAGCGCTGTAGACAGCATTGCTTTTCGGTGCGCAGGCCAGATAAACAATCGCCTGAGCGATTGCCCGTTCACCTTCAGCCGGCCCAACGCGGGTAAAGCAATCCCACGCAGAAATGGCAACCTGCATACCGCGTGGATCCGCATTCCCGACATCTTCTGACGCAATCGCCAATAAACGTCGGGCCACGTAAAGCGGATCGCCACCGGCAGTAATAATGCGGGCGTACCAGTAAAGAGCGGCATCGGGGGAAGAACCGCGCACCGATTTATGCAGTGCAGAAATCAGATCATAATAGCGATCGCCTTTGTTATCGAAACGCGCGCTGCGCTCACCGGAGATTTCTTTCAGTAACTCAGGCGTTAAAGTCCTGATGCCGTTGGCATCGATTTCAGCCATATCAGCCATCATTTCTATGCTGTTTAGCGCACGGCGTGCATCACCGTTAACCAGTTCACCCAGCATTCGACGCGTCTCATCGGGTACTACAATTTTTTGATCCGCATAGCCGCGCTCTTTGTTGGTCAGCGCTTGATCAATCACTTTCTCGATATCTTCCGCCGTCAGGGATTTGAGCAGATAGACGCGTGCACGGGAAAGCAGTGCTGAATTGAGTTCGAACGAAGGATTTTCGGTCGTCGCACCAATAAAGGTGATGGTGCCGTCTTCGATATGTGGCAGGAAAGCATCCTGCTGACTTTTGTTAAATCGATGGACCTCATCAACAAACAGTATGGTGCGTCTGCCTGCATCACGGTTTTGCCGCGCACGCTCTATTGCCTCACGGATCTCTTTAATGCCTGAGGTGACAGCCGAAATGCGTTCCACATCCGCGCTGGCGTAGCGCCCAATCAACTCTGCCAGCGTCGTTTTCCCCGTTCCCGGTGGTCCCCACAGGATCATCGAATGCAGTTGCCCGGCTTCTATCGCACGTGGCAACGGTTTACCCGGCGCCAGTAAATGTTGCTGGCCGATATACTCTGCAAGAGAAACTGGCCGCATTCTTGCGGCCAGTGGCTGGAACTCATTGTGGGAAAAATCGAGTGACAGATTACTCAAAGGGGCCTCACTGACGCTGGTCGTCCACCGTCACACCTTTCGGCGGTGTAAATTTGAATTTGGCATCATCAACCGTGGAGTTTTGCTGGCCTTTCAAGACATAAGCACTTTTCTGGCCATCCTGCTCAACGGCGGTAAAGCTTTTGATGGTGCCGGTTGGGGTCACATTAATCGCAAATTGCTTGAGATTGCCCGTTGCTGCTTTCGGCGTTAATTCGAAATCATCGCCTTTTTGCTTGATGTTGTATTTTGACCAGTCACTGCTGTCGTTGCGGGTAATCAACATAAACGGCGTATTACCGGTCGCATTTTTCAGCCAGGTTGCAGTAACTTGCTCAACAAACGGGTTATAGAACCACAGAGTTTTACCGTCAGACACCAGAATGCTTTCATCCGGTGATGTCATATGCCAGTTGAAGAGATTGGGGCGTTTGACCCACAGCTCGCCTTCACCCTGCTGCACAGCAGCACCATCATCACTGGTGACGGTTTGAGTGAAGCTGGCATGGAACGTATTCAGTTTGCCAAGACGAGATTTAAGATCACTGCTAGCGTCAGCCAGAACGGAAGCGGAGGTAAACGCAGTCAATAAACACCCTACCATTAACAATTTTTTCATTCTTATACTTGCCTCAGAAATCCATAAATTCAGACGATGCCTTTCACACAGGCAAAAGACGTATGGTGCGAACTCTATCCGAGGCAGCGTGCCAGCGGTAGCTCAATCGTCTGAAAAACCATTGTTTTACGCATCTTTGCATAAGGGCCGCATTCGCGACCCTTCTTAACAAAATACAAGCAAATCAGGAGAGATTTATTCGTGCGATGGCGGTGCCAGCACCTCGCGGTTACCGTTATGGCCCGGAGCACTGACAATGCCCTGCGCTTCCATTTGCTCAACGATACGCGCCGCACGGTTGTAGCCGATACGGAACTGACGCTGCACACCGGATATAGAAGCACGGCGTTTATCCACCACGAAAGCCACTGCCTGATCAAACAGGGCATCCAGCTCTTCATCACTATCAAGACCCAGACCACCGCCCTCACCGTCTTCACCACCGGAGATGATGCTTTCGATATATTTTGGACGACCGCGGGCTTTCCAGTCTTGAACAACTGCATGCACTTCCTGGTCGCGAACAAAGGCACCGTGAACACGCACAGGGATCGAGGAGTTAGGCGCCATATACAACATGTCACCCATACCCAGTAAAGATTCGGCACCGCCCTGATCGAGGATAGTGCGTGAGTCAATTTTACTCGAAACTGTAAACGCAATACGAGTGGGGATATTGGCTTTGATAAGGCCAGTGATAACATCCACTGACGGACGCTGGGTTGCCAGAACCAGATGAATACCCGCCGCACGCGCTTTCTGTGCCAGACGTGCAATCAATTCTTCAACTTTTTTGCCCACCGTCATCATCAGATCAGCAAATTCGTCCACCATAACCACAATGAAAGGCTCTTTCTCAAGATGCGGAGGTTCAGCCGCCATGCCATCACCTGGCTTCCAGAATGGATCAGGAATTGGGCGGCCCATGGCTTCGGCTTCTTTTACTCGATCGTTATAGCCCGCTAAATTACGCACTCCAAGTGCAGACATGAGCTTATAACGACGCTCCATTTCGCCCACACACCAGCGTAATGCATTAGCGGCATCCTTCATGTCTGTTACAACAGGAGTCAAAAGGTGTGGAATGCCTTCATAGACCGATAACTCGAGCATTTTCGGGTCGATCATAATGAATTTCACGTCTTTCTCTGACGCTTTATAAAGAATACTCAGAATCATGGCGTTAACACCCACCGACTTACCGGAACCTGTAGTACCAGCAACCAATAAGTGTGGCATTTTAGCCAGATCAGCTATTACCGGTTCACCGGAAATATCTTTACCCAACACGATCGTCAGCGGTGAAGGACTGTCTTGGAATTTCGCACAATCCAGCACTTCGCGTAGATAAACGGTCTGACGCTTTTTGTTAGGTAATTCTAATCCGACATAAGGTTTGCCCGGAATAACCTCAACCACACGAACAGCTACCGCAGACAGGGAGCGCGCAAGGTCACGCGACAAATTTGAAATACGTGCAGCTTTAACACCTGGAGCCAAATTCAGCTCGAAACGCGTGATCACTGGCCCAGGTAATTTGCCGACAACATCCGCCTTTATACGGTAATCATTTAAACGCGCTTCTATTAGGTTACCCATTTGTTCTAATGCAAAGTCATCTACAGGCTCAGCTTCAACCGGAGGAGAAGTCAACAGGTCCAATGATGGGAATGGCGTGGTCGGCCTGACCAACGGTTGCTCATTGCGCATAAGGAATGGGTGGATCAGACTGTCCATGTTTGGCTGATGCGTCGCCTGTGACTGCTGCGGCGCTTCATACTGCTCGATAGCTTCCACCGGCGCATGGGATGGGCGATGGGCTGACTGGCCGAAAGTTGGCACATCAGGTTCTTCGCTTTTCTGTGGGGACAGCGTAAACAGCGGTTCCGAAGGCGTGTCATCGACCAAATCCGCCATTGGCGAGAAGGTGAAGGCATCATGCGTGCTGATATTGATTGCCGCCGCAGCCAGAACCTCAGAAGCTGATTCCGTTGGCGCAGAGGAGAAAGCACGCTCCTGATAAGGCACGGAATCCATTGGCTCCTGCGCTTCCTGTTGGTAACGATTCTGCTCACGCGTAGCAAACGCTTGACGCAATGCGGCCTCCTCTAGCGCCGCCTCCTCGTCCTGCTCGGTAGCTTGGTGTTCTTCACCGTAACGCTGGCTTTGCTGATGGGCAAACTGCTGACGCAGCGCCGCTTCCTGTAAAGCCTGGTCATCGTCGCCCTGAATGCTATCGGTATCATCAATCGCAGGACCAGCGACATGTTGCTGTGCGGCAACCTGCTCTTGCTCCTGTTGTTCTGCCATTCGTTGGGAAGGCAACTTGATACCGTAAGACGCCAGCTCGCGACGCGTAGGGATACGAACCGGATTTGGACGCGGCAATTCTGGACCGACACCTTTTTTAATTTGCGAATTGCCATCACTGACAGCACTGAACGCAGGCATAAAGGTATTGGTGGACGATATAGCAGACTGCCCGGCCTGTGCCAGGCCCGTCGCCAGTGCCGCCGTTGCTGCAACACTATTCACATCGGAGCTGTCACGCTGTGCGGTACTAAAATCAAAAGGCGAGTGCTCAGCGTCAGGATCGGCATGTGCACTCCAGTTACCCAGGCGCGGCTCATCCTGATGGTGAGGCAAATGCGGCACAGGCTGTTGCGGCGCAGGCGTTTCCTGAGGGATCTCAAAACTGTATAGCGGTGGAGGTGGCGAAATAACCGCTTCCGGCGCAGGAATATGCGCAGGCGGAGTGAGTTCTGCCGGAGTTGGTTCAGCGGGAGAGGCTATCGTTTGTGGCTGCGGGCTCTCATGAACAGGCTCGTGCACTGACGGCGCAGAGAACAATACATCATCCTCTTCCTCAGCAGCCGAAGCGGGAGCAGATGAAGCTGCAACGGCCGCCGTGGTAACTGCCGCAGCACGTGCTGCATCAGAAGGCACATAATCGCTATCAAGAAGAGGATCGTCATGCGCATCCAGGACTTGCTGATCATGGTGATCGTCATATTCTTCATCGTCATCACGGCGCGAACGGTTAGTCATAAAGGTGGTTACACCTAAAACCACACCGCCAATTTTCTCTGCAATCGTCAGCCATGACCACCCTGTAAACAGCGTTAAACCCGCTGCCCAGACGCATAGAAGCAACAGGGTTGCGCCAACATTGTTCAACCACGGGGTCATTGCTGTTCCCAGCAAACTGCCGATCACCCCGCCGGAAGCGAAGTAATAGAGGTCGTCGATGTTAAACGCGGCTAACCCACAAGATGTAAGAATTAACGCCAGCGTCCCGATGAGGCGCAGCGATAAGGAAAAATAATCGACATGATCCTGATTATCACGCTGGCGAAACGCCGCCCAACACAGGCTAAGCATGATAGGGGGAATTGCGTAAGCCAATACGCCAAAAACGAAGAATAATGTATCGGCCATCCAGGCCCCGACACCCCCACCCCAATTATGGATAGGTCCATGCCAAGCAGTCTGCGACCAGCTCGGATCTGATGGGTTAAAACTCACCAATGCCGCAATAAGGTAAACGGCGAAAACGGCTACCACAACCAGCACAGCCTCCAATACACGGCGGCTACTGCTCAGTTTCTTCAAGGTAACGTCTTTATCTTCTGTATATTCCTGGCTCAAGAAAGGCTCTCCAGGTTCCTGTGGGCTGAAAAAGCAACAGCGCCGAGAACGGGCCTCGGCGCCAGAGCTGTATAGATACACAGGAGTGTAGCTAACTTTATAAGGTTTTGCACCTGAACCTTTACCGGGTCTTAATGACCAGTCGGTTAGTTTGTTTTACTTCTTCCATCACCACATAGGTGCGGGTGTCGTTGACACCCGGCAGACGAAGTAACGTCTCTCCTAACAACTTACGGTAAGCGGACATATCAGGTACGCGGGTTTTCAACAAATAGTCGAAGTCCCCGGAAACCAAATGACACTCCTGAATATCTTCGAGTTTCTGTACTGCAGCATTAAATTGCTCAAACACATCCGGTGCACCACGGTTGAGTGTTATTTCAACAAACACCAGCAGTGAAGCATCCAGATAATGTGGATTGAGCAATGCGGTATAACCGTTGATGAAGCCCTGACGTTCTAAACGACGAACGCGCTCCAGACACGGCGTTGGAGATAATCCCACACGTTTGGAAAGCTCGACGTTTGAAATCCGGCCATCCTTTTGCAGTTCATTGAGGATGTTACGGTCAATACGATCGAGATCTTTTCCCGGACGTTTTTTATTGTCTACCATTATTATTGTCTCTCTGCTGTCCTTCCCTGCACCTGCCATACCCTAGCCAACTTCAATGTGTCAGGGTTTGTCCAAAGCGAAGACCCGATTGTTATAGGTTTTAGCACCCTGTTTAAACACGTTCGTCCCCTGTCGAAAGAAAACGCGTTCAGTGACCTGATACCGAGAAAAAATAACGCTGTGAAATTAATAGCTTGCATGCTGACAGCTGTTTTCACTAAATCCTGCACAAGAAATGACCAGCGTTGTAAAACCCCGAACGAGCCAGGTAGCAGCTGTTTGCGTAATTTCAAGTTACAGGCAGGCGATTAATTTCTTCGTCCCCAGATGTTTTCGCAAATGCACAGCGGATTGTCAAAGTAAAAGAAGCAAAATCAGAAGAACGTGCCAGATTGAAATGACACGACGTCCTTTTTAGCTATCTGCCCTGACCGACAACAACAAAACAATTCGATAGCTTTTCCACGATAAACCCTGCAAGAAGACAGGATTTAGCTTGAAAACGTCACATTGTGATGGGCCAAATAAACCCGAACTTATGACCCAGCCCAAATTTATTTCTCAATCCTTCAATCAGTTACCCAACTAAAAGCCTGACTGCGGTTCTGTTCTACGCGGGTTTAACAGTAAAAACTATCAGACAAATCGCTAACAACATCTGAGTTTACTTTTTTTACGGCGCGCTTTTCCCTACAATCGATTCATTGCTAGTCCCCATCACGGAGATGAATTGCTCATGAGTACGGTTAAACACAGTAAGTTATTGATTTTAGGCTCAGGTCCTGCCGGTTATACCGCAGCGGTTTATGCTGCCCGCGCCAACCTGAACCCGGTGCTGATCACTGGCATGGAAAAAGGCGGTCAGTTGACCACCACGACGGAAGTTGAAAACTGGCCGGGTGACCCGGAAGGTTTGACGGGGCCAGGCCTGATGGATCGCATGCACGAGCATGCGGCAAAATTTAATACCGAAATCATCATTGACCATATTCACAAAGTTGATTTGCAGCATCGTCCTTTCCGCCTGTTTGGCGATAGCGAAGAGTACACCTGTGATGCCCTGATCATCGCCACCGGCGCTTCTGCACGTTATATCGGTTTGCCCTCTGAGGAGGCTTTCAAGGGCAAAGGCGTTTCTGCCTGTGCGACCTGCGACGGCTTCTTCTACCGTAACCAGAAAGTTGCCGTGGTCGGTGGGGGTAATACGGCCGTGGAAGAGGCACTCTATCTGGCGAACATCGCCGAAGAAGTTCACCTGATCCACCGTCGTGACAGCTTCCGTGCAGAGAAAATCCTTATTGACCGCCTGAACGAAAAAGCCAAAAACGGCAACATCGTGCTGCACACCCATAAAACGCTGGATGAAGTTCTTGGCGACCAGATGGGCGTCACCGGCGCAAATCTGCGTGATGCGCGTACTGATGAGTTGGAGAAACTTGACGTTGCCGGTGTATTTATCGCCATCGGCCACAGCCCGAACACAGCGATTTTTGACGGCCAACTGGCGCTCGAAAACGGCTATATCAAAGTTCAGTCAGGCATTCACGGCAACGCCACTCAGACCAGTATTCCAGGCGTTTTTGCTGCGGGTGATGTCATGGACCACATCTACCGCCAGGCCATCACGTCGGCCGGTACCGGTTGTATGGCCGCGCTGGATGCAGAACGTTATCTGGATGGTCTGGTTAAACCTGCTGCGGTTTAACCATTTCTGCTACAACAGTATGTTGTATGCCCTATAGGGCGGCTGAATGGCCGCCTTATTTTTTATAAAAATAGATAATGTTTTCAGTCTTACTTTGAACATGTAACATGAGCTGGCTTTCGACTTAGCTCGGAACGCAACGGTTGATAGCGCCGTCACTGCGGCGCTTTTTTGGATCATGCGACCTGCTATCGGGCTTCTTCAGCGTCCTCCTGATTTCCCCGCCAAGCCGCATGTCACTCTATGCAGAAATATCCACACAGTGATTTCTGTATTGCTGCGCAGACTGATTGCCTGATGAATAAAACTCGACAACAAGAACTGATCCGTTGGTTAAAACAACAAAGCACTCGCGCTAAAGGCTGGGTACGCCTGTCGATGATGCTCGGTTTACTCTCCGGTTTATTGATCCTGGCTCAGGCCTGGTTGATGGCAGGATTACTGCACAGCCTGATCATTCAACACACGCCACGCGAGGCCCTACTGCAAAGTTTCCTGTTGCTGGCGTTGACGTTTATTGTACGTGCGGTGGTGACCTGGTTACGTGAGCAGGTAGGTTTTATCTGTGGAAAAGTGATCCGCCAGGAGATGCGAAAACAGGTACTCGACCGGCTGACGACGCTTGGTCCCGCTTGGATCCAGGGCAAACCGGCAGGAAGCTGGGCCACTATCATTCTTGAACAGATCGAAGACATGCAGGACTATTACGCGCGCTATCTGCCGCAAGTCGCCCTGGCGGGGATCATCCCGCTGCTGATTCTGGTCAGTATCTTTCCGGTCAACTGGGCAGCAGGCATGATCCTGTTGGTCACCGCGCCCCTGATCCCCCTATTTATGGCGCTGGTAGGTATGGGCGCTGCGGATGCCAACCGCCGTAACTTCACTGCCCTCGCCCGCCTGAGCGGTAGCTTCCTCGACAGCCTGCGCGGCCTCGACACCCTACGCCTGTTCCACCGCGCACAGGCCGAAACAGACCAGATCACCCGCTCGACCGAGAAATTCCGCGCCAGAACGATGGACGTGCTGCGTCTGGCATTCTTATCTTCCGCCGTGCTCGAATTCTTCGCTTCTCTTTCCATCGCCGTTGTTGCGGTCTATTTTGGCTTCTCGTATCTGGGTGAACTGAATTTTGGCAGCTACGGCACACCGGTCACCTTGTTCGCCGGGTTCCTGGTGTTGATTCTGGCACCCGAGTTTTTCCAGCCACTGCGCGACCTTGGCGCGTTTTACCACGCTAAAGCCCAGGCCGTCGGTGCGGCAGAAAGCCTGCTGACGTTTCTTACTGCAGAGGCCGAAAGTCAGGGGGAAGGGACGCATAGCTGGGAAAGTACACTGCCGGTATCGCTGGCGGCCAGTGAGTGGGTAGTCCGCTCACCGGAGGGCAAAACGTTAGCTGGCCCGCTCAATTTTAATCTGTCAGCAGGAACGCGCGTGGCCATCGTTGGCCTGAGCGGAGCGGGGAAAAGCTCCTTGCTCAATGCACTGCTTGGCTTTTTGCCCTACCAGGGTTCGCTTCAGGCTAATGGCCTTGAATTGCGAGATATCCGCAGCAGCGAATGGCGCAAGCAGCTTAGCTGGGTGGGTCAGAACCCCCATCTTCCAGAGCAATCACTGCGCGCTAATATCCTAGTGAATCAGCCTGATGCCAGCGAAAACCAACTCCAGTCTGCAATAGAACGTGCCTATGTCAGTGAGTTTTTAGCCTTGCTACCGCAAGGTCTGGATACCGAACTGGGCGACAGCGCCGCACGCCTGTCTGTTGGCCAGGCTCAGCGCGTTGCCGTGGCACGCGCACTGCTCTCGCCCTGCCAGCTATTGTTGCTGGACGAACCGACCGCCAGCCTCGATGCACACAGTGAAAAGCGCGTAATGCATGCCCTGAGTGAAGCCTCTACGTCGCAAACTACCCTGCTAGTCACGCATCAGTTAGAAGATACCGAACATTACGATGTGATCTGGGTGATGGATAAAGGCCAACTCATCGAACAAGGCAGCTATCAGCAATTAGTGGCGCAAAACGGCGCATTCTCCCGTTTGCTGGCCCAGCGCAGTCAGGAGCTGTAACCATGAAAATTCTACTGCCTTACCTCGCGCTGTACCGCCGCCACTGGCTGCGGCTGTCATTGGGGATTATTCTGGCGATTGTCACCCTGCTTGCAAGCATCGGATTGCTGACGCTTTCCGGTTGGTTCCTGGCCGCTTCGGCGGTGGCAGGTTTAGCCGGGTTGTACACCTTCAACTATATGTTACCTGCCGCAGGCGTGCGCGGTGCGGCCATTCTCCGCACTGCCGGGCGTTATGCTGAACGGCTGGTTAGTCATGACGCAACCTTCCGCGTACTGGCGCATTTGCGCGTATTCACTTTCACCAAAATCATGCCGCTGTCACCCGGTGGCATCGCCCGTTTTCGTCAGGCCGATTTACTCAACCGCCTGGTGGCGGATGTCGATACGCTTGACCACCTCTATCTGCGCGTTATCTCTCCGCTAGTCAGCGCACTGGTCATTATTCTGGTCGTCACTTGCGGACTGAGTTTTTTAGATCTCAATCTGGCGCTGACACTGGGCGCCATTATGATGGCGCTGATGCTGTTGTTGCCGGTGATTTTCTACCGCGCCGGGCAGCCGATTGGCAGTGAACTGACCAGCCTGCGCGGCGCTTACCGCACGCAATTGAATGCCTGGTTACAAGGCCAGTCTGAACTGGTGATATTTGGTGCTGAAGCACGTTTTCGCCAAACGCTGGATGTTATAGAACGCAGTTGGATGTCTCGCCAGCAACAGCAGGCCAAACTTGCAGGCTTGTCACTGGCAATGATCATTGCATGCGCGGGGCTGACCGTGACACTGATGTTGTGGCTGGCTGCGGGCGGATTTAGCACTCTCGCCCAGCCCGGTGCACTGATCGCCCTGTTCGTCTTCACACCGCTGGCCGCCTTTGAGTCACTTGGCCCGGTCGCGGCCGCGTTTCAGCATCTGGGACAGGTCATGGCTAGCGCCAACCGTGTCAGTCAGGTGATCGAACAGCAACCGCTGGTCACCTTCCCGAAGCAGGGTGCTTCAGCACAACAGCAGGCCGCCCTGCACATTGAAGACCTGAATTTCACCTATCCAGGACAGCCGTTGCCGGTACTTAAAAATATTGTGTTGAATATCCATGCGGGTGAGCACGTGGCTTTGCTCGGCCAGACCGGCTGCGGTAAATCCACACTGCTGCAACTGATTACCCGGGCGTGGGATGCCGACAGCGGCAATTTAAAACTCAACGGCGCACCGCTGGCCAACTATGCTGAATCAACCCTGCGCCAGATGATGACCGTGGTCAGCCAACGGGTACATATTTTCAATAATACGCTGCGTGAAAACCTGCTCATGGCCTCGCCCCACAGCAGTGATGCAGAGCTCGCGAGCTCGCTGGAAGCGGTTGATTTACATGCCCTGCTCGAAGGCGAAGGGCTAAACGCCTGGCTGGGAGAAGGCGGCAGGCAGCTTTCTGGCGGCGAACAGCGCCGACTCGGGCTCGCGCGCGGTTTATTGCACAACGCGCCGCTGTGGCTGCTGGATGAACCGACAGAGGGGCTGGATGCCGAAACCGAGCGTCATATTCTGGCGTTACTGCACAAGCACTGCCATAACCGGACATTGATACTGGTGACTCACCGTCTGTACGGCCTTGAAAATATGCACAAGATTTGCGTAATGGAAGAGGGTCACATTGTTGAGCAAGGCGATCACCAGACCCTGATGACCCTGGCTGGCCGCTATGCCTGTTTTCGCGCACGTGGTTAATCAAATCTCTTAATGATGAGTAAGGTCTCCGATGCAGCTAGTTAAACTTGAGGCGAATTCATTCAATTTCCCTGACCCTGAAACGGCCTTGCAGGAGCCTAATGGGCTACTGGCGCTGGGTGGGGATTTAACGCTGCCGCGCCTGCTTTCTGCTTATCATCAGGGTGTTTTCCCGTGGTTCGACCCCGGCGAGATGATCCTGTGGTGGTCGCCAGACCCCCGTGCCGTGTTATTCCCGTCCGAACGGCACGTTAGCCGCAGCCTGCGACGTTTCATGCGTCAGGAGCCTTACCGGTTCACTCTGAACCGCGCGTTCAGTGACGTGGTCAATGCCTGCGCTCAGCAGCGTGAAGAAGGTACCTGGATTGGCCCGCTGGTAAAACGTGGCTATCAGGAACTGCATGATGCGGGACACGCACATTCGGTGGAAGTGTGGTCCGGAGATGCCCTGGTCGGCGGGATGTACGGAGTAAACGTTGGCGGCCTGTTCTGCGGTGAGTCGATGTTCACCCGTCAGATAAACGCCTCAAAATGCGCAGTGATGATCTTTTGCCAACATTTTACCCGCTATGGCGGAGAACTGATTGACTGTCAGGTGCTCAACCCTCACACTGCGTCGCTGGGTGCGAGAGAGATCCCCCGCCGCCAATTTTTGCAGCTGCTTTCCCGGCTTTCACAGCATCAATTACCGCCGGAATGCTGGCTGCCCCAAGACTTATCCCCACGTTATGAAGACCTGCCGATAGTCCCGAAGGATAGGGAATAGATGCGATCGTGGTCCATATATCTTTACATAATGTGGGTTTTTCGGCATTATCTTGCCGGTTAAAAACTATGGTAGTTAGACCTAGAGGATTCGATGGCCAAAGAAGACAATATTGAAATGCAGGGCACCGTACTTGATACGCTGCCAAACACTATGTTCCGCGTTGAGTTAGAAAACGGTCACGTAGTCACTGCACACATCTCCGGTAAAATGCGTAAGAACTACATCCGCATCCTGACGGGCGACAAAGTCACTGTAGAGCTGACCCCGTACGACCTGAGCAAAGGCCGCATTGTCTTCCGTAGCCGCTAATAAGCGGTTTACTCATCGCTGATTTTTCTGGCGATACCTGAGGATACCCTTTTCGCCCTTCCTGCTATTGCAAGGGCGTTTTGTGGTATCCGCAATTCGGCTTTTATTCAGCGAGTCCCTGCTTTAGATTCTCTGTAAATTCCCGGTTTTATCTAACAGCAGGCATAAAAAAAGGCGATGAATTCATCGCCTTTTTCACTTTTACGCTCTCTGCTGCCGCTTAATGCACGGCACCTTCGGCTTTTTTCTTCTGCGCACTCATAAAATGGTACGTCAGTTTGTCAGTACTCTTATCGAGCGCAACGGAGACTGAACCGCCGTCAACCAGCGAACCAAACAGCAATTCGTTAGCCAATGGTTTCTTCAGGTTCTCCTGCACGGCACGCGTCATTGGACGTGCGCCCATGGCCTTGTCGTAACCTTTAACGGTTAACCAGTTGCGGGCTTCGTCACTGACTTCCAGCGAAACGCCCTTCGCATCCAGCTGCGCCTGCAGTTCCACAATGAACTTGTCAACCACCTGCTGAATCACTTCAGTGGACAGATGATTGAACCAGATCACGTTATCCAGGCGGTTACGGAACTCTGGCGTAAAGACTTTCTTGATCTCATCCATCGCATCCGGGCTGTTATCCTGATGCACCAGACCAATCGACTTACGTTCAGTTTCACGCACGCCGGCGTTGGTGGTCATCACCAGAATGACGTTGCGGAAGTCCGCTTTGCGGCCGTTGTTATCGGTCAGCGTACCGTTGTCCATCACCTGCAACAGCAGGTTGAAGACGTCCGGGTGCGCTTTCTCGATTTCATCGAGCAGTACAACAGAGTGCGGATGCTTCAGCACAGCGTCAGTCAGCAAACCACCCTGATCAAAGCCGACATAGCCTGGAGGTGCACCAATCAAACGGCTGACGGTGTGACGCTCCATATATTCGGACATATCAAAACGCAGCAGTTCGATATCCAGCGCTTTTGCCAGTTGCACCGTGACTTCAGTTTTACCCACACCGGTAGGACCGGCGAACAGGAAGGAACCAACAGGCTTGTGATCCTGCCCCAAACCGGCGCGGCTCATTTTGATCGCCTCGGTCAGCGCTTCAATCGCCGGATCCTGCCCGAACACCAGCATTCTCAGGCGATCGCTAAGGTTCTTCAGCACATCACGGTCGGTAGAAGAGACGGTTTTTTCCGGAATACGCGCAATACGCGCAACCACGCTCTCAATGTCGCTGACGTTAACGGTTTTCTTGCGTTTGCTGACCGGCATCAACCGGCTGCGGGCACCCGCTTCATCAATAACATCGATAGCTTTATCCGGCAGATGGCGGTCATTGATGTATTTGACCGACAGCTCAACCGCCGCACGCACTGCTTTCGCGGTATAACGTACATCATGGTGCGCTTCGTATTTGGTTTTCAGACCGTTGATGATCTGCACGGTTTCTTCGACTGAAGGCTCAGTGATGTCAATCTTCTGGAAGCGACGTGCCAAAGCACGATCTTTTTCGAAGATGTTGCTGAATTCCTGATAGGTCGTCGAACCGATAACACGGATTTTACCGCTCGATAACAATGGTTTAATCAGGTTTGCTGCATCCACTTGCCCGCCAGACGCCGCACCCGCACCGATGATGGTATGGATCTCATCGATAAACAGAATGCTGTTTTTGTCTTGCTCAAGTTGTTTAAGCAGCGATTTGAAACGTTTTTCGAAATCGCCACGGTATTTGGTGCCAGCCAGCAGTGAACCGATATCCAGAGAATAGAGGGTGCAGTCGGCAATCACTTCCGGCACATCGCCCTGCTCGATTCTCCATGCCAGACCTTCGGCAATGGCGGTTTTACCCACACCGGACTCGCCCACCAACAATGGGTTGTTTTTACGACGACGACAAAGCACCTGAATCGCACGCTCAAGCTCTTTGTCACGGCCAATCAACGGGTCGATCCCTCCCACACGCGCCAACTGGTTAAGATTTGTGGTGAAGTTCTCCATACGATCTTCCCCCGCCGACTGCTCTTCGTTAACTGGGTTTTCTGCATTGTTTGGCGTCTGGCCCGGTTCGTCTTTACGCGTACCGTGAGAGATGAAGTTGACCACATCAAGACGGCTGACGTCATGTTTGCGCAGCAGATACGCGGCCTGGGATTCCTGCTCGCTGAAGATGGCGACCAGAACGTTTGCGCCAGACACTTCACTACGGCCGGAAGATTGAACGTGGAATACCGCACGCTGCAACACGCGCTGGAAACTCAGCGTAGGCTGGGTGTCACGTTCTTCTTCACTGGCAGGTAAGGTGGGCGTGGTTTGTTCGATGAACGCTTCCAGCTCCTGGCGTAACGCCACCAGGTCAACGGTACAAGCTTCAAGCGCTTCACGGGCTGCAGGGTTGCTGAGCAACGCCAGCAGCAGGTGCTCCACGGTCATAAACTCATGCCGGTGCTCACGGGCTCTTGCGAAAGCCATGTTGAGACTGAGTTCAAGTTCTTGATTGAGCATAGGCACCTCCCAAATAGATTGCCTTAATCAGGCTTTT
>Ga0209847_1000454_pt1 | contig 17049 bp, 12 predicted proteins | sample OrgsoiDNA_201060_FD_185808 | JGI IMG/M metagenome (GOLD analysis project Ga0209847, IMG submission 185808) | Permafrost soil microbial communities from the Arctic, to analyse light accelerated degradation of dissolved organic matter (DOM) -... | ecosystem: Environmental > Terrestrial > Soil >... | reverse complement strand
ATCGACAGCACCTTTGTGGGCGGCTATTCAACTTTCATACTGCAAAACGGCTGGTTCATCGATAACGTGATCAAAGCCAACAATTTCAGCAGCCACACCAATGCCCGCATGAGCGATGGCACATTGGTTGACGGAAGTGACAGCACGCAGGGTGTCGGGTTGTCCGTTGAGCTGGGTCGCCGTATTAACTTCAATCAGGGCTGGTTTATTGAGCCATCGGCACAGATTTCTACCCTGTGGGTGAAAGGAGCCGATTATCATCTGAGTAATGGTCTGCAAGCCAATAGCGATCAGGCCTCATCCAAACAGGGTGCATTACATACCGTATTAGGCCGTACGCTGAAACTGCAAAATGGTATGCAAATCCAACCGTGGGTCCGGGCATCACTCATTGAGGAGTTCGCGAAAAACAACAAGGTAAGCATCAACGATAATGCCTTCAATAACGATATGTCCGGCTTACGCGGGGAGTTTACCCTCGGCACCTCCGCACAAGTGACCAAAGACCTGCAAATATATACCGAGGCGAACTACAGCAAGGGTGAGAGAATTGAAACTCCATGGGGAGCCAGTCTGGGCCTGCGCTGGAGTTGGTAAGCCAAAATATCCCCGCTAAACAGTGAAAAGGGATTTTCATATTTGTTTACTGGCACTCCTGACGGGTTTTTGGGTGCCATTTTTTTGGATAAAAATGAGGTCCTATTTTCTGTCGCTGCTCGCTAACCTACTTCGAGGCACAATTTTCTTTTGAAAATTGCGGTCAGTCCCGCGGAAAAGGGATGTGCAGGAGAGACGACGTGCTGACGCTCAATTTTTCTCTTTAGCCAATATGTGTACGGCGGGCGAAATCGAACAGTTCAAACATATTTTTGCAGCCCAACTTTCCCATCAGGCGGACCTTATAGGTACTCACCGTTTTATTGCTGAGCCCCATTTTCAAGGCGATCTCCTTGTTTTCCTCACCGGTGATCAACTGTTGAAAAACTTCAAATTCCTGCGCGGAAAGCCTGCGGAGTCTGTCAGTATCCTCAGCATCGACATCAGATCCCTGGCCATTAGTCTGTTTTAACGGGAAATAACCATAGCCGCCTTGCGCGACCTTGATGGCAGTAATGATGCCAGGGAGATCGTTTTGTTTACTCACAAAACCATCAGCACCACAGTGCGAACTTTGGGCTGCATAAAAATCCATGTTCTTACTTGAAATAACAATAATGATACCAAGGAACATTCTATCTCTGAGGATTTTAATCACCTCAAGGCCGTTCAATGAATTTATATCAATATCCATTAGCACAATGTCAGGATGATATTTGTTAACCATTTCCAGCGCTTCAAGACCATCACCCGTCTCAGCAACGATGGTATATCCTTCTCCTTCAAGCAAATAAATGATCCCCATCCGAACGACAGGGTGGTCATCAACAACTATAACTTTTAACATGATTTGGCCCCCAGGAGAATGGAATAGCAAAGGCGAAGTAAGATATCCCCTCAAGACTACGCCAAATTTTTTGGATAATGTAACTTACTCAACATAATTTAAATAATTTTACTCGCCGTAGGGAGAGGACTACGTATTAGCGCGGCGCATTCTTATAACTCACGAGGTTTATAACCGGAATGTGATATGAAAACTTTCACCCGATAAAATAATAAGGCGTCAAAATTGAAGCCTTATTATTGTGCACTTATGCGCACTTATATAGAAAAGCCGCCATCATTCGTCAGGCTTACGCAAGTGATGTAACCCGCTTCCTTGCTTCCACGACTTCCGCCCAGAACAAAGGCGACTTTTTCGTGCAGGTTTTCGACGTTTTCATTATGCGCTCATCTCTATAATTAGGGTGCTAGGGTTGTCGACATTTACCGGGCCTCTAAAAACATCCCAATCGCACCACTTAACTCAGTCAGTAATGCATCGAGCTGATTTATCCCTTCACTGACTAACATGGTGTTAACGGGCTGGACACTCAGGGATTCCAGCTTTTTACTGAGTTGGTTAATCTCTGTGGCGTAAATGATCTGCGCCGCCCCACCGATACGATGCATACTGCTGCTTAATCCGTCCCAGTCTTGAGTGCGTAAACATATTTTGGCCTGAGCAATATCATCGAGATTTTCTTCACGGATTTTTTGCAACATCCTGGCGACCATTTCACGGTCTGGGAAGATCCCTTCGAGTTCTTCAAGCCCCAGCAATTGCTCTAAGGTCCGCTTTTCAGTGCTCGGGTTTAGTCCCTCTCCGAGGGTACGTAATATGGCATCGAGTTGAGATAAACGCAGCGGCTTAAACAGGCATTCGTCCATTCCGGCCTGCATACAACGGATCCGTTCCTCAGCCTGGGCATTGGCTGTTAAACCAAATATTTTCACCTGATTCCCCTTACCAAACTGGCGAATACGGCGGGTCAGCGTCAAACCGTCCATGACGGGCATATCGCAATCGGTGATGACCAGGTCATAACTGTGTGCCTCGAGCAAGTCCAACGCCTGTTGGCCGTTGTGAGCTTCTGCAACCTGATGCCCCAGCAGTGAAAGCTGATTATTCAGCAGCAGTCGGTTGGCCGGATGGTCGTCGACAATCAGGATATTGAGCATTTCCATGGCCTCATCGGTAACTAATTTGACCGACTGCGGTGCAACGCCCTGGCGTACCGGTATCAGCATGCTGATGGTTATACAGGTGCCTTTGCCCGGTTCGCTGTCCAACTCCATACTGCCGTTCATTTTCTGCAACAACTGCTGGCTTATCACCAGTCCCAGCCCGGTGCCGGTCTGTTTTTTACCTTCCTCAAGCTGAACAAACGGTTGGAAGAGTCGTTTCTGATCCTCATAACCGATACCTACACCGGTATCTTTAATCTGAATCTTCACCTGCACGTTGTTTTCATTAATGATCTGATGGCGAACCCGCACGCTGACCCCGCCGCTTTGGGTGAATTTGAGAGCGTTACTGATGTAATTGGAAATGACCTGCTTGAAACGCAATGCGTCAATAAACACTTCCAGCTGGCGCTGGTTATCCGTTTCATAGGTCAGTGTCAGTTGCTTCTGGCGAGCCACGCCTTCGAATACCCTGACCACCGGCACAATTAACTGGCGCGTATTTACCCAATCTGGCGTCAGCTCAAGTTTGCCGCTCTCTATTTTGGCCAGATCCAGAATGTCACCAATCAGTCCGAGCAGAGATTGCGCGGATTCATAGGCAACCTCAATACCCTGGTTATCCTCTCTCGACTTGCGCTTATGCACTTCGAGCTCCAGCAAACCAATAATGGCGCTGATTGGCGTACGTATCTCATGGCTCATGGTGGCGAGGAAAGTACTCTTAGCCCGGTTTGCCGTCTCGGCGATTTCTTTTTCTATCGACAATTGTTGTAGCAGTTGTTCGTACTCCGTGACGTCCTGCCAGCCGCAAATCAGGCCTGCGGTATTACCGCGAATATCCTCAAATGGCTTTGCCCAGTGAGCAACCTGACGTTGCCCTTCCCCGTTGTTTAACGTGTATTCACGGATGTGATCTTCATCATTGGAAAGTTCGACGCCTTCCATCAGTGGTAGCAAGGATGGCTGTAAACCGGATAGCGGATGCCGCTGGTCAAACATTGACAGCGTAAGAAATTCCGGGTCGACTTTGCTGAAGAAATGATCAAAGGCCTGATTATGGCTTATCAGGTGAAATTGCGCGTCGATCACATAGATTGGCGTGGGTGAACCGTTCAGCAGGCTGTCGCGGAACGTTAACTCACCCAACAGCTTGTCCTGCGCTTCGCGGCGGCGACGCATTTGCTTACGCAGCGTGAATCCCCACCCCAATGATGCTGCCACCATGCCCAGCGCCAACACCACTACCCAATAAAATTGATAGCTGTACAGATCCCAGGTATTCAACGCAACATCCGGCGTTCCCTGCCATTTATTGACCACTAACGACAGTTCATGTGGCTGGATCTCAGCCAGAGCCTTATTCAAAATACTGTAGAGTTCATTCTGATCACGACGAACGGCAAAAGCCACGTTGGCAGGGTTCTCGCCCAGGCGAAAAGCGATTTTTAATTTGCCGCGGAAATAGTGGTCAATCAGGTAGTTGGCACTGATTTGATTCTGCACCGCGCCATCCACTTTACCTTCATCGACCAGTTTCATCAGCACGCTTGCATTATCCGCCATCACCCATTTAATACCGGGGAATCTGGCTGAAATCGTGGCAACCAACGCATTATCCGGCGTGGCGGCCAGTGTCAGACTGTTGGACAGCAGCTTAGGCAAGGTCATGGATTCAGGCACGACCAGGACAAAAGGCGTTGAAACATAAGAACGGGTGAATTCGAGTTCTGACTCACGAGTCGGGCTAACACTTAGTGCCGCAAGCATATCCACTTTGCCTACACGCGTGTCCGAGACCATGCCTGTGACGGTATCAATCGGCACCGGGATAAAATTAATACCGGTACGCAGATGGATAAGACGCAGAACATCAGCGCTGATGCCGTGAAACTCGTCATCACCGTTAAACACGGTAAAAGGCGGGAAATACGGGTTAATACCAATTTTCACTTCTTTATTGGCTTCCAGCCAGCGTTGCTCTTTCTCGGTGAACTGCAACGGTTTCTGAAAACGCCATAAGTCGATCCGCTGGCTATATTGACGGACAATCAGTTTGTGCTGTTCTTCCGGGATATCATGCAGCACGGTATCTACCGCCTGCAGCAGTAAATTATCTGCCTTACGTAAAATAAAACGGCTGCTCTCACCGGCAGGTTCGAATACGTCAACGATGGCCAGTTTATTGGTGTAATTCCGCTCAATAATATTGCTGGCGGTGGTGATGTCACCATAGAAATAGTCAGCCGCCTGATAAGCGACTGCGGCCATGGCGGCCTGATTGGACGGGTAACGCATAATCTTTGCGTGAGGAAAACGCCGCGCGATCTCTTCGTCAGAAAGATAATCCATGACCACGGCCATTTTAAACGCTTTGTCATAAGGCGCATCCTGAGATACTTTTGACTCTTTGGTCACCAATACCGGCCGCTCGATGTTATAACCCAGTGGGATGCTAACGAATTTGTCATCGGTTTCAGCGCCCCCCGCATCGTCAACCAACAGATCAACACTGCCGTCCCCCAATGCTTTAAGGGCGTCCGCCCGGTTTGGATAACGCAATATTGTACTATCCAGCCCCAGTGCCCGGCTGATGATTTGAATGTAATCAGCGTAAATACCTTCCATGATGCCCGGCTCAGGCACCATATCCAATGGCGGGTTGGCAGGCGAAAATGTCCCGATCCGTAAATCGTCTTTCATGCCCAGCCAGCCCCATTCCGCTTCGGTTAACTGAACACTGACGGGCGTAAAAATATCATGACTCTTGACCGTTAAGACCTGCGGCGGGGTTTGGACTGAAGCCGCCATGGCAACCGGCATCATGAATAGCAATGTCAGCACTAACAACCACTTCGCCATGAATATATACCTGCTGATTAATGTTAGTGGTTCTCATTATTCTAAATTGGTGCGACGAGCAAAATCGAAAAGCTCAAACGTGTTTTTACAGCCCAACTTTTCCATTAAGCGGGTCTTATAAGTACTCACCGTTTTACTGCTGAGCCCCATATTCAAGGCGATTTTTTTGTTTTCATCACCTTTGATCAATTGTTGGAAAACTTCAAACTCCTGTTGCGAGAGCGTCTGTAGCCTGTCCTGGTCCCCCGCATCAGAGTTGGGCATAGGGCTATCATATTGTTTTAACGGAAAATAGCCATATCCCGTTTGCGCGACTTTGATGGCGGTAATAATTTCAGGCAGATAATGCTGTTTACTCACAAACCCATTAGCGCCGCTGCGGGCGCTTTTCGACGCGTAGAATTCCTCATTCTTGGCGGAAATCACAATAATCACGCCAGGATAGGTTTTTGCCCTGAGGATTTTGATCACTTCAAGGCCTTTCATCGAATTGATATCAATATCGATGATCATGATATCAGGATGATGCTTCTCAACCAGATCCAACGCTTCAAGGCCATCACCCGTCTCAGCAACGATGGTGTGGCCTTCTTTTTCGAGTAAATAAATGATCCCCATACGGACGACGGGATGGTCATCAATCACAATCACGCTTGACATATTCAGGTCCTAAAAAGTGAAACAGGGAGGTGTTGTAAGACATGTCCTATAGGTTACTCAACTGTTAAGGATATTCCTACTTACCAGGGCGTGATTTAAGAGATTTTACCCATTGTAAGGGTATTCCTACACGCTGATGCGAAGTCGGCCATATTTAACCTTTGGTCTTAAGAATTAAGTATCCAGACATAGTGTTTGAAAAGTATAGCGAACGCGATGAAAACATCGAATTCTCCAACATTTACCTCATTGCATCAACTTCTTACGTAATAAACTTGGCAACATCATCTGATTATTATTTATCCAAATAAACTGGAAATCGAGAATGTAGCCAACGTCCTACATTTTGGCGATACCTTGTCCTATTTCCAACTTATCATTTCGAGATTATATTTAGCCCATCACTTAGCGGGGGGCGACATGCATAACGTTGTGAGGGGACAGTGAGTGTCAAAATATGATTTACCCCCCCCCCCACGCCTGATAACAGAAAGACGTTTAATAAAAATGATCGAATGTACGCAATTAATTCGATTTTATTTTTTTGCATGATGCCAGGGAAAAATACAACCTGATTAATTCAGGTAAATACACCCACTATAAACAAGAAGTAAGTCAATGAAGGTATTTCCGACGGCCTGTGGTTATTCATTCGGCCACCCGACGGAATTCTTTCTTACGCAACCATACTATAAGTGAGAAATTTGTGATGAATAAGAAAATTATCGTTCTGGCAATTCTGGCAGGCTCTGCTTTTGCTTCCGTAGCTCAAGCTGCCGATGGCACAATTAACTTTACCGGTAGCATTACTGATACCGCATGTACCGTTTCTACCGACACTAAAAATCAGACCGTTAATCTGGGTAAAGTGAGCAAAACCGCCTTTGCTGCGGCAGGCGACGTGGCTGCACCGACGAAATTCGACATCGTACTGCAGGAATGCCCGGCCACTGTAACCAACGCGTCGGTGAAATTCGATGGCCCGATTGACCCAGCCAACAGCAACCTGCTGGCATTGACTGCCGGTACAGGCATCGCAACCGGTGTAGGCGTGGGTATCTACGAGCAAAACGCCAGCACAATCATCCCAATCGCGACTGATTCCGCAAGCAAAACGTTGTCCAGCACCGCGGATAACAAGTTCGAATTTATCGCTAAATACGTTGCAACTGCCGCTGCTGTTACTCAGGGCCCGGCTAATGCTGCAACCAACTTCACTATTAGCTATCAGTAAAATCAACGATTTATCGATAGCAATATCGCTGTTGTAGACAGTGAATTGAACCAGACAGGATGTTTCTCCCTAGCGGCAAGGATGCTGCGCTTTGGGACTGGAGCGCTATCACGTTGAATCAACAGGAGAATAATGTGTCTTCAAGATTAGTTCCACTTTTAGCAGCCTCAGCGCTGATGGTTATGACCTTACCCGCATCAGCTGGCGTGATCATTGGCGGAACGCGCGTGGTGTATGACGGAGCACGCAAAGAAGCCTCCATTTCGGTAAAAAACCCCGAAAAAACGGCCCCCTATCTGATGCAGAACTGGGTGGAAAATATCAACGAGGCAGATACCCGCAAGCCACCCTTTATTGTGACTCCGCCACTGTTTCGCCTCGATGCGGGCAAGGAAAACGTCCTGCGCGTCATGCGTACCGGCGGGGATCTGCCGACAGACCGGGAATCACTCTACTGGCTGAGCATTAAATCCATCCCGGCCAGTAAAAAATCCGAAGACAACCAGCTGCTGATTTCAGTTAAGGCCAGGCTTAAACTGATTTACCGCCCTGAAGGGCTGAAAGGCAATCCTGACGAAGCTTATAAAGCGCTGAGTTTCTCGCATCAGGGCAGTCAGCTTCAGGCGACTAACCCGACGCCTTTTTACGTTTCATTCCAATCGATAAAAATAGGCGGTCAGGAAGTCGATATAAAAGATTCGGCCACGCTTGCGCCAAAGGGTTCCATGAGCTGGACATTACCGGCAGGGGCCACAGGCAGAGTGAGCTGGACAACGATCAACGATTACGGCGGCATCACCGAAGAGGCCAGTACCCCACAGTAACTGGCTCCGCGCACTTCGCTTATTTCCACTTTTCAATTATTGCCATGACCTGAGTTGTTTTGCAGACAGCTTTCGGGAGGGAGTCTTTATGTCCAGTGATTATCGCCGCCGGGAAAAGCTTGGCCTCGCCAAAGTCGATGCCGATCTCCATTTTGCGTCACCGTCGCACCGTTTTTCTTATGCTCCCTCACTGTTGGCGCTGAGTATCATTGCTGCGCCACACATGGCACAGGCGCAGGACTACTTTAACCCCGGGGCGCTGGAACTGAATCAAAATGAAGCGGGCATCGATACCGATCGTTTCGCCATAAGCGGCGGCCAGTTGCCAGGTACCTATCTGGTCGACATCTTCATGAACGGCAACAAAGTCGACACCCGCAAGGTGACCTTTGTTGATGGCGAAGACAAGCTGCTGCCGGAGTTTACCCCCAGGCAGTTGAGCGATATGGGCGTTAAAGTGGCGGCGTTTCCGGGGTTACAACAATTACCAGCCGATAAGCCCATAAGCGAAGTCAGCCGTTATATTCCCGATGTCGACAGCCAGTTCGATTTCAGCACACAGCGGCTGGACATTAATATTCCTCAGGCGGCGCTGACCAGCGAAGCCCGGGGGTATGTTGACCCCGCGCTTTGGGATCAAGGACTTCCTGCGCTGATGATGAACTACAATTTCAGCGGCGCTAACATCAGCGATAAACAGCGCGGCAGCAACGACACATCGAATTATCTCAACCTGCGTAGCGGAGCCAACCTCGGTGCATGGCGGGTGCGCAACTATTCGGTGTGGAACGACAGCAATGGCCAGAGCAAATGGCAGAACATTAACAGCTATCTGCAACGTGACATCCAGACCCTGAAGAGCCAGTTTACCGTAGGCGATAACACCACCCCGAGTGAGATCTTCGACAGCCTGCAATACCGTGGCGTGCAGATGGCTTCCGATGACAATATGTACCCGGACAGCCTGAGAGGCTTCGCGCCGGTCGTGCGCGGTATCGCCCGCAGCAATGCGCAGGTGACCGTACGCCAGAGCGGCTACATCATTTACCAGACTTATGTCCCGGCTGGCGCGTTCGCCATCAGCGACCTCTATCCGACCTCAGCAAGTGGCGACCTTGAGGTCACCATTACCGAAGCCGACGGTTCAGAACAGCGCTTTGTTCAGCCTTTCTCGGCCGTGCCGGTGATGTTACGTGAAGGTCGATTAAAATACTCCGCCACCGCCGGTCAATACCGCAGCGAAATGGCTGATGCCACCAGACCTAATTTTGGTCAGACCACGCTTATCTACGGCCTGCCTTACGATTACACCGTTTACGGCGGCGGCCTGTTTGCCAATAACTATAATTCGCAAGCCATCGGTGTCGGTCACGGGTTCGGCGATTTTGGCTCCCTGTCGGTGGATGTCACCCAGGCTCAAACGCAACTGCGCAACGGTACCGCACATAGCGGTCAGTCATTCCGCTTCCAGTACGGTAAGAATGTGGAAGCAACCGACACCACCTTCACCCTTGCGGGCTACCGCTACTCCACCAGTGGCTTCTATGACTTTCGCGAAGCGAATGAAATCGAGTCGTGGGATAACAATAGCTGGCAGCTGAACCATAACAAACGCACCCGTATGCAGTTAAACCTCAACCAGTCGTTGAAAGATTACGGCAGCCTGTATTTCTCCGCTTATCAGCAGGATTTTTGGGGCCACAAAGGCTACGAACGTAACCTGGGCGTGGGCTATAACATAACCCACGAAGAGGTCTCCTATTCCCTCAGCTACACCATGAATAGAATGTCGGGCGAACATGAGAACGATCAGCAGCTGGCCTTCTCGCTGCAAGTGCCCTTGAGCAAATGGCTGCCAAAAAGCTGGGCCAGCTATGGGATAAACAACAGCCGCAAAGGCAGCACGCGCCAAATGGTCGGGCTCAGCGGAACCGCGCTCGAAAGTAACAACCTGAATTACAACCTTCAACAGACCTATGAGAATCGGGGCGAAGGTGGCAGTGGCAACATGAGCGCCGACTATCGCGGCACTTACGGTGCGGTCCAGGGGGGTTATGGCTACACCCAGGACACCAGACAGATCACGTACGGCCTGGAAGGTGCAGTCGTTGCGCATCCGTATGGTGTCACCCTGTCGCAACCGCTGGGCGACAGCATGGTGCTGGTTCGCGCACCGGGCGCCGATAACGTCAATTTGTTGAACCAGACCGGGGTCGCGACCGACTGGCGCGGCTATGCGGTGGTGCCTTACGTCAGCAGCTATCGCCAGAACCGTATCGCGCTGGATACCGAAACCCTGCCGGATATGGTGGATATTGATGAGACCATCATCAACGTGGTGCCGACCAAAGGCGCGCTGGTACTGGCCGATTTTAGAACCCAAAGCGGCAGCCGCGTGCTGATGAATCTGACTTATCAGGGCAAGGTGGTGCCGTTTGGCGCAATGGCCACGCTGGACAAGCCGCAGGGCGAGAAGGAAAACAGCAGCATCGTCGGGCCGGACGGCCAGCTGTACATCAGCGGTATGCCGGACAGCGGCAGGTTACAAGTGCAGTGGGGCAACGGTGCCAGCCAGCAGTGTAGCGTGGACTTTACCCTTCCTCCGGCCAGCGATACCTCACCGGTGCGTGAACTCACCGCCCTCTGCCAGTAAGGAATAGATGATGAGACCAATAAGAACAGCAAAAAAAACAATGTTCGTACTCGGTGGGATTCTGCTTATGAGTGCAGGTTTTTCCAGTGCGACTCAGGCAGCCTGCTATTTCTTATCGGGTTCCAGCGAAATACGCAGCAGCTTTAATATGGGTACCATCACCGTGCAGCGCGATACGCCGGTAGGGACTGTTTTGGTAGAAAAAAATGCAGCCCAAAGCCCGGGAAACCCGGGCTTCGCGTGCTCCACTGGAGTTTCTTTTCAGACGGGATTTGGAGAGTTGAGATTTGCTACCTTAAGCGCGTACGGAAATGGGGTGTATGATACCAATATCGAGGGTATCGGGATCCGTATGTATGCTCTTGGTTATAACGGCGGGCCCGGCACAAAGACTATTCCCTATACGAACACATTTATTCCCACATCAGGCCAGACGTATTATTACGGCCATGGCAAACGGGTCCAGCTGGTGAAAACGTCATCAAATGCCGTGGGCGCCGGGGCACTCACTACGGGCACGCTGTCGCGCGCATCCGCATTCCAATCCTCACGTTTGTACACCGCTACCCTGACATTAACCGGAGGAACGATTGTGCGGGCGGCCTGCACCATTACCAATACCTCGATCCAGGTGCCGCTTGGCGATACGATGCGCACCGACTTTACCGGCGTCGGCAGCACCGGCAAGCAGGTTCCCTTCAATATTCCGCTCAATTGTAACGCCAACACGAATGTCAAAGTCACGCTGGACGGCACCGCTGCACCGGGCGGGGCAAAAGGCGTTGTGGTCCTGTCGTCATCGTCAAGCGAAACGGTGGCCACCGGCGTCGGCGTTCAGATGCTGTATAAGAACACACCGGTCACGCTGGGCAGCACAATCATCGTGGGCACCGCCAGCAGCGGGGTCTATAACATTCCGCTGGTTGGTCGTTATTATCAAACCCAGGCCAATGTCACCAGCGGTAAGGCAAATGCTATGGCCACGTTTACCATGACCTATAACTGACTTTTGATGGCAAAACTGAGCACCCATATTTCCCAGTAAAATTAATCAAGGTCAACATATAGAGAATTATGATGAAACCTGCTAAACAAAAAGCATTAACACTCGGTGGGCTATTACTCGCTACTGCGGGATTTTCCAGCGCGACTCAGGCAGCCTGCTATTTCTCATCGGGTTCCAGCGAACAACGCACCAGCTTTAATATGGGCACCATTACTGTACAGCGGGATACGCCGGCAGGGACTGTCCTGGCGGACAAGACGGCTCCTGAAGGTTCAGCAAGCAACACCGTAAGTTGCAGCACTGGGACTTGGCGTTATACTTTTGGAGAACTTAAATTTACCGCGCTGAGCCAGTACGGCAATGGAGTATATAATACGAATATCGATGGCGTCGGTATTCGTATTTATAATCTTAGTTTAGGCAGCACAAGTGGAAGAACGTTTCCTTTTTCGGCCTATTTCAGTAATCCCCCGACCCCGGGAATAAAGATAGCAAGCGGCAAACGTGTACAGTTGGTGAAAACCTCCTCCTCGGATGTGGGTGCAGGAGAGATAACAACAGGTACATTGGCACGCAGTTACATGCAGACCTCCCCTCCTTTATACTTCAATACTCTCTCATTAACCGGCGGAACGATTGTGCGGGGGGCCTGCACCATTACCAATACCTCGATCCAGGTGCCGCTTGGTGGTTCGATGCGCACCGACTTTACCGGCGTCGGCAGTACAGGTAAGCAGGTTCCCTTCAATATTCCGCTCAACTGTAACGCCAACACGAATGTCAAAGTCACGCTGGACGGCACCGCTGCACCGGGCGGGGCAAAAGGCGTTGTGGTCCTGTCGTCATCGTCAAGCGAAACGGTGGCCACCGGCGTCGGCGTTCAGATGCTGTATAAGAACACACCGGTCACGCTGGGCAGCACAATCACCGTGGGCACCGCCAGCAGCGGGGTCTATAACATTCCGCTGGTTGGTCGTTATTATCAAACCCAGGCCAATGTCACCAGCGGTAAGGCAAATGCCATGGCCACGTTTACCATGACCTATAACTGACCAGCGCCCCGCTGGCTGAAGCTTGTTGGGGTTATTGAGGACAGGACTCTGGTTTGGCACAATGCCGACACGGGCCTCATTAACCGATTGATGCAAACCCTCTTATTATTAAGAGGATTAATAATAAAAATTTCTAGAGTCAACTAAATTACATGGATAAGTGACTGATATAATTAACTTCTCCCTCACTAAAACGCGACTGTTAGTTTTCAACTTGTTAACCTCACCTATTTGTCACGCGGTCACTCCATCACTTCCCCTAAATAGCTGCGCCTAATACCGCTACACTTTCGCGAGACCATGCTTACCTCCCGGGAATGGACTGACGGTTTTCATAAAATGGTGAACCTTTCTCAGCAACTGCCGCATCGAGCGGCACTGATGGTTGCGGGTTATCGTGTCGTGAAGCGCCTGCCATAGGCGTTCAACGTGGTTCACCCACGGCGAGTAGACCGGCTGATAAATCACTCTGAACTTCGGGTTACCTTTCAGCCAGCGCTGTGTTTCACGGCTCTTGTGGATGATGTAGTTATCCACGATAAGTGTGATGGTTTTTGCCCGTCTGTATCTGGCTTTCAGGTGATTCAGCAGGCCGATGAACAGCGCCGAACTCTTGCTGTTGCCACCAACGTAACTGACTTTGCCCGTACCGCTGCGCAGAGCCCCGGCCAGGTAGTATTGTTCATTCTGCCCCGGCGTAACAACTCGCTTTTGTTGTCCCCGTAACTGCCAGTCTGCGCCGATTTTGGGATTAAGGTGGATATCCACTTCATCTTCATAAAATACCGGATGCTCTGCGCTGCATTCGTCCAGCGCTTTGCGGATTGCCGCCATCTTTTCATCTTTGTGCGGGTCACGGATGCGTAATGTAGGTGCGGCTCTGCGCCACACTAGCCCCGCTGACGGCAGCCAGCGACGAACGGTTCCGGCATGTAACCGGCACCCGGTTATCTCACTGATTTTTATTGCAAGAAGTTCGGTACTCCAGCGTGAGCGCTGATAGCCAAAATCAGCGGGGGAGTGTTTTATCAGTTCACGTAACAATGCGCATTTATGCTCAAATGGCCAGCGGCGGGCGCGTCCTGCGGGTAAGGATTTCAGGCCTTCGACACCCGACAACGTAAACCAGTTAATCCAGCGTCCGACGGATGAACGGGCGCAGCAGAGCGTTCTGGCGACATCGCTGACACGGTCTCCCCGGTGCAACATCAGCATGGCGGTGAGTCTGCGGGCATGATTTTTATCGCGCGTTTTATGGATAGCTTTCTGCATCAGGCGTCGCTCGTCGCGAGGAATGGGTGCTATGATCGGCATCGCTCAGTCCGGTTGGTGATATGGGATATTTGGCGATTGATCAGATCGCATAATCTGGACTGAGTTCCCTTAAAGTGATCTACTATTCGGTGCAGCTATTTAGTAAGCCATTATACATCCGCCGATAATTAGGTGATTTATGGTTGCAATCCTTTTGATCGCTAAGCTGTATTTTCCGTGCCGCCAAAGGATTCAGAAATATTATCAAATATAATGTTATGTGGCCTTGTATGGGCTATATATGCAATATGCTTAAACCGCATCTTTACAATAGGGAATGTGATCTTCTGGTGAAATACCAGGAAGCTCTGAATTGTAAATGATATGTTTTGAGGTTTGTGATGAGATTACTTTGTGAAGTGGGTGATTGGTCTGAGAGTACTGCATGCGAGAAAGCTGAGCATGAAGGATCCGTATGCGATTTAGTTGCAGGATGAGATTTATTTCAGGGGGGCAGGCGCCGTTGCTGGAATAACTATTGGGGCTATTGTATTTAATATGGGAAAATCACTTAACAGTGTTTTAAATACGGTACCGTTGCCTCCTGCAGTATCAGATTTATAGCAAGAAGCAGAGAATACCATTAACAATCCGCTCTTTGAATAAAATAAAGTCGACTATGTTTTATAGTCGACTTTCATTATACAGACTGCATTAACTACCCTAATTAACGGTAAAGCTCTACGCTTGCACGTGCCAAGCTGGAATCACCCGGAGTGCTAACACCGATAACGCGGTAGCTACTAGCACCTTTGGCTGCTACTTTATCATCCAATTGAGATTGAATGCTGCCAGGTGCCCCACTCAGTTGGTTAACAGATACAACGCCCAGTGATTGGTAATTGCCGCTATCAACCTGAGATGAGGTAATTTCTGTCGCTGCCAGAGCAGAGAATGAAGCAGTAGTAATAATGGTTGCTGCAATAATATGTGCAAGTTTCATGATGCATTCCTTTTTTGTTTGCTGTAAAAAATCACATTAACTGTATTTTTGGTTTGTTTCCGTTGAAGTAATTATCTATCAGCAAATGCAAGATGGCGTCATTCTCCGTAAATATGATTAATCTTTGTGAAGAAAATGAGGTGCAAGTGAAATAAGATATTTTCACAAAATCCCAATGCTATGATTTTTAAGGTACATATAGTCTTTTTTTGACTAAATAGAACGTCTGGCTGCGATCGGGATTTGAATACCCTATACCCTATACCTTATCGTATAGTGCTATCCCGTGGTAAAACGACATATTCAAAGAGACGTCCGCAAAATAGGGGCTTTGTTGAATAAATCGAACTTTTGGCCGTAATCAGGATCAGATCACCACATTCTCGATCCTGTAGCGGTATCCCGTGGCAAAACAAAAGTTCAAAATCACCAACTGGAACGTCTACAACAAAGCCCTCGTCAATCGGGGCTCACTGACATTCTGGCTTGACGAGTCGGCCATTCAGGCCTGGTATGACGAACCCAAAACCTCTTCACGTGGTCGTCCGCAACGTTATTCCGAGCTGGCCATTTCCACCGTTCTGATGCTCAAACGCGTCTTTCGCCTCACGCTACGCGCTGTGCAGGGATTCATCGATTTCATTTTTATCCTGATGAAGCTCCCGCTCCGTTGCCCGGATTATTCCTGCGTCAGCAGGCGGGCGAAGTCCGTCAGCATCCCTTTCAAAAGCCCCACACGCGGTGAAATTGCCCATCGGGTTATCGACTCCACCGGCTTAAAAGTTTTCGGTGAGGGTGAGTGGAAGGTGAAAAAACACGGTCAGGAAAAGCGCCGCGTCTGGCGGAAGCTGCACCTGGCCGTGGACGCCAGTACGCATGAGGTTATCTGTGCTGACCTGTCCCTGAACAACGTGACTGATGCAGAAGCATTCCCAGGACTTATCCACCAGATACACCGGAAAATCAGGGTCGCTTCAGCCGACGGAGCTTATGACACCAGACGGTGCCACGACGAACTGCGTCGTAAGAAAATTAAAGCACTTATCCCGCCGCGAACCCGGGCGGGTTACTGGTCGGCTGAGTATGCCGACAGAAATCAGGCGGTTGCCCGGCAACGGCTCACGGGAAGCAATGGGTACTGGAAATGGCACACGGCTTACAACCGACGTTAGGTGGCTGAAACTGCAATGTATCGTGTCAAACAGCTGTTTGGTGGGCATCTTACGTTGCGGGATTATGATGCGCAGGTTGGGGAGGCTATGGCCATGTTCCGCGCATTAAACAAAATGACGCGTGCGGCATGCCAGAAAGCGTACGAATTGCCTGAGAAAGTCAGCGACGAGGGGAGCTTTTATCTAAATCCGATTTATTCAACAAAGCCACTCTGATTGTGTTCATGTGATATCACTCCTGAATTAATTGCAGTCAATAGAGTATGGCACTGGCTACTTCAGGGAGGGGCGTCCATAACATCACTACAATCGGACCAGCAGACAGCATAAAAGCTGATAGGCAAATCGCATAGGCATTAATCACCCACTGCAGACCTGCAATGTCGGTATGCAGCAAGCGCAGCGTGACGGCGACTTAAACGCATTCCAGATCCTTAAAGCGTGGATTGATTTTGTTCAACTCTATCCCACTGACCGCCGGTCAGTCAATTGGGCGACCGAACAGGGAAATAAAAACACTGCTGCAAACATGAGGAGGGTTATGCCATTTGCCAGAATAACTAAAGGCTAATATTTATTGGCTACCTAAATAGCAGTTCCAAATAGTAGATCACTCGAAGGGAACTCAGTCCGATTTAAGCGATCTGATCAATCGCTGAATATCCCAAACCACTCAACCGGACTGAGTTATGCCGATCATAGCACCGATACCCCGCGACGAA
>Ga0209847_1000446_pt1 | contig 17252 bp, 10 predicted proteins | sample OrgsoiDNA_201060_FD_185808 | JGI IMG/M metagenome (GOLD analysis project Ga0209847, IMG submission 185808) | Permafrost soil microbial communities from the Arctic, to analyse light accelerated degradation of dissolved organic matter (DOM) -... | ecosystem: Environmental > Terrestrial > Soil >... | reverse complement strand
ACATGAGCGGCATTCTACGCCGCCCGTGGACAACCGTTCGAAACTATTCCCGCGGGTCATCGGTTCGCTGGCGATTGTCGGGGTGATGGTCGGCCTGATGATTGGTCGCCTGACCACGCCTGACCCCAGCCAATTGCAGCAGGTCGACGTGACGAGCGACGGGCTGGTGGTGTGGTTCAACAACGAACCCAAGTCCCACGGCGAGATCGTCGACGGCAGTCTTGCGTTGCTGTTCGAGGCTGAAGGCAAGGTGCAGAAAGGTCAGCTCAAGCTCAACGGCAAAGACGTGAACTGGCGCGTGCGTTCGAGTGATGGGGGGTTGTTGCTGACGGTGGTGGCGGCCCGGCCACTGCTGGGCGAGTGGGCCGGTAGCGAGGTCGATGACCGCTGGCGGCTGGAGATCCATCTCCGAGAGCAATAAAAGAGGGAATCCCCGGCCTGCCTGTACCAAGGTTCCCAAAACGGCAGGGACCCGCGCTTTGCGGCGTAAGTCCCGGTGTAAAGAAGGAACCCCTGACCTGCCTGTATCAAGGGCCCCAAAACGGGGTGGGCTCGTCGCTTGTGCGGTGTGAGCCCGGTGTAAAGAGGGGAATCCCCGGCCTGCCTGTACCAAGGTCCCCGAAACTGGGTAGTGAACTGAATCACTGAATGGACTATTGCAGGGGGCGTGCCAGGTTTTAACAAGTTGATACAGAAAGTCGTCAAGAGACGCTGAAAGCCCCGTAATACGGGGCTTTGTCGTTTTTTTTGAGTGGTTTTTATTGCAATTGCTGGTGGGGTTTTGGATCGATTGCCGTGCTCGATTGCGGTTCACGGTGCATTGCGGCGGTGCACTAAGGCCCTAAAAGCATCGCGAGCAAGCTCGCTCCCACAGGGTTCGTTGGTGTTCACGCAATCGCGAATACCCTGAAAATCCACTGTGGGAGCGAGCTTGCTCGCGATTGGGTCTAACAGTCAGCGATGATTTAAAGGCTGCTTAACCCTCATCCCCCTCATCATCATCCCCGCCATCAACTTTCATCCCCAATTCCTTGATCTTGCGCGTCAGGGTATTACGCCCCCAACCCAGCAAAACCGCAGCATCACGGCGGCGGCCGGCGGTGTGTTTGAGGGCGGTTTCGATCATGATCCGCTCGAAGGCCGGCACAGCACTGTCGAGCAGGCTGGACTGACCGCGAGCCAACGCCTGGTCGGCCCACTGACGCAGCGCCTGCTCCCAGTTGGTCACCGGTGCCGAATCCTGCGGCAGGTTCAGCAGTTCTGGCGGCAGGTCACTGATGTGCACTTCGCGACCCGAAGCCATCACCGTAATCCAGCGGCAGGTGTTCTCCAGCTGACGCACGTTGCCGCCCCACGGCAGGTTCTTCAGGTATTCCTCGGTCTCGCTTTTCAGCAGCTTCGGCTCCACCGCCAGTTCTTGCGCGGCGCGGCTGAGGAAGTGCTTGGCCAGGGTCGGGATGTCTTCGCGACGGTCCGACAGCCGTGGGATATGAATGCGGATCACGTTGAGACGGTGGAACAAGTCCTCACGGAATTTCCCGGCGTGCACCAGGGTTTCCAGATTCTGGTGGGTCGCAGCGATGATCCGCACATCGACCTTCACCGGCGTATGACCGCCGACGCGGTAGAACTCGCCGTCCGCCAACACCCGCAGCAAACGGGTCTGGGTGTCCGCCGGCATGTCGCCGATTTCATCGAGGAACAACGTGCCGCCGTCAGCCTGTTCGAAACGCCCGCGCCGCAGATTGGCCGCGCCGGTGAACGCGCCTTTCTCATGGCCGAATAGTTCGGATTCCATCAGATCTTTAGGAATCGCCGCCATGTTCAACGCAATGAACGGCGACGCCGCCCGGGGGCTGTGACGGTGTAGGGCGTGGGCCACCAGTTCTTTACCGGTACCGGATTCGCCGTTGATCAACACGGTGATGTTGGAGTGGCTCAAGCGCCCGATGGCGCGAAACACTTCCTGCATCGCCGGCGCTTCACCGATGATTTCCGGGGTGCGGGTCAGGGCGACCGGGACTTCCAGGCCTTGCTGTTCCTGAGCGTGCTGATTGGCGCGCTTGACCAGGGACACCGCTTCATCGACATCGAACGGCTTGGGCAGGTATTCGAACGCGCCACCCTGATAGGAGGCGACAGCGCTGTCCAGGTCGGAGTGGGCGGTCATGATGATGACCGGCAGCCGTGGGTGTTGTTCGCGAATCCGCGCCAGAAGGTCCAGGCCGCTGGCACCCGGCATGCGGATGTCGGAGATGATCACGTCTGGCTGCTGGCGCGCCAGGCGGCTCATCACGCCATCGGCGCTGTCGAAGCTTTGCGTGGTCATGCCTTCTTGCTGCAAGGCTTTTTCCAGGACCCAACGGATAGAACGGTCGTCATCGACGATCCACACGGTTTCACTACGGCTCATGTCGATGTGGCTCCTTGTTCCAGTGGCAGAAAGATCGAGAAAGTGGTGTGGCCTGGGTGGCTGTCACACTCGATCAAGCCCTGGTGCTGGCTGATGATGTTCTGGGTAATGGCCAGGCCCAGCCCGGTACCGTCCGGGCGGCCGCTGACCATGGGAAAGAAGATGGTTTCCTGCAAATCCGCAGGAATGCCCGGGCCGTTGTCGATGATCTCGATCTTGGTCACCAGGCGATGGCGCACATGGCCGATGGTGAACTGGCGCATGGTGCGGGTGCGCAGGCTGATGCGGCCCAGGCGCAGCTCGTTCTGGCTGCTGATGGCCTGCATGGCGTTGCGCACGATGTTCAGAACGGCCTGAATCATTTGTTCGCGGTCGATCAATACGTCGGGAATGCTCGGATCGTAGTCACGCACCAAGGTGATGCAGCCCTGGCTTTCGGCTTCCACCAACTGACTGACGCGTTCCAGCACTTCGTGGACGTTGCACATGGCCAGCGACGGCAGTTTGTTCGAGCCGAGCATCCGGTCCACCAGGTTTCGCAGGCGGTCGGCTTCTTCGATGATGACGTTGGTGTAATCGCGCAGGCTTTCTTCCGGCAGCTGGCGGGCGAGCAATTGCGCGGCGCCGCGAATCCCGCCCAGCGGGTTTTTTATTTCGTGAGCGAGGCCGCGTACCAGCATCTTGCTGGTTTCCTGCTTGGACAGCTGCGCCTCCTCCTTGGTGATCCGCAGCAAGCGGTCACGCGGGTGGACTTCCAGCAGCAGCATCGTGTCGCCGTTACTCAGGATCGGCGTCACCGCGTAGTCGACGGTCAGGGTTTGGCCGGTGAGCGCGGTGAGCATCGCTTCGCGCTTGGTAAACGGGTGCGCCTGCTCGACGGCTTGGCGCAAGGAGTTCAACGCCTCGGTGGATTCGGTGAACAACTCACTGATGAACTGCCCATGGCTACGCTGGCCGCTGATGGCCAGCAGCATCTCCGCCGCCGGGTTCATGTACTCAAGGCGCAGTTCAGCGTCGAGCAGGATGGTCGCGGTGGTCAGGTTGTCGAGTAGCAGTCGATGCAGTGCGTCGCTAATGGTCATAGTAGGGCGTGCTCACCGTAAATGGCGAATCGCGTTGGCGCTGTGATCGCGCCAGGCAAGGCGTAGGACGCAGAGAATGGCGTTCCCTTTTCAAGTCCTACAACGCAGCATGGCGCGATCACAGCACCAACCCGTAGGGCAAAGCCCCACGAGACGCAATTCTTCGTTACTTGTCGTTCATTTGAAGCAACCAAACTTCTCTCCTCGTGCCTAGCCTTGCGTTTCGTGGGGCTTTGCGCGATCGCCATTTACGGTGAGCACGCCCTACTCCCTCTTTTGGAGCAGGGCGCGCGCAAGAACTAAGCGCTGATGCGGGGAAAATGCAAAAACCAAACCAAAGCTCCGAAAAGAAGCGTTTAAGGCCTGAAACTGGCGTTTAACGCTCGATCGCGTGGCGTTCTGCCAGCTTTCGCGGGTACTTTCGAACCAAAATGGGTTTTCAAGTGGGAACGGTGCAACCGTTTGCACCAATATAGTGCGCAAGGCTGAACGAGGTTAGAAGAACTTCAGGAAGGGGTTTTTCTCTTCGGGAGGTTTGTCTTTGAGCGGACATTCCGGCCGTTGGCCGTAGTCGGTGAGGGTGCAGGGCTTGACCTGGCGCTTCTGCGCCAGAGAGGTGCGGAGCATGTTGAACGGCTGATTGGCTGTGCGCTCAACGGTGCGACCCTGTTCGTCGAGGATTTCCACCGACAGGTTATGACTGCCGCGGTCGATATTGCTCAAAGCGAACACCGGGCTGAGGCCTGGCTCTGCTGTGGGCTGGCCGTCGAGTAACAAACGGTAGCGGTGGCCGCGTTGCAGTCCGGGTTCGCTGGTAACGCTGACGATCAATTCGCCGGCGTTGCTACGGATCGTCGCGTCCGGTTCCGGCACCAGCACGCGGAGCATGTCGTAGTGGAACAGCGGCTTTTCTTCGGGTTTGGTCGCAGCAACCAGCGGCGCGGCACCGGTCGGATTGGCGGACATGCGATTGCTGGTGGCCAGCGGCACCCGCTTGGCGTTGCCGGGGCGTGGCTGGTCGGTAAAGACCCGATTGCCCTGGGCGTCGACGTAAGTATAAACATCCGCCGTCGCCGGCAGGGCGAGCAGGCAGGCGACCAGCAGCCAGCACCTCAAGGTTTATGCACCCGTTGCACGGTGAAGGTCACGCTTGGACTTTGCTGCACGAGGTTTTCGCCACTGATCACCTGTACCGCGAGACTGTGATCGCCGCGATCAATGTTCACCAGTTGCAGGATTGGCACGTTGCTCGGTTGACCGTAAGGCTGGTTGTCCAGCAACAGCCTGAACAGATGCGGGCCTTGCAGGCGTGGCTTGATCAGCACGCTGACGGTGAAGGTGCCGTTGTTGGCGCGCAGGGCTTCCTCGGTGGGCAGGCCGGTGAGTTCAAGCACCTCGTAGGCGCTGCGGGATTGTTCACGGCTGGTGGCTTCGGCAGGAGGAGCGGTAGGCGCCGAGGGTGCGACGCTGTTGAGCGGCGGCAACTCAACCGGCTGCGCTTTGACGCCATCGGGCGGCTGATTGCTGTATGCAGTGTTGCCGGCGGCGTCGGTGTACTTATAGATCTGCGCTGCGGCGGGCAGGGCGATCAACAGCAACATCAGTAGAAAACCACGACCCATAAGATTGACCGCAAGCGAAGGTGTTGGGTTGCAGCATAGGTCACGGGTGGCGGTTGTCCCTAGTGGTTAACATTTGGGCATGATTTACCAAAATCCTCCAAACGCCACAAACCCCCTGTGGGAGCGGGCTTGCTCGCGAAGGCGGCGTGTCATATAGCAATGATGTTGACTGACACACCGCCTTCGCGAGCAAGCCCGCTCCCACATAGGGTCGTCGTCAGTCGTTAAATCGTGGGCACAAAAAAGGCCTCCCGAAGGAGGCCTCTTTTTGTCACGCCGCTTGCGCAGGCGCTACCGGATCAGCAGCTGTAGTACAGCTCATATTCCAGTGGGTGTACGAAGGTGCGGACCTTGATTTCTTCTTCGCTTTTCAGAGCGATGTAAGCGTCGATGAAATCATCGGAGAACACGCCGCCTTTGGTCAGGAACGCGCGACCTTTGTCCAGCTCTTCCAGGGCTTCTTTCAGGCTGCCGCAAACTTGTGGGATCTCTTTCGCCTCTTCAGGCGGCAGGTCGTACAGGTTTTTGTCAGCTGCGTCGCCAGGGTGGATCTTGTTCTGGATGCCGTCCAGGCCAGCCATCAACAGTGCAGCGAAGCCCAGGTACGGGTTAGCTGCTGGATCCGGGAAGCGAGCTTCGATACGGCGAGCGCGAGGGCTGGACACGTAAGGAATACGGATCGAAGCGGAACGGTTGCGAGCCGAGTAGGCCAGCATTACCGGAGCTTCGAAACCTGGGACCAGACGCTTGTAGGAGTTGGTCGACGGGTTGGTGAAGCCGTTCAGGGCCTTACCGTGCTTGATGATGCCGCCGATGAAGTACAGGGCGGTATCGGACAGGCCGGCATAGCCTTCGCCAGCGAAGGTGTTCTTGCCATCTTTAGCGATGGACAGGTGAACGTGCATACCCGAACCGTTGTCGCCGTACAGAGGCTTAGGCATGAAGGTCGCGGTGCGGCCGTATGCATCAGCAACGTTGTGTACGCAGTACTTAAGGGTTTGAACTTCGTCAGCCTTGGCAACCAGGGTGTTGAACTTCACGCCGATTTCGTTCTGGCCGGCAGTCGCCACTTCGTGGTGGTGAACTTCGATGGTCAGGCCCATCTCTTCCATGGCGTTGCACATGGAGGTACGGATTTCGTGGTCGTGGTCGAATGGCGGAACCGGGAAGTAACCACCCTTGACGCCTGGACGGTGGCCGCGGTTGCCGCCTTCCACGTCCTGGTCGGACATCCACGAACCTTGTTCGGAGTAGATTTTGAACATCGAACCGGAGATGTCGGACTTGAACTTCACTTGGTCGAAGATGAAGAACTCTGGCTCCGGACCTACGAATACGGTGTCGCCGATACCAGTCGACTTCAGGTATTCCTCGGCACGCTTGGCGATCGCACGTGGGTCACGGTCGTAGCCTTGCATGGTCGAAGGCTCGATCACGTCGCAAACCAGGATCAGGGTTGGCTCTTCGGTGAACGGGTCGAGAACGGCAGTGCTGTCGTCCGGCATCAGAATCATGTCGGAGGCTTCGATGCCTTTCCAGCCAGCAATGGAGGAACCGTCGAACATTTTGCCTTCTTCGAAGAAAGCATCATCCAGCGCGTCGCGAGCCGGCATGGTCACGTGGTGCTGAGTGCCTTTGGTGTCCGTGAAGCGCAGATCAATCCACTTGACGTCATGATCTTTGATGAGTTGAACCGACTTCGACATAGTGTCCTCCGGGTGGCTTCGGGCTTAGTAGTGGATGCCCTTAGAATGTGGGTGATGCCGGCGCGAATACTCTGCCATGGCAACCTGCCTCACAAGGGAGCAAATTGCATGCCAGTGCCCCACCATGGGTTTTTTGCCCCAATATCACGCTTATAGAGGCTTATTGCGCCGCAAAGCTGAAATTACCGCCCTGTAATGTAGCGTCTAATTCCATAAGCGACCTGTTTTGGTGCGCTCTAAACCTTCTGCATATTAACTGGTTAAACCTTGAGCAATTTCCGCTATAATCCGCGCCCCCCTTTTTCGGCTGGCCCAGCGCGCGCTGTTTTCATGAAACTAATCGTAAAAGTCTTTCCCGAGATCACCATCAAGAGCCGCCCGGTACGGATGCGTTTCATCCGCCAGTTGGCCAAAAACATCCGTGCTGTGCTCCGCGATCTGGACCCGGCTGTGGTGGTGAACGGCGTGTGGGACAACCTCGAGCTGGAAACCCGCGTCAGCGAGCCCAAAGCCCTGAAGGAGATGACCGAGCGCCTGAGCTGCATGCCGGGCATCGCGCATTTCCTGCAGGTCGACGAATACCCGTTGGGTGACTTCGACGACATCGTTGCCAAGTGCAAGCAGCACTATGGCGATGCGTTGGCCGGGAAGATCTTTTCGGTGCGCTGCAAGCGCGGCGGGCACCACACGTTCTCGTCCATGGACGTGGAAAAATACGTCGGCAGCCAACTGCGTCGTCAGTGCGGTGCCGCCGGGATTTCCCTGAAAGAGCCGGAAATCGAAGTTCGCATCGAAATTCGCGACCAACGGTTGTACGTGATCCACAGCCAGCACAACAGTATCGGCGGTTATCCGCTGGGAGCGCTGGAGCAGACGCTCGTGCTGATGTCCGGCGGCTTTGACTCGACAGTCGCCGCCTACCAGATCATGCGCCGTGGCCTGATGAGCCATTTCTGCTTCTTTAATCTGGGCGGACGAGCCCATGAACTGGGCGTTATGGAAGTCGCGCACTTCATCTGGAAGAAGTACGGCAGCTCCCAACGCGTGTTATTTGTCAGTGTGCCGTTCGAGGAGGTACTGGGAGAAATTCTCGGGAAAGTCGATAACAGTCATATGGGCGTAGTTTTGAAGCGTATGATGTTGCGCGCTGCATCGAAGATTGCCGACCGGCTGGACATCGATGCGCTGGTGACCGGTGAAGCGATCTCCCAGGTTTCGAGCCAGACGCTGCCGAACCTGTCGTTGATCGACTGCGTGACCGAGAAGCTGGTCTTGCGCCCGCTGATCGCCAGTCACAAGCAGGACATCATCGACCTGGCCACCGAAATCGGCACTGCCGACTTCGCCAAGCACATGCCGGAGTACTGCGGGGTCATCTCGGTGAACCCAAAGACCCACGCCAAGCGCAACCGCGTGGAGTACGAAGAACAACAGTTCGACATGGCAGTCCTTGAGCGTGCGCTCGAGAACGCCAAACTGGTACCGATCGATCGCGTGATCGACGAATTGGGCCAGGACTTGCAGATCGAAGAAGTCAGCGAAGCTCTGGCGGGCCAGATCATCATCGACATCCGTCATCCGGATGCCGCTGAAGACGAGCCGCTGGAACTGGCTGGCATTGAGGTACAGACGATGCCGTTTTATGCATTGAACGCTCGTTTCAAGGAACTGGACCCTACTCGCCAGTACCTGCTGTATTGCGACAAAGGCGTGATGAGTCGCCTGCATGCCCACCATTTGCTCAGTGAGGGGCATGCCAATGTGCGCGTTTATCGACCGAGCTAAGTGCCCGGGGCTGTTTGCCTGTGGCCTGCGTCACCGGCCCCCCGACGCCGCCGTCAAGCTGTAACGGCTTTGCCGGACTCTACTGTTAATCGCTGCCAAGACTTGTCAGCACACCGAATCCTCTGATCGAGATACACAAGTGATCGAAAATCTACGCAACATCGCCATCATTGCTCACGTTGACCATGGTAAAACCACCCTGGTAGACAAACTCTTGCGTCAATCCGGCACCCTGGAGCGCAACGAGCTCAACGACGAGCGCGTGATGGACTCCAACGACCAGGAGAAAGAGCGCGGTATTACCATTCTGGCGAAAAACACCGCCATCAACTGGAACGGCTACCACATCAACATCGTGGACACCCCGGGCCACGCCGACTTCGGCGGCGAAGTTGAACGCGTAATGTCGATGGTTGACTCCGTTCTGCTGCTGGTTGACGCTCAAGACGGCCCTATGCCGCAAACCCGTTTCGTGACCAAGAAGGCTTTCGAAGCCGGCCTGCGTCCAATCGTGGTTATCAACAAGGTTGACCGTCCAGGCGCACGTCCGGACTGGGTTCTGGACCAGATCTTCGACCTGTTCGACAACCTCGGTGCTACCGAAGAACAGCTGGACTTCAAAGTTGTCTACGCCTCGGCCCTGAACGGCATTGCCGGTCTGGAACACACCGACATGGCTGAAGACATGACCCCGCTGTACCAGTCGATCGTCGACAACGTACCAGCACCGAAAGTTGACCGTGACGGTCCGTTCCAGATGCAAATCTCGGCACTGGACTACAACAGCTTCCTGGGCATTATCGGCGTTGGCCGTATCGCTCGTGGTCGCGTCAAGCCGAACACCCCGGTTGTGGCTATCGATGCTGATGGCAAACGCCGTAACGGCCGTATCCTGAAGCTGATGGGTCACCACGGTCTGCACCGCATCGACGTTGAAGAAGCAGCTGCCGGCGACATCGTCTGCATCAGCGGCTTCGACCAGCTGTTCATCTCCGACACCCTGTGCGACCCACAGAACGTTGAAGCGATGAAGCCGCTGACCGTTGACGAACCAACCGTTTCGATGACCTTCCAGGTTAACGACTCGCCGTTCTGCGGCCGTGAAGGCAAGTTCGTCACCAGCCGTAACATCAAAGAGCGTCTGGACAAAGAACTGCTCTACAACGTTGCCCTGCGCGTTGAAGAAGGCGACACCGCCGACAAGTTCAAAGTCTCCGGCCGTGGTGAGCTGCACCTCTCGGTACTGATCGAAACCATGCGTCGCGAAGGCTTCGAAATGGGTGTTGGTCGTCCGGAAGTGATCATCCGTATGGTTGACGGCGTCAAGCACGAACCGTACGAAAACGTGACCATCGACCTGCCAGAAGAATCGCAAGGTTCGATCATGGAACAGATCGGTATCCGTAAAGGCGACCTGACCAACATGGTTCCGGATGGCAAGGGCCGTGTGCGCCTTGAGTACAACATCCCGGCTCGTGGCTTGATCGGTTTCCGTAACGAGTTCCTGACCCTGACCTCCGGTGCAGGCATCCTGACCTCGATCTTCGACCGTTACGACGTGATGAAGTCCGGCGACATGTCCGGCCGTCAGAACGGCGTGCTGGTTTCGGTTGCTACCGGTAAGGCTCTGACTTACTCGCTGGAAACCCTGCAGGCTCGCGGCAAACTGTTCCTGGGTCACGGCGAAGACGTGTACGAAGGTCAAATCGTCGGCATCAACAGCCGCGACAACGACCTGGGCGTCAACCCAACCAAAGGCAAGAAGCTCGACAACATGCGTGCCTCGGGTAAAGACGAAACCATCGCTCTGGTTCCGCCTATCCGTTTCACCCTGGAACAAGCTCTGGAATTCGTTCAAGAAGACGAATTGTGCGAAGTCACTCCTAAGTCCATCCGTCTTCGTAAGAAGATCCTGGGCGAAAGCGAGCGTACCCGCGCTGCCAAGAAAAGCGGCAACTGAGTTTCGACTTAGTTAAGGCTTAAAAAAACGCCCCCGACCGCAAGGTCGGGGGCGTTTTTGTTTGTCTGGGGTTTGTGCGGTGTTTCACCTGGCCCCTTCGCGGGCAAGCCTCGCTCCTACAGGTTTAGCGTTTCCCTTGTAGGAGCGAGGCTTGCCCGCGAAAGCAATCGGTCAGACGGCGAGATTCCGGATCAGAACTTCTCGAGCGTACGACGGCTACTGCTGGTCTCACGCGCCACTTCTTTAGGCTTGTAAGCGCAATACCCCGGCCGCGGGCCGATTTTCGGGTGGTTGCGGCAAGTATCCGGGCGCTTTTCATAAATAGTGCACAGACGGCTCTTACGATCCAGGTACAGGCAATCGTTGTTGCTCATGCGCTGGAGGGTGAAGATCTCGGACTTCTGGTTGTAACGCTCGACGATCCCTTCCTTCTGCAAACGCTTGGCGATGTTCTTCGCCGGTTCGCCGCGCTCGAACTCGTCGACGATGCCGATACGGATCAGATCCTTGATCTTGACCTCAACCGGCAAGGTGCAGCAGCTGGACACGCAGGAGCCGCACATCGGGGCAGAGTACTTGGCCCAGGTATCGAGGCGGTCGATCTCCGCGGCGGCGATCAGGTTGGACTTCATCATCGGTTGTTACCAGCGTGCATCAGGGCGCGCGATCATACCGGGACTGGTGGATTTTTGAACAACCTTTCGCCAGATTTTTTGCGATATCGCCAAATAACCCGTGTGTTCCGGCACGGCCCCTGCATTGATTCAGCCACATGCCAACGTAATGCCGAGCTATCTCGCACTATCAGGAAAAACTGCCGAACCAGAGCCCATACCGCCTGTCAGACCGTCTAGGCTCAGACAATTCCAAGCTCGCTCGAGGTCCTATCGATGACTCAAGAACCACTTGTTCGCGAAGCAGAGGTGGCCGCATTCCGCGACGCCGTCTTGACCAAACTCACCTACGCGGTGGGCAAAGACCCGGATCACGCCTTCGACCACGACTGGTTCGAAGCCATTGCCTTGGCCGCGCGCGATCACATGGTCGAGCACTGGATGGACCATACGCGGCAGATCTACCGCAAAGGTCAGAAGCGGGTTTACTACCTCTCCCTTGAATTCCTGATTGGCCGCTTGCTCTACGACAGCTTGAGCAACCTCGGCCTGCTGGACGTTGCCCGCGAGGCGCTGACCGAACTCGGCGTCGATCTGGAGCGCATCCGCCTGCTGGAGCCCGATGCGGCGCTCGGCAACGGCGGCCTCGGTCGCCTGGCCGCGTGCTTCATGGAAAGCATGTCGACCCTCGGCATCGCCGGCCATGGTTATGGCATTCGTTATGAACATGGGTTGTTCCGCCAGGCCATCGTTGATGGCTGGCAGCAGGAGCAGACCGAACACTGGCTGGATTTCGGTAACCCGTGGGAGTTCGAGCGGCCGGAAGTCGTCTACCCGATCGGCTTCGGCGGCAGTGTCGAAACCGTGACCGACGAGGCCGGCAAGTCTCGCCAGGTCTGGACCCCGGCAGAAACCGTGCGGGCCATTGCTTACGACACCCCGGTGGTCGGCTGGCGCGGTGCGAGCGTCAACACCCTGCGCCTGTGGCGTGCCCGCGCCATGGAAGATTTGCACCTGGAGCGCTTCAACGCCGGCGACCACTTGGGCGCTGTGGCCGAAGTGGCCCGGGCCGAAAGTATTTCCCGCGTGCTGTACCCGGCGGACAGCACCGAAGCCGGCCAGGAACTGCGCCTGCGTCAGGAATACTTCTTCGTCGCCGCGTCCCTGCAGGATTTGCTGCGCCGCCATCGCAACATGCACACCTCGGTGCTGACCCTGGGCGACCACGCGGCGATCCAGCTCAACGACACTCACCCCTCAATTGCCGTGGCCGAACTGATGCGCCAACTGGTCGACGTCTACGATGTTGCGTGGGATGCCGCGTGGCAGGTGACGGTCGACACACTGTCGTACACCAACCACACCTTGCTGCCGGAAGCGCTGGAAACCTGGCCGGTCGGTTTGATGGAACGCATGCTGCCGCGGCACATGCAGATCATTTACCTGATCAACGCCCAGCACATCGATTCGCTGCGGGCCAAAGGCATCCACGACTTTGACGTGTTGCGCGCGGTGTCACTGATTGAAGAAGACAACGGCCGCCGCGTGCGTATGGGCAACCTGGCGTTCCTCGGTTCCCACAGCGTCAACGGCGTATCCGGGCTGCACACGCAGCTGATGCGCAAGACTGTGTTTTCCGAACTGCACAAGCTCTACCCGGATCGGATCAACAACAAGACCAACGGCATCACCTTCCGCCGCTGGCTCTACCAGGCCAACCCCGAGCTGACGGCGATGATGGTCGACGCCCTGGGTCCCGATCTATTGGATAACGCCGAGCAGCGGCTGATCGAACTGGAACCGTTCGCCGAGAAGACTGCATTTCGCAAGGCCTTCGCAGATCAGCGGCTGCACAGCAAGAAAGCCCTGGCGTACCTGATTCACGAACGGTTGGGCATCGCGGTCAACCCGGCGGCGATGTTCGACGTGCAGGTCAAGCGGATCCACGAATACAAACGGCAGTTGCTCAACCTGCTGCACACCGTCGCGCTGTACCAGGCGATTCGTGCCGAGCCGGAAATCGACTGGGTGCCGCGCGTGAAGATCTTCGCCGGCAAGGCGGCGGCCAGTTATCACCAGGCCAAGCTGATCATCAAACTGACCAACGACATCGCCCGGGTGGTGAACAACGACCCGACGGTGCGCGGTTTGCTCAAGGTGGTGTTCCTGCCCAACTACAACGTCAGCCTGGCGGAGAGCATCATTCCGGCGGCGGATTTGTCGGAGCAGATTTCCACAGCCGGCTTCGAGGCCTCGGGCACCAGCAACATGAAGTTCGGCCTCAACGGTGCGCTGACCATCGGCACCCTCGATGGCGCCAACGTCGAGATGTGCGAACGGATCGGCGCCGAGCACATGTTCATCTTCGGCCTTAGCGCTCAGCAGGTGGAAGCGCGCAAGCAAAATCATGAGTTCAATGCGACGCCGGATATTGCGGCGTCCCATCGACTTAATGACGTGCTACAAGCGATTCGTGGCGGGGTGTTCTCGCCGGATGATCCGTCCCGTTATGCAGGTTTGATCGATTCGCTGATCGACTATGACCGCTTCCTGGTTTGCGCCGATTTTGACTCCTACTGGGACGCCCAGATGCGCGTCGAGGCGCACTGGCATGATTCTCAAGCCTGGTGGCGTTCGGCGGTGTTGAACACGGCGCGCATGGGCTGGTTCTCGTCGGACCGGACGATTCGTGAGTACGCGACGGAAATCTGGAAGGCGTTGGAGTAACTTTTAGCAATAATTGCGAGCAAGGCCCAACGCCTGTTGGGCCGGATCGATATACTAAGCGTCAGTTTTGCCGGATGTTTCAGTGGCGTCTGCGAGAACGCCTTCGCGGGCAAGTCGAAGACGTCAGCACAAACACCACAAGGCTTCTGGACTTGCTCGGCAATGGGCCGCTTAGGGATATCGACCATGCAATGGATTTTGATGCTGATTGGCTTGGCGCTGGGCTGGATACTCGACGAGTCGTTCATCGATGCGCTGTTGGGTGCTTTGTTCGGGTTAGGCATTGGCCAAGCTTTTCGCATTGGCCGTTTAGGCAAGCAAGCTGCCGAGCAGCACCGTTTGCTCGAGCAGACGCAGGTGGCGCTCAATACATTGCTGCAACGACTGATATTGCTGGAAGGGGCTGGCTTCAAGGCACCGGAAACCAGTGAGCCAGTTGTCAGTGAGCCCGTCGCATCCCCTGAATTCATTCTCGACGACATCCCCGTCGATCCCCCCGTCGACTCCCCGGAGCTACTCTGGGAACTCCCGCCCGGACTCGAACCGATCACCGCCTCGGCCTCCGAAACCAGCCGTCCGCTGCCGGCCGATGTCTGGACGCCGGAACCGATCGCTCGCGAACCGCGACAACCGGCAGCCCCGCGCGAACCTAACGTTTTTGACCGCGCCATCAACGGTGCGCGCAACTGGCTGTTCGGTGGCAACACCGTGCTGCGGGTTGGCGTGGTGCTGTTGTTCCTCGGTCTGGCGTTCCTGCTGCGCTACGCCACCGAAGGCATGGTGGTGCCGATCGAGATGCGTTACGCCGGTGTCGCCGCCAGTGCTTTGGGCTTGCTCGCATTGGGCTGGTGGCTGCGTCATCGCAACAACCAATTTGCGCTGATGTTGCAAGGTACCGGGATCGCCGTGTTGTACCTGACGGTGTTCGCCGCAATGCGCTTGCACCCGATACTCGACCCGACGGCGGCCCTGGGCCTGCTGGTCGCGGTGACGGTGTTCTCGGCGATTCTGGCGATCACCCAGGATTCCCTGGCCCTGGCCTGCGTCGCCGCACTGGGCGGTTTCGCCGCGCCGATCCTGACCTCGACCGGCGCTGGTAGCCATGTCGCGCTGTTCAGCTACTTCGTCTTGCTCAACACCGGCATCCTCGCGATTGCCTGGTTCAAGGCTTGGCGGCCACTCAACCTGATCGGTTTTGTCGGCACCTTTGGCATCGGCTTCGCCTGGGGCGCGCGTTCTTACACGCCGGAGTTGCTGTGGAGCACCGAGCCATTCCTGATTCTGTTCTTCCTGATGTACCTGGGCATTGGCCTGTTGTTTACCCGGCGCAAGTTGTTGGAGATGAGCGACTCGCCTGAAGACGAGAGTCGTCAGGCATTGCTGCACTGGTCGGCGCGCAAGGGCGATTACGTCGACGGCACGATGCTGTTCGGGCCGCCGCTGGTGGGCTTCGGTTTGCAATTCGCGCTGGTCCAGCATCTGGAGTTCGCTGCCGCGTTCAGTGCGCTGGCGCTGGGTATGCTCTATATGGGCCTGGCCCGATTGCTGATGGGCGGTCGCGCCTTGTTGCTGGCGGAAACCTGTCTTGCACTCGGAGTGATCTTCGCCAGCCTGGCGATCCCCTTGGGCCTCGACGCGCGTTGGACTGCTGCGGCTTGGGCGGTGGAGGGCGCGGGGATCTTCTGGCTCGGCCTGCGTCAGCAACGACCGCTGGCTCGCGCTTTCGCCTTGCTGCTGCAACTCGGTTCTGCGCTGGCGTTTCTCAGTAAGTTGCAGACCGGCGAAAGCAGCCTGTTGGACGGTTCGCCACTGGGCGCATTGATGCTCGGCGTGGCGTTGCTGTTCAGCTTCTACCAATTGCGCAAAGCCTTGCCGGAGCAGGCCTCGGAGTGGGAGCGCCAAGGCTTGCCGGTGTTGGCTTGCCTCGGTCTGATGTTCCTTTATTTGCTGGCGCCGCTGTTCTTCCTCACCCACGGCACGGCGATCAGCTGGGCGCTGGCCGGGTTGGCGACGTTGTTTATTGGCCTGCGCCTGCAATCGCGCACGTTCCTGTTCACCGCGTTTGCCGTGCAATTGCTCGGCGGCGCGTTGTTCCTGTTGCGGTTGCACGGGACAAGCGATGGTTCCGCCGCGGTGTTCAGCGCTGGCTGGAGCGGTTTACTCAGTGCCTCGCTGATTGGCCTGGCGTTGATCGCCGGCATGTTGCTGGCAGCCCGCGATGAGATGGTGCGCAACGATGCGCGCTTGCTGCGTGGTTTGTCGGTGATTTTGCTGGCCGGTCTGGTGCTGATCAACCTCGCCGTGCTGTTCGTGCTGCCATGGCAAACCGCGAGTGCGGTGTGGGCCGCCAGCGGTTTGTTCATCATTTGGCTGAGTCTGTACCTCAAGCAGCGCGTGAGTTTTGTCTTCGGTCTGCTGTTGCAGGTGATCGGTGGCGCGGCGTTCCTGTTTGCCGGGCCGGACTTGCTCGGGCCGTTGGCCAGCGAAGGTCTGAAGCCTTTGGCCCACAGCGGTTTCTGGACGCCGCTGGTGCTCGGTTTGGCCGCACTGGTTGGCGCCTGGCGCTTGCAACTGGGCAATCACGGGTCGGCGTTCGATGTACTGAGCCTGAATCGCTTGTCTGAGCTGCTGCTGGTGTGGGGCGCAGGCTGGTGGGCGCTGGCGTGGATCAGTGAAGTGCTGCGCTTTGCGCCTGTGGATCTGCAAGCGACCTTGCTGCTGGCGGTCGCGGCACTGAGTGTCGCGCTGTGGACGCTGTTGTCGCTGCGCCTGAAATGGTCGGCGCTGGGCTTGCTCTGCACCTTGCTGATTCCGGCGGCGGGGCTGGTGTTGGTCGCCGCGTGGCATTCGCGCTATCACCCAGCGGCCAACTTCGGCTGGCTGGTGTGGGCGGCGGTATTTGCCGTGCACTTCTTCTCCCTGCGGCGTTTGGCGCCGATGCTACCGGCGCGCGCCCTCAGCACTGCCCATGTGCTCGGCTGCTGGTTGTTGATCGGTGTGCTGGCGCTGGAGCTGCGTTACGGCTTGCTGCTGTTGTCCGAGCAGTACAACGCCTGGCGCTGGTTGGGCTGGGCGATTTTGCCGAGTGTGTATTTGGTGTTGACGGCCGCGCCACGCAACTGGCCATGGCCGGTATCGGCGTATCCGCGCGAATACCGTGTCTACGCGGCGGCGCCGTTGGCCTTGCTGATGCTGGGCTGGTTCTGGTTGGCGAACGGTGTCAGCGACGGCACCGCCGAGCCGCTGCCTTACGTGCCGCTGATCAACCCGCTGGAATTGGGCCTGCTGTTTGCGTTGTTCGGCGTTTACGTCTGGTCGCGCAGCGCGGTGACGCAATTTGCGC
>Ga0209847_1000443_pt1 | contig 17277 bp, 18 predicted proteins | sample OrgsoiDNA_201060_FD_185808 | JGI IMG/M metagenome (GOLD analysis project Ga0209847, IMG submission 185808) | Permafrost soil microbial communities from the Arctic, to analyse light accelerated degradation of dissolved organic matter (DOM) -... | ecosystem: Environmental > Terrestrial > Soil >... | reverse complement strand
GCACGGTCGCGCCGATCAGCAGGTCGTTGCTGTCCAGGCTAGGATTGAACACGACGCCATATGGCTTGGCGGTGGCGTTGTTCAGCGGGGCGCTGTTGAAGCCCTTGTCTGCGCTGAAAGCGAAGTAGGCCTTCAAGACCTGGAAGTCGTAGTTGGCAACGAACATGGTGTTGCGGCCGACGTCGTGCGTCACGGCTGGCACGCCGGTGGCGGCAGCGGTATCGCTGTTGCGGTTGTTGTAGATCAGGCGAGCGTTCAGAGGACCGTTCGAGTAGTTCGCGCCCAAGTCGAATTGGCGGCCGGCGGTGTTGTTGCCAGCCTGCTCACCCAGAGCGTACTGGGCTTCGCCCTGGAAACCGTTGATCACCGGGCTCGAATAGACGACGGAGTTGCTGATCCGGGTGTCCGAACCGGCGACAGGGAACAAGTTTTTAGCGGTACCAGCGTAGCCCACGCCGAACGGGTCACCAACCTGGCCCAAGGCGTTGTACATCAGGTTGTACTGGCGGCCCAGCGACAGGGCGCCGGCGCCAGTGCTTTTCAGACCGACGAACGACTGACGGTTGAACGCCTGGCCGGTCGAATCTTGCGCGCCGGTGTCAACCAATACACCCTCTTCCAACAGGAAGAAGGCCGACATGCCGCCGCCCAGATCTTCCGTACCTTTGAAGCCCAGGCGCGAGGCCGAAGCGACGCCACTGGTTTCTTTGGTGATGGAACCAGCCGCACCGCCGCGCTCTGCAACGATACCGGCATCGACGATGCCGTAGATCGTGACGTTCGATTGTGCGTAAGCCGAGGTCGCGAATGCGCCGATGATCATTGCCGCCAGAGTAAGTTTTTTCAAGATGTTCTCTACTTAAGGTTGATGAAGGATTAAACGAGTTGTTAATCTACGGGCGGAATCTTGCCTACCAAATACTTCAACTTCATGACACGGGCGCAGTTGTTGTATTTTCGCGTCACAAATGAAAAAAGCCGCGAAGGCGGCTTTTTCAGTTTGCTGAGGATGACGGCCTTATTTCAGGCGGCAGCTCAGCAAATAATAGTATTCCAGGCGTTCGATGCGGATTTCGCGCGCATGCGGCGCCAGGCGCTTGCGCAGCGTGCTGTCGGTGGGATAATTGTTCATGACTTCGTAACGCTGCTCGTCGTCGGCCGTCAGTATCTGGAAAGTATTGCCTTCCAGATCAGTCCGGGCGAACACCATGCTGACGCCATCGACATACGTGCTGTCGAGCAGCACCAGCAGCACGTCCTTGCCCAGCTTGGCACGCAGCATCTTCAGGTATTTGTCCTGATCTTCGCGCTTGACATGCGTCCACCAGCCAGCCGCGAACACGGCCGTATACTTGCCCAACAGGCCGTCCGGCAAATTAAAGGCATCCATCACCTCGAAACTGACGACGTCCTCGTCCAGGCCGCGCGTTTCGGCCAGCGCGATCATTTCCGGCACGATGTCGGTGGCATGGACGGACTCGGCGACATCGGCGATCAGCTCGGTCCAATAGGCGGTGCCGCAGGCCAGTTCCAGCACCTTGTGGCCCTGGAACAGCTCGGCGATCATTTCCTGCAGGTCGTCGAGGTCGTCAAAGCGCTCCTCCTGGCCATACACTTGATCGTAATTGTCGGCGTTGACGGCGTAATATTGAGCCAACTGGTTGGTAATCATGGTATTGCTTTCTTAGTTGCAGTTTTAGTTACAGTTCGTAATGATCTTTGGCGCCGCTCATGGCCTGTTCGATCAATTTGCGGTTCAGCGTCGGCGCCAGCAGTTCGATAAAGGTATAGATATAGCTGCGCAAATACGCGCCCTGCTTGACGGCCACACGCGACACATTCATGCCGAACAGGTGGCCAACGGGGATCGCGCGCAAGTTCTTGTCGCGCTCGGCATCGAAGGCCATACCCGCTATGATACCAATCCCCATGCCCAGTTCCACATAAGTCTTGATGACGTCGGCGTCGATGGCCTCCAGCAGCACGTCGAGTTTCAGCCCGCGCAGCGAAAACGCGTGATCGATCTTGCTGCGGCCGGCGAAGGCGCTATCGTAGGTGATGATGGGGAAAGCGGCAATTTCCTCCAGCGTCACCGACTTCGATTTCAGCAGCGGATGCTCGGGCGCCACCACCACCACATGCTCCCATTGATAGCACGGCAGGGTGATCAGCCCGGTCACGCCGGCGATCGATTCGGTGGCGATGGCCAGGTCGGCCTGGTCGCGCTGGACCATTTCGGCGATCTGCTGGGGATTACCTTGCAATAAAGACAAGCGCACCTTGGGGAACTTGATCATAAAGGCCTGCACCACCTTGGGCAGCGTGTAACGCGCCTGGGTGTGCGTGGTGGCGATGGTGAAGCTGCCACTGTCCTGCGCCGCGTATTCCTTGCCGATGCGCTTCAGGCTGTCGATTTCCTGCATGATCAGCTCGACCGACTCCAGCACCAGCCGGCCCGGCTCGGTCAGCCCGCGGATGCGCTTGCCGTGCCGCGTGAAGATATCCACGCCCAGCTCCTCCTCCAGCTCGATGATCGCCTTCGACACGCCCGGCTGGGATGTAAACAACGCCTTGGCGGCGTCGGTCAAATTGTAGTTCTGCCGTACGGCTTCGCGCACGAAACGCAGTTGATGAAGATTCATTGCAAGTCCAGGCCCAGGTTGGCATCCAAAAATCGCCCTAGCTTATACCCAATCCATATATAAGCAAATAAAGACTAAGTCGTTTGGAATAAAGACGAAGTTTATTACTATTGCAGCTAGTTTGGGGATGCCTCTACACACTCTTCCGCGAGACGGCGACACCGGGCTCGATTTTCATGGCCGGATGTGGATTCCTGACTACACTTAAAATAGCGGCACTCCCCAGTAAGCGACAGCGACATTTAGGAAGACTATGTATCACTACGACCAGTACGACCACCTCATCGTCCGCGAGCGCATCGCCCAATACCGCGACCAGGTCCGGCGCCGTCTGGCCGACGAGCTGACCGAAGCCGAGTTCCTGCCGCTGCGCCTGCAAAACGGCCTGTACATGCAGCGCCACGCCTATATGCTGCGCATCGCCGTGCCCTACGGCCTGCTGGCGGCCAAGCAGATGCGCATGTTCGCCCACATCGCCCGCAAGTACGACCGCGGCTACGGCCACTTCACGACGCGCCAGAACATCCAGTTCAACTGGGTCGAGCTGGAACAGACGCCGGACATCCTCAGCGAGCTGGCCTCGGTCGAGATGCACGCCATCCAGACGTCCGGCAACTGCATCCGCAACACCACCTCCGACCCGTATGCCGGCGTTGCCGCCGACGAGATCATCGACCCGCGTCCGTATGCGGAACTGCTGCGCCAATGGAGCACCTTCCACCCCGAGTTCATCGCGTTGCCGCGTAAATTCAAGGTCGCCATCAACGGCGCCGTCGAAGACCGCGCCGCCATCGCCGTGCACGACATCGGCCTGACCGTGGTGCGCAACGAAGCCGGCGAGATCGGCTTCAAATTCATGGCCGGCGGCGGCATGGGCCGCACGCCCATCCTCGGCAGCGTGATCCGCGACTTCCTGCCCTGGCAGCACCTGCTGACCTACACCGAAGCCGTGATGCGCGTGTATAACCAGCACGGCCGCCGCGACAACAAGTACAAGGCGCGCATCAAGATCCTGCTGAAAGCCATCGGCGTCGAAGAATTCACGCGCCAGGTCGAAGCCGAATGGGCCGACCTGAAAGATGGTCCGGAAACGCTGACCGTCGACGAGATGAGCCGCATCGCCGCCTGGTTCGTGCCGCCCGCTTACAAGCAACTGCCGAATCTGGATCTCGACGCCGGCCACGCCGACAACAAGGCGTTCACCAACTGGATCAAGCGCAACGTCAAGCCGCACAAGCAGCCCGGCTACGCGGCCGTGGTGCTGTCGCTGAAAAAAACCGGCGTGCCGCCGGGCGACGCCACCGCCGAACAGATGGACTTCATGGCCGACCTGGCGGACCGCTACAGCTTCAGCGAGCTGCGCGTCACCCATGAACAGAACATCGTGCTGGCCGACGTCGAGCAATCGCAGTTGTTCACATTATGGCAGGAAGCCAAGGCCCACGGCCTGGCCACGCCCAACATCGGCCTGCTGACCGACATGATCTGCTGCCCCGGCGGCGACTTCTGCTCGCTGGCCAACGCCAAGTCGCTGCCGATCGCCGCCGCCATCGCGGCCCGCTTCGACAGCATCGACTTCCAGCACGATATCGGCGAGATCGAACTGAATATCTCCGGCTGCATCAACGCCTGCGGCCACCACCACGTCGGCAGCATCGGCGTGCTCGGCGTCGACAAGGACGGCAGCGAATGGTATCAGGTGTCGATCGGCGGCGCGCAGGGCAACCACGCGGCCATCGGCAAGATCATCGGACCATCGTTCTCCGCGCTGCAAATGCCGGAAGTGATAGAACGCCTGCTCAAGGTCTACGTGCGCGAACGCTATGAAGACGAAGGCTTCGCCGCCACCGTGCAGCGCATCGGCGTCGCGCCATTTAAAGAACACGTGTACGCCACGCCGATCCTGGCCGACCGTCTGGTAGGGGAAGATGAATATGTCTGATGCCGTGAAAAACCTGATCATCAAACACCGCAGCGTCGTCGAAGACGACTGGTCCGTGCTGCGCTTCGAGGTCGCCGCCGAAGGCGCCGAGCCGCTGCCGCCGCAAGACCCGGCGACCTTCGCCGTCCCCGCCGGCAAAGTGATCGTGCCGCTGACCGTCTGGCTGGCGCAGCGCGACGCACTGGCCGCGCGCGCCGCCGCCGGCGAAATCGGCGTCTGGATCGCCAGCGACGAACGGGCCGACGCGCTCAAAGGCCAGCTCGAACAATTCGCGCTGGTCGCCGTCGACTTCCCCAAATTCACCGATGGCCGTGGCTACTCGATCGCCTACAACCTGCGCACGCGGCTGGCTTACACCGGTGAGCTGCGCGCCATCGGCGACGTGCTGCGCGACCAGCTGTTCTCTATGCAGCGCGTCGGCTTCGACGCCTACGCCACGCGTCCGGACCGCGACATCCACGAGGCGCTGAAAGGCCTGTCCGATTTCTCGGAAACCTATCAGGCCTCGGTCGACCAGAAGCTGCCGCTGTTCCGCCGCCATCTGCGTGATGTGCGTGCCGAGACCAACGACATCGGCGCGGGCATCTGAGGAAGCGCCATGACCGACCTGACCCAACTCGTCGCGGACACCAACGCCACGCTGGCACGCATCGCCGCCGACTTCACCCCGGCGGTGTTCGCGTCCAGCCTCGCCGCCGAAGACATGGTGCTGACGGATTTGATCCTGAAAGCCCAACTCGATATCGGCATCTTCTCGCTGGAGACCGGCCGCCTGCATCCGGAAACGCTGGCGATGCTGGACCGCGTCAAGGAGACCTACGGCTACGAGATCGCGCTGTACCGGCCGCAGACCGAGGCGGTTGACGCCTACGTCGCCCAAAACGGCTTGAACGCCTTCTACGACAGCGTCGAGATGCGCCGCGAATGCTGCCGCATCCGCAAGGTCGAGCCGCTGGGCCGCGCCCTGGCCGGCAACAAGGCCTGGGTCACCGGCCAGCGCCGCGCCCAATCGACCACGCGCGCCGAACTGCACGTGCAGGAAGACGACCCGGCCCACGGCATGAGCAAGTTCAATCCGCTGGCCGACTGGTCGGAGCAGGACGTGTGGAACTACCTCCGCGATAACAATGTGCCCTACAACGCGCTGCACGACCAGGGCTACCCATCGATCGGCTGCGCGCCCTGCACGCGCGCCATCGAACCGGGCGAAGACGTGCGCGCCGGCCGCTGGTGGTGGGAAAACCCGGACTCGAAAGAGTGCGGCCTGCACATGGTCGACGGCAAACTGATACGCATTAAATCCGTGGCCGCCTGAGGCCACCGACAAGAAAACAAGGCACAGTCCAAATGAACGCTCCAGTCAACACCAAACAAGTCGCGCCGACCTTCGGTCTCGGCGACGTCAACGCGCGCCACCTCGACGCCCTCGAATCGGAAGCCATCCACATCCTGCGCGAAGTGGCGGCCGAATGCGCCAATCCCGCGCTGCTGTTCTCGGGCGGTAAAGACTCGGTGGTCTTGCTGCGCCTGGCGGAAAAGGCTTTCCGCCCCGGCAAATTCCCCTTCCCTCTGGTGCACATCGACACCGGCCACAATTTTGCGGAGGTCATCACCTTCCGCGACAAGCGCGCCGCCGAATTGGGCGAACGCCTGATCGTCGGTTCGGTCGAAGACTCGATCAAAAAAGGCACGGTACGCCTGCGTAATCCGCTGACCGATTCGCGCAACGCCGCGCAGGCGGTGACGCTGCTGGAAACCATCGCCGAACATCAATTCGACGCCTGCATCGGCGGCGCGCGCCGCGACGAGGAAAAGGCCCGCGCCAAGGAACGCATCTTCTCCTTCCGCGACGAATTCGGCCAGTGGGATCCGAAAGCCCAGCGGCCCGAACTCTGGGACCTGTACAACACCCGCGTCCATCCGGGCGAAAACATGCGCGTGTTCCCGATCTCGAACTGGACCGAACTCGATGTGTGGCAGTACATCGCCCGCGAACAGCTGGAACTGCCGCCGATCTACTTCGCCCATGAGCGCCAGGTCATTCCGCGCAACGGCCTGCTGGTGCCGCTGACCGACATCACACCGGCGCGCGAAGGCGAAACGGTGGAAACGCAGATCGTGCGCTTCCGCACCGTCGGCGACATTTCGTGCACCTGCCCCGTGTCGTCGGACGCGGCGACGGTCGAGGCGATCATCGCCGAAACCGCCGTCACGCAAATCACTGAACGCGGCGCCACCCGGATGGACGACCAGACCTCCGAAGCGTCGATGGAAAAACGTAAAAAAGCAGGATACTTCTGATGAACGCACTGAATAAAACCCACACCAGCGAACGGCCGGACGCCATATCGGGCCTGCTGCGCTTCATCACCGCCGGTTCCGTCGACGACGGGAAAAGCACCTTGATCGGCCGCCTGCTGTTCGACAGCAAAGGCATCTTCGCCGACCAGCTCGACGCGATGTCGCGCTCCAAGCATAAACGCACCGTCGGCGACGCCGTCGATTTGTCGCTGCTCACCGACGGCCTCGAAGCCGAACGCGAACAAGGCATCACCATCGACGTGGCCTACCGCTACTTCGCCACGCCGAAGCGCAAGTTCATCATCGCCGACACGCCGGGCCACGAGCAGTACACGCGCAACATGGTCACCGGCGCCTCGACGGCCGACGCGGTCATCATCCTGATCGACGTGTCGAAAGTGAAGCTGCGCGAGGACGGCGGCGTCGATTTGCTGATCCAGACCAAGCGCCATTCGACCATCGCCCACCTGCTGCAAATCGAGCACGTGGTCGTCGCCGTCAACAAGATGGACCTGGTGAACTACGACCAGGCGATCTACGACCGCATCGTCAAGGCCTACCAGGAATTCGCCGCGACGCTGGGCCTGAAGGACATCACGCCGATCCCATTGTCGGCGCTGACCGGCGACAACGTCGTCGACGCCAGCGAAAACCTCAGCTGGTACAAGGGCCCGACGCTGATCGAGCTGCTCGAATCGTTGTCGGTCTACGACGAGGCGCACAACTCGCCGTTCCGCTTCCCGGTGCAGCTGGTGGCGCGCCACAACGGCCACGAGGCCAACGACTTCCGCGGCTACATGGGCCGCATCGAAGCGGGCAAGGTCAGCGTCGGCGACCAGCTGGTGGTGCAGCCTTCGGGCCAGAGCGCGACCGTCAAGGACATCGTCACGCTGGAAGGCTCGCACCAGTCGGCGGTGGCGGGGCAATCGGTCACACTGCTGCTCAACGAATACCTCGACATTTCGCGCGGCGATCTGTTAGCCGGCGGCGGGCAACCGGCCACGCTGCTGAAGAACCTCAACGCCGATGTGTGCTGGATGTCCGACGAGCCGCTCGACCTGCGCCGCAAATACTGGATCAAGCACGGCACCAAGCAGACGTCGGCCAAGATCACCGCCATCGAATCGCTGTTGGACATCAACACCCAGCAACGCCATCACGCCGACGGCCTGAAACTGAACGACATCGCGCGCGTCGCGCTGACCGTGCAGCAGCCGCTGGCCGCCGATGCCTACGCCGATATCCGCGCCACCGGTGCCTTCATCCTGATCGACGAAGTGACGCATCAGACGGTGGCTGCTGGTATGATCCGTCTGGATAAGTAAGCCACAAGGAACAGCGCAGATGCCAGCATCGCCACAACCCGTCCTCGGAAAAGTCTACCTGATCGGTGCCGGTCCGGGCGCCCAGGACTTGATCACCCTGCGCGGCGCGCGACTGCTGGCGCAAGCCGACGTCGTGCTGCACGACGCGCTGGTGACGGACGAGATGCTGGAGCTGTGCCCGCAGGCGGAAAAAATCCTGGTCGGCAAACGCTGCGGCCAGTTGTCGACGGCGCAGCAGTTCATCAACAAGCAGCTGGTCGACAACGCCCACAAGTTTCCGCTGGTGGTGCGCTTGAAAGGCGGCGACCCGATGCTGTTCGGCCGCGCCGACGAGGAATTGCGCGCGCTGGAAGATGCCGGCATCGAAGTCGAAGTCGTCCCCGGCATTACGACGGCGCTGGCGGCGGCGGCGGCCAGCAAGCAGCCGCTGACCAAGCGCGGGGTCGCGCGCAGCGTGGCCTTCTTCACGTCGAGCACCGCGCCCGAACACGCCGAACAATCGGCGATCCCCGACACCGACACGCTGGTCCAGTACATGGGCGGACGCGAAGCCGTCGCCACGGCCGAACGCCTGCTGGCGCAAGGCCGCCATGCCGACACGCCGGTCGTCGTCATCGAAAACTGCAGCCGTCCCGACCAGCGCATCCTGCGCCTGACGCTGGCCACGCTGGCCCATGGCCTCGGCGCCAAACACGGCCCGGTGCTGGTGATGCTGGGCGACGCGATGCAAACGCGCGCGCATCAAAGCTATGACGGCGAACAGATTCCCGAGGACTCACAGCAGCGCATTGCCTGACGCATCAGCTGATTCCGAGACTATCTGACTTTCCTCCGGCCGATATAGAATAGGCGTTCTTATCGGCTCAAGGACACCACATGACCCATCGAGTACCCGCCTGCGCAACCGCATTCCAGGCGCTGGCATCGTGAAGATCGCCTGCGCAAAACTGCTGGCCATTCCGCTGCTGATCCTGTCGCTGTCCGGCGCCACGCCGGCCGCGGAAAATCAGGCGCTGCTTCCCGTCTACGGCTACAAGATCGTCCACACTTATCCGCACGACACCAAGGCCTTCACCGAGGGCCTGCTGTACCGCGACGGCTTCCTGTACGAGAGCACCGGCCTGAAAGGCCACTCTTCCATCCGCAAGGTCGATCTGAAGACCGGCCATGTGCTGCAATCGAAGGAACTGCCGCCGCAGTATTTCGGCGAGGGGCTGACCGAGTGGAACGACACGCTGGTCGGGCTGACATGGCAGACCAATGTGGGCTTCGTGTTCGACCTGGCGAGCTTCGACGTCAAGCGCCAGTTCGCGTTCAGCGGCGAAGGCTGGGGACTGACCCACAACGACCATGCGCTGATCATGAGCGACGGCAGCGCGACGCTGCGCGAACTCGATCCGAAGACCTTCGCCGAAGTGCGCCGCATTCCGGTCACGGCCGACGGCATCGCGGTCGACCAGATCAACGAGCTGGAATGGGTGGGCGATGAAATCTACGCCAACCTGTGGCACACCAACGTCATCGCGCGCATCGACCCGGCGACCGGCAAGATCGTCGGCTGGATCGATTTGTCGGGGATATACCAGCAGGCCGGCATGGGCGAGAACGGCGACGATGTCCTCAACGGCATCGCCTACGACGCAAAAAACAAGCGCCTGTTCGTGACCGGAAAACTGTGGCCGAAGGTATACGAAATCCAGCTGGTGCTACGGCCGATGCGGCACCAATAGAGATATCATTTATACAATTTATATCATTTATATCATTTATATCATTTATATCATTTATATCGTTATATAACCATAGAACGCGCGTCCGGCCCGAAGGTGATCAGTGCCTGGTCCCCATGTCAGTACAATCGCTGCAAAACACCGGGCCGCCTTCGTAGGAGAGATAGATGCGTCGCTGCGCCATCGCGAACAGCACGCGGTGCGATTTGAGGAAGTCCGCGCCAAGCACAATCTCGGGCTGGCGATCTATCGCCGCCACCTGTCGCGCGCTGGGGGAGTCCTGCATGATCGAAGCATAAAGATCGGCCACAATAATGCGCGAATGCCGTATCGTTTCGGCGCCGATGATCACGCTGTCGAAGGACGCGCTCCAGCTGTCAAGTTCGTGTTTGCCGACACCGGTGACTTTGCCCGGCACCTTGATCACACCGGGCGAGGACTCCGTGACGCCGACGCGCGCAGCGGCCGCCTGGTCGATCACGGTGCGCCAGGCGCCGGTGTCTATCATGGCGCGCAGTTTTTGCCCATTCACTTCCACAAAAAACCACGGCCTTGATTCTGTCGTCGCCATCGGTCCGAACGGCACGACCGAGGCATCCGGATTCCAGTAGGCCAGGAAGGCGTCGTCGCAATTCACCGGATGGAAAAAACTGATGTGCCGGCTGGCGTAGGAAATCTCCAGGTCTTGCTGGAACAGGAAATCGGCGCCGGCCAAACCGCTCACGCGCGACTTGCGCTCGCCGTCGTCCAGCACCTTGAACATGCGCCTGCCGCCATGGATCGCGCCTATCGATAACTCCTGAAGCAGTACGCCATATTGGGCCGCCTCGCCGCCGACACCGGCGGCATAAGCGTTGAGGTGGCGCAGCGGCAGGTCTAGCGCCTCGATCCTGGAACGGTACAGGCTAGTCTGGTAAGCCCCGGTGTCGACCAGCAGGCGCACCGGCGTTGAATTGATGCTGCCATCAATCTCCGGCGACGACGTGCCGGCGGCGAAACTCAAGGGTAACGTCGACAGCTTCACATATTTGCAGTGCGGCGCGCTGTCGTCCGCGGTGCTCTGCGCCTGAACCGTGGCGGGCAAGGCGCCGCAGCACAGCATCGTAATGAGGATGAGGAGTTTTCTTGGGCATGACCCCATGGTCACACAGACAACGTTGTAACGCAATAGTCCGTGATCGCGGCCAGCACGCTGGCGTTTTCGCCGACCGCTTCGGCGACCTCGATTTTAATCTGCGGGTGATCGATACGCAGCTGGTCGACCATCAGCGGCAGGTCGCGCAGCACGTGGCCGCCCTGCCCCAGGAACACCGGCACCACCGTCATCTGCGTGACGCCGTCGGCGGCCAGCTGCGCCGCCAGTTCCGGCAGGCGCGGCTCCATCAGCTCAAGGAAGGCCAGCGCCACGCGCACCTCCGGCATGCGCGCCTGCGTCATGTCGCGCAGGCGCTCGAACGGCCCGGCCCACGATGCGGCGCGGGCGCCGTGCGCGAACAGGATCAGCGCGCGACCGGCCGCCGGCTGCGCCGTCATCAGTGCCGCTCCACCCACCACAGGGCGCCCAGCGCCAGCAGCAGGTATAGGGCGCTTGGCGCGGCCGCCGTCAGCACCGCCGGCCAGGTACTGAGCAGGCCCAGATGCGAGAACAGCGTGTTGACCAGCATGAAGCTCACGCCCAGCATGATGCCGACAAAAATTTTAAGACTGACGCCACCGCTGCGCGTGTGCAGGTAGGCGAACGGCAGCGCCATCGCCATCAGCACGAAGATGGCCAGCGGGTCGAACAGCTTTTTCCAGAACGCGATCTTGAAGCGCTCGTTCTCCTGCTTGTTCTCCTGCAGGTGGCGCGAGTAGACCGACAACTCGGCGGCCGACATGGTCTCCGGATCGGAGGCAGACACCGACAGGATCTTCGGCGTGATTTCGGAAATCAGGTCCATGGTCGGCTTCTGCGAGATCGACACCGCGCTGGCATCCTGGGCAAAATTGTTTTCGACGTTGGCCACGTTGCCCGGCTTGACGAGGAAGGAATTGGTGAAGCGGTTTTCGGTCACGTCGTACAGGCGCCAGACGTTGTTGCCCTGGTAGGACGCGCTTTTCGCCACGATCAGGGAACGCATGCGGAAGCTGGCATCGAATTCATAGAGCTTCACGCCGAGCAGCTGGCCGTCGGGCCGCACTTCGCGCACGTTGAAGAAGCGCGAACCGTCCGGCGTGCCGGTCATGCCCTTGCTCTTGACGATATCCTTGGTCCACAGGCCGGAGCGGAATTCGCCGGAGACGGCGGCGCCCTGCGCGCTGAGACGGATTTTTTCGGCGATCGGCGTGGTGCGCGGCGCGATCAGCTCACCGAAAATAAAGGTGATCACCACCAGCACCACGCCGATGCGGAACAGCATCCACGCCGCCATCCGCGTCGACATGCTCGACGCGCGCATGATGGTGAACTCGGACGTCGAGGCGAATTGCGCCATCGTGTAGATGGTGCCGATCAGCGCCGCCACCGGCATCACTTCATAGACGCGGTTGGGCAGCATGATCAGCACATACAGGAAGGCGTGCTGGATGCCGTAGCCGTTCTTGCCGACCGACGGCAGTTCGCCGGTCAGGTCCATGAAGGCCTGCAGCGCCAGGAAGGCCGCCAGCACAAAGGCCACGGCCTGGGCGATCGAGACCGCGAAATATCGTTGCAGGATTTTCATAACGGTGCGACGTCCTTGCTGCTTTGCTTGCGCTTGCGCGCGGCCAGCCAGACCATCGGATGGTAGCGGTGGTTGACGTTCAGGCGCCAGACAAAGAGTCCCATCACGATCAGCGCCACCAGCAGGTGCAGCGGCCACCACGACACGCTGAACGGCAGGCGGCCCTGCTTGACGCTGGCCTCCAGCAGCTTGACCAGATTGATATAGGTGAAGAAGATCAGCAGCGCGATGATCAAGTTGGCCGAGCTGCCGGCGCGCGGATTGACGAAGCCGAGCGGGATCGCCAGCAGCACCAGCACCAGGCAGGTGAGCGGAGAGGCGATGCGCCACAATATTTCGGCGCGCGTGAAGTTGTTCGGGTCGGCGAACAGCGCGGAGGTGCTGAGCGCGTCGACGTTCAGGTCCGCGCCCAGTTCCTGCGCCTGGCTGGCCACGCGCATGGTGTAGCTTTCGAACTCCATGGTCTGGAAATCGGCCAGGCCGGGCGTGCCCTGATAGCGCCGGCCATTTTTCAGCACCAGGAAGCGCTCGCCGTTGGCGGCGTTGTTGACCACACCCTCCTTGGCGACGACGATGGCGGTGCCGCGTTCATCGACGGTGTTGACGAAGACGTTCTGCACCGCCGAATTTTTTCCGGCCGCGCCCTCGACGAAGAAGATGCGGTTGCTCGACGCCGATTCCTTGAACTGGCCGGGCGAGACTTTTTGCAGGTCTTCGCGCTTTTCGAAGCGCTCGATGTAGTCCGAGCTTTTGTGGCGCGCCCACGGCGTGGCGACGAAACTGAGGAGCGCCGTCAGCACCACCATCGGCAGGCCGAAACTGAGCACGGGGCCGATCCAGCGCGTCAGACTGAGGCCGGAGGCGAACCACACCACCATCTCGGAATCGCGATAACTGCGCGTGACCACCATCAGCACCGAAATAAAGCTGGTGAGGATCAGGATAGTTGGAAGATAATTCAGGGCTGCGAAGACGAGCAACGCGACCACGTCGTTCGATGCGACCTTGCCACCGGCGGCCTTGCCGAGGATGGTGATCAGGGTCCATGTGACCATGATGGTGAACAGCACCGTAAAGGTGGCCCCGGCGGCGCTGACCAGTTCACGACGTAGGGCGCGTTGAAAAATCATTCGATGTTTATAATTCGGTAGTTAGATTAACAAAGCGGTTAAGCACAGCGCTTGAGACAAGCGCACGACACGGAGAATCAAATGGACTTTAGCATAAAAGCATTCGACACAAAAAACACCATCACGTCGGCCAAGACCGGCGTTGTCGCCGTGGCGGTATTCGAAAACAAAAAGCTCTCGCCGGCCGCCAAGGCCCTCGACAGTGCTGGTGAAATCACGGCCGCGCTCAAGTCCGGCGACATCACCGGCAAGGCTGGCACCACGCTGCTGCTGCGCGGCGTCAAAGGCGCCGCCGCCGAGCGCGTGCTGCTGGTCGGTTTGGGCAGCGACGAAACGGTCAGCGAGAAAAGCTTCGCATCCGGTGTGACGGCGGCGCTCAAGGCGTTCGGTGCGCTGGGTGCGAGCGACGCCATTATCGCACTTCCGATGACCGAAGTGAAAGAGCGCGATGTCAATTGGGCGATCCGCTGCGTGGTGCAGGCCGCGCATGAGGGCGAGTACCGCAGCGACAGCCAAAAGAGCAAGAAGGATCCGGCGCCGGCGGGCGTGAAGAAGATCGCGCTGGCGGTGCCCAATACCGCCGCCGCCAAGCTGGCGCTGGCCCAGGCGATCGCCATCGCCAACGGCATGGACCTGACCAAGGACCTGGGCAACCTGTCGGCCAACATCTGCACGCCGACCTATCTGGCCAACGCCGCCAAGAAGCTGGGCAAGGACTACAAGTTCGACGTCGAAGTCCTCGACCGCAAACAACTCGAAGCGCTGAAGATGAACAGCTTCCTGTCGGTCACCAACGGCAGCGAGCAGCCGCCGAAATTCATCGTCCTGAAACACATGGGCGGCAAGGCCAAGGACGCGCCGGTGGTGCTGGTCGGTAAAGGCATCACCTTCGACACCGGCGGCATCTCGCTCAAGGCCGGTCCGGGCATGGACGAAATGAAGTACGACATGGGCGGCGCCGCGTCGGTGCTGGGCACCTTCCGCGCCATCGGCGAGATGAACCTGAAGCTGAACGTGATCGGCGTGATCGCCGCGTGCGAAAACATGCCGTCGGGCCGCGCCACCAAACCGGGCGACATCGTCACGTCGATGAACGGCCTGACCATCGAGATCCTCAACACCGACGCCGAAGGCCGTCTGGTGCTGTGCGACGCGCTCACTTATGCGGAGCGCTTCAACCCGGCCGCCGTGATCGACATCGCGACGCTGACCGGCGCCTGCATCGTCGCGCTGGGCCACCACAAGAGCGGCCTGTTCACGCGCGACGACGTGGCCCACAACGCGCTGGCGACGGAGCTGATGGCGGCCGGCCAGGCCGTCAGCGACACCGCGTGGCGCCTGCCGATCGGCGAGGAATACAACGAGCAGCTCAAGTCCAACTTCGCCGACCTGGCCAACATCGGTACGCCGGGCGGCGCGTCGTGCACGGCGGCGGCGTTCCTGGAAAACTTCACCCGCAAGTACACCTGGGCGCACCTGGACATCGCCGGCACGGCGTGGAAATCGGGCGGCGCAAAAGGCGCGACCGGCCGTCCGGTGCCGCTGCTGACCAACTTCCTGATCGGCCGCGCGTAATCGCCGCACTTTAAGCAGTCATAAAAAAACCGGCGGCTCATGAATCTGAGCCGCCGGTTTTTTTCGCGCGCGATATCAGTGGATCGTCATCGCGTCATCAGTAGACCGTCACGCCGGACGCCGGCGCCGGACGATCGTCGGCTGGCGACCCTTTGCGCAGCAGGACCGTCAGCGTCGACGGATAATCGAAGCCCGCGCCGGTGTTCTTGTCGACGAAGTAGCCAACACCGGCCGTCAGCACGATATTGCCCCACAAGCTGGCGTTCTCTTTCGAGTCGATTTTTTCATAGGCCCATTCGGCGCCGTCGGTCTTGCAGTCGACCCGCATCGGCGCGGCGCTCTTCCTGACCGTCACCCGGCCCGGCGCGGTGATGAACCATTTGCCCACGTCGTTGTACAACACGCAGCCGACGCCGACCACCTCGCGGTTATCGAGCACGGTCTGCACCACGATCTGCTGTTCGGTCGATTCGGTGACGGTGGCGCAGCCGGCCAGCTGGCCCAGGATGGCGATGGCGATGGCAGTGGCGGCGGGACGATACATGATTCTGACCTCTAGGTGGGGAGCTTCCAGTCCAGTATAAACCGGAAGCGCCGCCGCGCTCAACGTCGTACCGGTATCGGCTGGCCGTTCGGCACGGCGACGGCGGTGACGCTGTTGGTCGGACTGCCGTCGACCAGGCGGTCGGAATACACCAGGTAGACCAGCGCGTTGCGCTTGACGTCGACCATGCGCACCACGCGCACGTGCTTGAAGAAGGCCGAGGCGCGCTCGGTGAAGACTTCTTCCTGCAGCGGCAAGGCGCCGTTGAATTGCAGCGCGCCGACCTGGCGGCAAGCCACCGACGATTCGGACTTGTCTTCGGCCAGGCCGATGGCGCCCTTGATGCCGCCGGTCTTGGCGCGCGACAGATAGCAACTGACGCCGCCGACACGCGGATCATCGAACACTTCCACCACCACCTTGTGGTCGGGACCGAGCAACTGGAAGGCGGTATCGACCGCGCCCAGCGTCTCGGCATGCGCCGGGGCGCCGACCAGCAGCGCCAGCATGGCGACGCCGGCGGCGCGGGCCGCATGGAAGGTGTGGCAAGGCCGCGTCATCGTCAATCGATTTCGACGAAACGCTGCACGGTGACACCGTCGACTTCAATCAACTGGAAGAACACGTCCTTGGGCCGGGTCCAGATGGAGCCGTCGGCCGCGCGATAGACGATCATCGGACTGAGATCCGATTCCAGCGTGGCCTCGCAGACGAAGTCGTACAAACCACCTTTGTAGTGCCGAAAACGCATGTGCCCGGCGCTCAATTGGTCTGACGCGTAGTGACCGGAGTGCGCTCTTGCGCCTCGTCCTTCTTCTGCTGCTTGAGACTCTGGATGACCTTCAGGATGTCCTCCATCGCCGTCGCGCCGTTCAGGCTGGAGAAGGCGTCGAGCACCTCGTTGAGCACCTGGTTGCGCACCACCGCCTCGTCGGCGTTGATGACCGGCGCCCGTTGCAGGCCCGAACGCGCGCTGTTGCCCGCCTTGTCGCCGACGCTCTCCTTTTGCGCGGCGCTCTTGCGGCCGGCCGTCTTGCCGTGCTCAAGCGCTGCCTGCCAGATCACCCAGCGGCGTTGCGTTTCAAAGACCAGATACTCTTCTGGCTTGTCTTCACGCCTGCGCACTATGTGGCCGTCGCGCTGCGCCCATGCTTCAAATGCAGTTCGCATTTTATTCCTTTAGAAATTCTGCAAGCGTAGTTCACTGTTAAAACTACAAGTATTTCCCAATGGTACCACTTATTGGCGAATTACAACATCTAGTTTACATCGCTTTATTTTTCTATCGGTTGCCAATAAGAAACAAATCATGAAAAGTTCATTTCATGCAAGTATATTGCGCTTTACCCTCAGCGTTGTTCATTCTAGTTCTATCTTGATAACAAT
>Ga0209847_1000442_pt1 | contig 17299 bp, 11 predicted proteins | sample OrgsoiDNA_201060_FD_185808 | JGI IMG/M metagenome (GOLD analysis project Ga0209847, IMG submission 185808) | Permafrost soil microbial communities from the Arctic, to analyse light accelerated degradation of dissolved organic matter (DOM) -... | ecosystem: Environmental > Terrestrial > Soil >... | reverse complement strand
ATCCATGCATACCTGGCGTATATCTTCGTCACGCTGATCCTCCTCCTGCTATTCGGAGTGCGCTAATGATCGCCTCATTCCTCATCGCCCTGGTGCAGTTGCTGCTGTTGCTCACGGTGGCTCCGTTGGTCGGCGGCCTGATCAAAACTCTCAAGGCCCGGCTTCAAATTCGCCGCGGACCCGGCATTCTGCAGCCCTACCGGGATCTCTACAAGCTCTTTCAGAAAGGTATGGTCCTTCCCGATACGGCCTCCTGGATCTTCGCCGCCACGCCCTACGTCGTGTTCGGCGCCACCGCCATCGCGGGCCTGATGATCCCCATGATTTCGGCCAAGGCGCCGCTCGGCCTGTTCGGCGGCGTGCTGGCCGTGGTGTACCTTCTGGGACTAGGCCGCTTCTTTCTGGCACTCGCCGGATTGGATACCGGCAGTTCCTTCGGAGGGCTGGGCAGCAGCCGTGAAATGACGATCGCGGCGCTGGCCGAACCCGCCATGATGCTGGCCGTGTTCACCGTGGCCATCGGAGCCAATTCCACCAGCCTCTCCGAGATCGCCAGAGTGGCTACTTCGACTACCTGGCATTTCCTCGCGCCCGCACAGATGCTGGCTTTCGCCGCGCTGTTTCTGGTTCTCATCGCCGAGACCGGCAGAATTCCCGTGGACAACCCCGCCACCCATCTGGAGTTGACGATGATCCACGAGGCCATGATTCTGGAGTACTCCGGGCCGTACCTGGGCCTCATCGAATGGGGCGCGTCCGTCAAACAACTATTGCTGATGACCCTGCTGATCAACAGCTTTCTACCCTTCGGCCTGCAGTCGAAATGGTCGCTGGGCGGGGTGCTCATCAGCCTGGCCTACCTGCTGCTGAAACTGCTGGTGCTGGCTGTTTCCATCGTCCTGGTGGAAACCACCAATGCCAAAATGCGGTTCTTCCGCGTTCCGGACCTGCTCGCCATGGCATTCACGTTGGCGGCGCTGGGCCTCGTGTCCACGTTCCTTTTTTGAAGTCCGATGCACACTTTACAAGATCCCGAATTCGGCAACAAAATGGTGACTCTCATGGCGGCGCTCGTGCTGGTGCTGCAGATCGCCATGGTGGCGCAGCGATGGATTGTGACCAACATCCGGATCTTCGCCGCCCAGTCCATTTTGCTGGCCGCCATCGCCAACACCATCGCGTACTACAATCACGCGCCGCACATTTACGCCGCCGCCGCGCTGACCTTTCTGGCCAAGGGCATTCTGGTTCCGATTGTGCTGGAGCGGCTGGTCGCCCGGATCGGGATTGGACGGGAGATCGAGCCGATTCTCAACGCGCCGCTCTCCATTGTGATCTCGGGCGGCCTGACGCTGGTGGGTTACGTGCTGGCCGAACCGTTCTATCGTCCGGAAGAATCCCCCGGCGCCGCCACCCTGGGCCATAACGCGCTGGCCGTTGCGATTTCTCTTTTCCTGATCGGCTTCTTCATGATGATTAACCGGCGAAAGGCGCTAACTCAGGTGCTGGCCTTGTTGTGCCTCGAAAACGGTCTCTTCCTGGCTGCCATTTCCCTGACTTACGGAATGCCGCTGATTGTCGAACTGAGCGTCCTGTTCGATGTCCTGGTGGCGGTGCTGGTCCTCGGAATTCTGGTCTATCGCATTCGTGAGACCTTCGAGTCCATGGATGTGAGCCGCATGCGGAGACTGCGCGGATGATCCCGGCTCAGATGATCCTGGCTTTTCTACTGGCGGTTCCGCTGGCCGCGTGCGCCGCGTGCGCCGTGTCGCGTAGACGCCCGGTATTGGAAGCCGTCAACGTCTCTGCCTTCGCTCTCACGTTTCTGCTGGCTCTGGCGGTGGCGGCTCAAGTGCTGCGCTCCGGCGCCATCTCCCTGTGGAACGGTTTCCTTTATGCCGATTCGCTGAGCGCTTTGGTTATCCTGCTGAACGCATCGGCGGCCCTGGCGTGCTCGGTTTATGCCGTGGGCTACCTCCGCGAAGATGAACGCAGCGGCGCCCTGGATGACGATGCGGGGGGCAATACCGGGGTGTCCAATACCGGGGTGTCCAACACTGGGGGTTTCAAGCTGCGGAAGTATTACGCCCTGACACCGCTGCTGGTGTTTTCGATGCTGCTGGTCTGTCTCGCCAATAATCTCGGCGTCATGTGGGCGGGGGTTGAACTGACAACCCTGGCCTCCGTCTTTCTGGTCACTTTTTACGGCAAGGTCACGTCACTCGAAGCCGCCTGGAAATACGCCATAATCGGCGGCGTAGGGCTCTCGATGGCTCTGTTCGGCACCCTTCTCACCTACTACGCCGGCCACAAGCTCCCTGGTTCCGACGGTCTGGCCGGGTTGAATTGGTCGGTTCTGGTGCGGCAGGCCGGGCAACTGGACAAGACCAGCATGCGCATGGCATTCGTTTTGGTGCTTCTGGGCTATGGCACCAAAGCCGGCCTCGCGCCGATGCACACCTGGAAGCCGGATGCCTACAGCGAAGCGCCGGTGCCAACGGCTGCCATCCTGTCCACCGCCTTGATGAACTGCGCGATTTACGCATTGGTCCGCTTTTACGTGCTGACCAGCCGATGCCTCGGCGCGGAGTATCCCGGACACCTCCTGCTGCTGCTCGGTATTTTCTCCATGGGGATCTCGGCGCCGTTCATTCTAGTCCAGAAAAACTTCCGGCGTCTGCTGGCCTATCACACCATCGAGCACGCGGGTATCATGCTCACCGCGCTCGGCGTCGGCGGCCCCATTGGAAGTCTGGCGCTGATGTTGCACATGACGTTTCACACGGTAGCCAAGTCCGCGCTGTTCCTGTGCGTCGGTAATATCTATCAGCACTTCAAGACAGACCTTTTTCAAAGGATCAAGGGCGGCGTACTCCGCGTGATGCCGCTGGCCGGATCGGCCTTCTGCATCGCCACACTGGCAATTGTCGGGATGCCGCCGTTCTGCCTGTTTCAGAGCGAATTCCTGATAGTCGGGGCGGCTTTCGGAACCGGACATTTGTTGACCGGGGCACTCTTCCTCCTGTTTGGAACCACCGTGTTCGCTGGTGTGGCGCTGCATGTCAACGAGCTCGTGCTGGGCTCCACGGAAGAAGCCCGCACCGGCTGGTATCCGTGGCGGGACACGTCGATTCTGGTCCTGGTCGTCATCCTGATCGCGATCGGCTTCTGGCTGCCCGCTCCTCTGTTGGAACTGGTGCGGCGCGCGGCCCTCGTGGTGATTGGGAATGAAGCTGGCGGCTAGTTGGGAGTAACGATGGATCTCTTCGAAGAGTTGCGTGAAAAGTTTCCACTCCTGGTGAGGGCCGTGCAGGCGCCGCTTGAGGTAGTCCAGAACCAGGTCTGCATCGGACTCATCGGGCCGGACGTGGGGCCGCTGGCGGAGCATTTGCACTCCGCCTATGAGTCCAGGCTGGTGGCTGTGTTTGCCGAAGATCGCGTTGAGGCCGAGGGCGTCTTCTATAACTACTACGTCTTCGAACAACTCGCCGAACCCTGCTATGTGATCTTACAGGCGCCCATTTCCGTGCACCGGCCGCGATTCCCTTCCCTCGCCGCCGCGTTGCCCGCGGTGAACTGGCAGGAACGCGAGATCCAGGACTGGTTCGGCCTGCAAGCCACCGGTCATCCCAATCCCCGGCGCGTCGCGCTGCACGATAACTGGCCCGGCGTGCATCCCCTGCGTAAGAGTTTTCCGTTGCGCCAGATCCTGCCGCCGTTCGAAGGGGAGCGCCACGTCTATCGCCCCACCCTGGGGGAGGGGGTCTTCCAGATTCCCGTCGGACCCGTGCACGCCGGCATTATCGAGCCCGGCCATTTAAATTTCGCGGTTGCCGGCGAGCCCATTCTGTATCTGCAACTGCGCATGTTCTATACCCACAAAGGCACCGAGAAGCTGTTCGAAGACATGCCCATCCATCGAGCCGTATTCCTGGCTGAGAGCATCTCGGGCGATTCCGCCTTCTCGCACGGAACCGCGTTCTGCCAGGCCATCGAGAGCGCGGCCGCTACTGAAGTTCCCCCGCGCGCCCGCGTCATGCGCACCATCCTGCTGGAACTGGAACGCGTCTGCAATCACATCGGCGATATTGGCGCCATCGCAGCCGACGTCGGCTTTATGGTGGCCAACGCGCATGCCTCCCGGCTGCGTGAAATAGTGGTGCGCCTGAATGAAAGCTTGACGGGAAGCCGATGGCTCCGCGGCATGGTATGCGTGGGTGGCGTGCGCCGCGAATGGTCTGCAGCGCAACGCGATCTGCTGCACGATACCGTAAACCAGGTGGAGCGGGAATTTGACTCTCTCGTCGCCCTGGTGCAGTCTTCCGATTCCACCCGCGACCGCCTGGAGCATACCGGCATTCTGCGTCCCGAAACGGCCAAGGTCCTGGGAATCGTCGGCGTCGCCGGACGCGCTTCCGGTGTCGATCTGGACGTCCGCCGCGACCATCCGTACGCCGCCTACGGACGCTACCCCTTCCGCGTGCCGGTGTATCGGGCGGGAGACGTCTTGCACCGCATGCTGGTGCGGGTGGATGAGGTAAAGGAGTCTTTTGCGATCCTGCGAGCCGCCGCCAATGACCTGCCGAAGGGTCCGCATTGTGCTCCCACACAACCCGTGCCGCCCGGCCGTTGTGCGCTCAGCGCCGTCGAAGGGTGGCGCGGCGAGATTCTGCATTGGGTACGCACCACGGACGGCAATCGCCTGGAGCGCTGTAAGATCAAGGACCCGTCGGTGAATAATTGGGCCGCCATCGTGGAGGCGGTGCAGGGGAACATCATCGCGGATTTTCCGGTGATCAACAAGAGTTTCAATCTCTCCTATTCGGGAACGGACCGCTGAACCATGTTCAAGATACTCCAAAAGACCTTCACCACCGGCATCGCCACAGTCGCCTATCCGGATGTGCCCGCAGTGGTCTCCGGGCATTTCCGCGGCCGGCCGGAATTCGATTTCCACTCCTGGAGCGACGCCCGCCCCGCCGCCGAGGTCTGTCCCACCGGAGCCATCCAGCTGAGCGGCGACGATCGCGTGCGCCGCGTCAGGGTCGATTACGGCCTGTGTGTCTTCTGCGGGCAGTGCGCCGACGCTTCAGCGGATGGCGCCGTGCGCGTGACCACGGAGTTCGAACTCGCCACGCACCATCGCGCCAGCCTGATGCTCGAGGCGAGCTACAGCCTGAATGCCGATGGGACTCACCAGCGGTTGATTGCCGAGTCTGAGGCGGAGGTCACGGCGGAAGAAGCGGGCGGCAAAGTCCGCGAAGCAATCCGCGACACTCTGGGGCGCTCGCTCGCCATCCGCCAGGTGGACGCCGGTTCGTGCAATGGGTGCGAATTGGAGATTGTAGCGCTCAACAATCCCATTCACGATATCGAGCGTTTCGGCATTCACTTTGTGGCCTCTCCGCGGCATGCCGACATGCTGCTGGTCACGGGGCCGGTAACGCGCAACATGGAACTCGCCTTACTGAAGACCTATGCCGCCACCCCGGACCCCAAGGTAATCGTGGCGGTGGGCGCCTGCGGCATCAGCGGCGGCATTTTCGGTACGAATTATGCGTCCCGGGGTGGAGTCGATTCCACCATCCCGGTGGATGTCTACATCCCCGGATGCCCGCCGCGCCCGGAAGCAATGCTCTACGGAATCCTGCTCGCCGTCGGAAGACTTGCGGAGAAAGTGCGGTAGCGGAGACTCGGGATGCTCGGGATTTTACGCCCCGTGCATCGAGCAGTGCACGGATTACCGAACAAGCTCGCCACCCGGCTTTCGGTATCGGCGTAGGCAGATCGACTCACGAGAAAGTTGGCGTAGACGGCGGCATCGGCCACTTGCTCCTGGACGTATTTTTCCGGTTCGCAATGCGGTATGGCGGGCTCCAATAGTCATGGTTAGTTTAAGGCCTCAGGGACGAGCAGTTTAGGCGATTGAGCCAGGTCGCAATGCGAAAGGGAGATCACGTCGTGGTCGCGATGGGGGCAGTTCCGCTTCTGTCAGTCTCCGAACCAACTGCCCGGCTGGTTGGATAATCGGCGGAATGAGCCAGAACTTTAGACGGGAACCGGAGAGGCGGGGAGACCGCCATCGACGTCACCGCGCCGCAGTTGGTTACGTCGCCCGGCGAAGGGGCCTATGAGTGGACCGGGAAACTGCAACCGAGTATGAACAAACCCCGGCCCCGCTTCCTCGTCCGCCACACGCGTCTGTGGCAGGTTGGCCCGGATGGCTACGACCTTGTCCCTTCCCGCGCAAGTGCAAGAAAGCGGTCTTTGGCCCGCCTTCTGATCTGCCGGAACTTGCTCGTCCTCCTGCAGCCGCTCGCCGCCGGGCCGCGATTGCCGAAGGCTTCGGAACCGACGTGGCACGGCGTCGACAACGACGCTGCGGGGGTGACTACATCGGGTACCCCGTCGTCGCCTTCACTTCCGCGATCTGCTTATCGTGACGCATCGTGTGCAGCGGCACATAGATCAACCATTGAAAGGCGTTGAGCGTATTGAAGACCGGAAACGGATGTTCCACCGTATGCTCTTTGAGAGCTACATCCGTTTTCGCGGCGAATGTCTCAATCTTAACTCGCTGGGCCAGAAACGTCTCTCTGACCTCGGTCTGCGTCAGCTTTCCCGACGGAACAATAGGCTCAGGCGCTGTCGCCTTCCCCAATCGCGGAGCCATCACCTTCTCGATAAACTCCGTCTTGCCCTTGGTCTTTTCCTCCCACTCGGCATTCTTGGGAGACCCGATCGCCTTCTCCACGTTGCCGAACAGAAGCGCCTCCGCCAGAACAATATGTTCCGCCGTCTCGCCAACCGACCATCGCTCCGGCGCAGGTTTCCATTTCCACTGCTCCACTGTGACGCCATCGATCGCGGCCAGAAATTCTCTGCGCGATTCCTCCAGCCAGCTTTTGACCTTCATCCGTTCCTCCGCGGTCATATGTGCGTCGGCCGCGCACAAGGGGTAAACACACATCATCGACAGCAACGCGACCTGTCTCATATTTTTCCCTCCGTATATCAGCCGGATTTTCTATTTGCCTTACCCGCTTCACAGCATTTTACACGAATCGCCTTGATTGCTTCCTTTCCGCCGGGGCGCGCGGGGCGCGTCCGATCCCGCATTCCGCGCACCGGCGCGACCGGCGTCTATCCGGGCCGGACCACGACGCGTGGATCGCCGGTCGTCCGTTGCTGGTCGCCAGGGACTGATTGAGAAGGAGCCGGAACCGAAGAGGCAACGCGTAGACGACGCGGCGCTGAGGCGCGCCTCAGCACAACGTAAGATTCCGTGGGCGGGGTCGAGAACTGCTGGTTGACGAGCTGGTCGGGGGCGCGTACCCCTTCAGAAGCAAGCTGAGCTTGCGCCCGAGAACTGGGAACACGGAATGGGTGGGAATCGCGATGCTGAGCTTGCCAAGGCCCTGGCGTTTGCCGTTGACACCGTGGTGGAACGCCTTGAGTGCTATTTGGTACTACACGGGTACTGTTCGCCGGGAACTCACCAAAAGCATTATTGCCGGCAGGAAAACCCCCTATATTAAGTAAACAGGACCTTGTCGGCTCGAATCGCACAAAAGCGGGCGGGAGTTTCCAGGAACAGCCGATAGGTATCACATGGACAACATAACTTCGCCGGCCGCCGATCGTTCGGCCGCCCGCTCGCACAGATCAGCGCTACGGTCCTATGGTCCAGTCTGGCTGGAGATCCTGCTTCTCTTGCCCCTTCTGGCTTTCGGGCTGATTACGGGCGGCGCCGGCCCGTGTCTGGCACAGGCCACGGCGGGTACCATCCTCGGCCGCGTTCTGGATGCCCAGGGGGGCGTTGTCCCCGCGGCCACGATCACCGTCCAAAATGGGGCTACCGGCATGACCCAAACGGCAGAAACCAGCGCCGCCGGCGAGTACTCGGTTCCGGCTCTGCCCCCTGGGGACTATACGCTCACCATCGGCAAGAGCGGTTTTACCCAACTGGCGCGTCACGGGCTGCACTTGGCAATCGATCAAAAAATGCGAGTGGATGTCCAACTGACCCTCGGCATCGTGACAGAGACCGTCACCGTGAGCGCGCCCAGCCCAGTTCTGCAGACGGAGACGGCGGAAACCGGCCAGGTGATCGTCAATCGCCAGATTTTGGACCTGCCGTTGCTAGGCCGCAACTTCCTGGACCTGACGCGATTGACTGCCGGCGTCACCGGCGGGGCCGGCGGTAACACGCTCAACATAGCGGTAAATGGACAACGCGAATTTGCGAATTCCATTCTGGTTGACGGCGTGGAGGTGAGCGCCAATCGCAATAACGATACCACGCTCCGGCCCAGCGTCGATTCCGTGGAAGAATTCAAAGTGCTCACCGCCGATTACGCCGCCGAGTGGGGACGGTCTTCCGGGGCTGTCATCGCCATTCAGATGAAGTCCGGCGCCAACCGCCCGCATGGAAACCTCTACGAGTTTCTCCGGCCCGGCAGCACGGCCGCCCGAAGCTTCTTCGCCACCGAACCCTCCCCGCTGAACCAGAACAACTATGGCGGAACCGTCGGCGGACCGATCAAGAAAGACCGGACGTTTTTCTTCGCATCTTACGAAGGGGTACGTTTGCGCGACGCATTCTCCTTTCTGGACTCGGTGCCTCCCGCGGGACAGATCCACTACCTGAGCAACGGCAGCGTAGACCTCTCGGGGCTCAAGGACCCTCTCACCGGGAATCAGGTTCCCATCTTCGACCCGAACGTTTACGCGGCGTCGTATTATGCTCAGCCGTTTCCAGGCAACGTGATCCCGGCGAGCCGCGTCAGTCCGGCGGGCAAAGCCATTCTGCAAAGCTTCTTCCCCGTCCCGTCGGCGCCGGGTATTCTGAATGGCTGGTATAACAACTTCGTCTCCCGCCAGGCTTATGCATTCGATTCCAATACGGCCGGCGGCCGGCTGGACCACCAGTTGACGGAAAACGACCGCCTCTCCGCGGTTTTCCACTATGGCAGCTTCGCTTCCGACACCGGCGACCGGTTTGCCGGCCAGATTCCAGTGGCGGGCGGCGGAGACGCGGACTACGGCGACCGCGAGAATTCCCGCAGCCAGTCGCTATCCATCTCCGGGACGCACCTGATCTCCACGAAATCCCTCAATGAGTTCCGGTTCGGTTACATGCGCTACCGCCTGGATCAACGCAGCCTCTTGGACGGCCAGAATCTGGCGGCGCAATTCGGTGTGGGGAACGTCAACCTTCCGGGCTTTCCGCAAACCTCGGGTTTTCCGGCGATCTATCTCGGCTCCGGCGCCCAAACCGGCGGCTCTTCGTATAAACCGCTGTCCTTTCTGGATCGCAATTATCAGTTCGCCGACAACATAGTAACTCACCGCGGAAGGCACGAATGGAAGGCCGGACTGCAATTCCGGCGCTTGAACTCCACACCGCTGTTTTCCCTCTTTCCCACGGGCTTCCAATACTATGGAGGACCGGGATCGAGCCTGACTTCCGATCCGAGCTACAGCTTTTTCAACCCCGGCGCCTTCTACTACAACGGGGGTTCGGACATCGCCGACCTGCTGCTGGGCCTGCCTTACAGCGTAAATCTAGGGCAGCAACTGACCCAACCCGCCACCCGCAGTTGGGAGGGCAGTCTCTACATTCAAGACACGTGGCAGGTTACGCGGGCGCTGGCGTTGTCATATGGCGTACGCTACGAGTACTCCGCCCCCTGGTCCGAAGTCCACAATGCCGCCTCCAACTTCGACCCTTCCACAGGGAAGCTCCTGCTGGCCGGACGAGGCCCCAATTCCGCCTCTCTGGTGAATCCCGACCCTAACAACTTCGCGCCCCGGCTGGGGCTCGCGTACCGTATAGGCTCACGCCTGGTGGCGCGGGCCGGATGGGGAATCTTCTATTCGCCGGAGAATGACGCTCGCTCCGATGTCCTGACGAAGAACTATCCGTTCGCGGTCCAGCAGACGGCCTTCAACGACATCTTTGGCGGCCTTCCCTTCGCTTACACACTGGACGCCGGCATTCGCCGGATCACTTCGGCGCCGCTGGCCGCTGGCGTCTCCGGCCTGGACCCGGCCGCCATCCACACCGCTACCGGGGCGGCGCAAAACGTCTTCATGGTGGATGCGCAACTGGGCACCGGTTACTCCCAGCTTTACAACTTCACGCTCCAGGCCGAGGTGGCTCCCAGCCTTACACTGGAGGCCGGCTACGTCGGCTCGGTGAGCCGCAACCTGCCTTACGCGGTAGGCAACCTCAATCGCGGGAACCGGATCACGCCCGATCTGGGCACGATTCAGGCTCAATTCCCGGAAGGCATGGCCGCCTTCAACTCGCTGCAGATCAAGGCCACGAAGCACTTCTCACCGCATCTGAGCTTCCTGGCGGCATACACCTTCGCCAAGAACATCGATAACGGTCCGGCTCCCTTCAACCTGGGACACAACCTGAACTCGTACAATCAGCCTCAGGACGCCATGCTCCTTTCTCTGGAACGGGCGCCGGCCGATAGCGACATCAAACACAACCTGGTTCTGAGCTATGTCTACGAGCTTCCCTTCGGCAAAGACCAGCGCTTCCTTTCGAGTCCGCGTGGCTGGCCGCAAACGCTTCTGGGAGGGTGGCGCATCAGCGGCATCCTGGCAGCGCACTCCGGTCTCCCGGTAAACGTTGTCCGCAATCCGCAGAACACCGGCTACGAAGGTCTGCGGCCCGACGTGGTGCGCGATCCGAATCTGCCCGCGTCCGAGCGCACGCTGGCCCGTTACTTCGACACCGGAGCTTTCGCCAGCAGCGCGTTTACCGGCGCTAACAAGCTGGATCTTGGAAACGCTGGACGTAACCTGGTCCGCGGTCCCGGGCTCGGCAACATCGACCTGTCGGCCCTCAAGGAAATCCCGCTCAGGGAGCGAATAGGCATGCAGTTGCGTTTTGAGATTTTCAACCTGACCAACACGGCGCATTTTGCGAACCCCGGCGGAGACATGGCCACCGGCAATTTCGGCAGCATCACCCAGACGGTCGGCAATCCGAGAATCGTTCAATTTGCGGCCAAGATCGTGTTTTGAGGCACCAGGTGAATTACTTCCGCGCCGGATTGCTGTTTGCCGCCCCGCTTGCCATCCTTCTGAATACTACAGGGGCGCGTTCGTACTATGTCAGCGCCGGCGGAGACGACAGCAACCCCGGAACCTTGGAACGGCCCTGGTGCAGCATTGAAAAAGTCAATGCCATGCGCTTCACGCCCGGCGACAGTATCCTGTTTCACGCAGGCGACAGCTTCCATGGCAATCTGGTGCTGGATGAGCGTAGCCGGAGCTCCGTCCGGCGTCCCATTACGATTGGCTCCTACGGAGCGTCCCGCGCGACTATAGCCGCGGGAACCGGAACCGCTGTCCTCGTGAAGAATCTTGGCGGGATCGTGGTTCGCGACCTGGTGGTGCAGGGAGCCGGCGCTGCCCGGAACCGGGGCGCCGGAATCGATATTCGAAACACCGGCGCCGTCGCCGTGAGGCTGGAATTTGTCCGCGTCGAATCCGTCGACGCCAGCGGGTTTCGGTGGGCCGGAATCTACGTCGGCGGCGGCTCGAATTCCTCCGCCGCGCCCGGCTCCGTCACTCAGAGCGGCTTTCGCGATGTACGCATCGCGTATTGCGTGAGTCACCACAACCTGTACTACGGCATCCACGTTAGCGGCCCTTTCGACATGTACCCATCCACATATGCCAATGCGGATGTCACCGTTTCCGATTCCGTGGCCCACCACAATTCGGGAGACCCGTTCTACACCGATAACCACAGTGGCAGTGGAATCCTGGTGGAAAACACGGACGGCGGCGTCATTGAGCGCTGTGTGGCCTATGAAAACGGCGGAAGCAATGGCGGTTTGACTGGTGGACCCGTAGGCATCTGGGCGCACAATGCCAACCGCATCGCCATCCAGTCCAGCATCTCCTTTCGGAACCGGACCAAAGGCTCGGCCGACGGCGGCGGTTTCGACTTCGACGGGGGAGTTTCCAATTCCCTCATGCAGTACAACCTGAGCTTCGAAAACGACGGACCGGGGTATCTCGTGTGGAACTACCAGTATGCGCCGCGCCCCCTGCAACACATCGTAATCCGCTATAACATCAGCTCAGGTGACGCGCGCAGACACGCTTATGGCGGCATCCACATCGGTGGGGATGGAGAGCCGCTCCGCGACATCGAGGTCTATCACAACACCGTGGTCGTCGATCCGGCATGCCGCGGGGCCAGGGGCGCGTGGGTTGGTGGCGTGCGTCATGAGCGTATCCGTTTTTGGAATAACTTGCTGGTGGCTACCGGCCCGGCGTTGCTGGTCGATATCTCGGCCGTTCAGAACGATGTCGTCTTCCAGGGAAACGCTTACCGGACGCAGCGCGGCCCCTTCGCGGTTCTCGACCACAGCAAGACGTTCGCCGGCCTGGACCGATGGCGCACGTCGACGGGACAGGAAATGCAGGAGGGGCAGGCGCGCGCGATGTATGCCGGGCCCAGGCCGCGCGCCGCCCCTTGGGGGCCGACGATTAGTGGAGCCGCCCCCGGCCCAGCGTCTGAAGCGCGAATTCGCGAAAGGAGCGGTCATGAAACGCCGGATTGACCGAAAAGGGGGCGGGACCGTGACACCGGCGCCAGGGAGAATAGACTCGCCGGCACATCTCCTGCTGTCCCTGCTGGCGTCTCTGACCTTGCTTCCACCGCTGGCCTGCACCGCTGCGCCGCGAGCAACCGCGGTCCTGACCTCGGTAGAGCAGGTGAACCGGCTTTCCCTGGTGGAAAGGCAACGGGGCTATCCCGTGGCTTTTCGCGCCACCGTCACCGAATATGACGTGTTCCGTTACCGGGGCGGTGAATATCCAAATCTATTCGTTCACGATGACATCGCAGGAATCTATGTCGTGTTGGGCGATCGGCGGTTTCCTCTCCAACCGGGCGATTTGGTGGACGTAACCGGGCGTACGGCGCAGCGTTTCGGTACCGCGGTCATCCAGAATCCCGATGTCCGCCTGGTGCACCATGGAAAGCTGCCGTCGCCCACGCCGGCTAGTTTCCAGGATCTGATGTCCGGTCTGCATTTCGGCGACTGGGTGGAGGTTCACGGCCACATTCGTTACTTCTACGCGGAAGGTAACTGGGTCACGTTGGACTTGTTCATGGATGACGGCGTGGTCGAACTGCTCGTGCCCGATCGCTCCGCCGGCAAACTCCCCCGCGATCTGGCCGGGCTGGTGGGAGCGCGGGTTACCGTTCAAGGGACGGTAGCGGAGTCCTTGATCGAATCCCGCGTGAGACTCTACATTCCCAGCAGCGGCGATATTCGGATCGAGACATCGGAAGGCAACACCGCGGCCCCCAAGCCTCTGTCGGTCGCTCAGATCTCTAAACCGTGGGGCCGCGCCGGCTGGGGGGACCGCGTGCGAACCGCCGGAATCGTCACTTACCGCAGCGGCTTGACCTTTGCCATCCAGGATGGCCCGGCCGGGGTCTTGGTTTCCACGCGGGACGAACCAGGGCCGATCGTGCCCGGAGACCGCGTGGAAGTGCTGGGCTACCTGTCCCCGTCGGCTCCGGCTCCGATGCTGACCTATTGCTCGTTCCGTAAACTGGGCCCCGGCCCCCCCTTGAGAGCGCCGCGCGTCGACGCGGAAGCGGTGCTGGCCTCGGAGATGAATGCCCGGATAGTGGAAGTCGAGGGCACGCTCACCACTTGGGCCTACAAACAGGGTTGGTTGCAATTGACATTCGAGGCTGGGAATGTCCGGTTCACCACTGAGCTTGCCCGCGAGGGCGCCGTCACCGAGCCCGACATGGTTTCCGGAAGCGTCTGGCGGATTACGGGAGTAGCGTTGTTGCAGCGCGATCGGCAGGGTGCGGGGTTTCACACTTTCCGCCTTCTGCTGCCGTCGGACAGGCATCTGGTACTGATCCACCCGGCCTCCGTGTTCACCTCTTCCCGGCTTCGTTACGCCCTGGGGTTCGCAGTCGCCCTGATCATCTTGGCCGGATTGGGCATCCTCATACTACGGCGCAAGATCCGGATTCAGACCGCGATCATTCGCCAGCGCCTTGAAAAGGAGGCGGCGCTCGAACAGCGTTATCGCGATCTCTTCGAGAATGCCAACGATCTGGTGTTTTCTTACGAACTCACTGGAAGGTTGACTGCCATCAACGCGTCTGGAAAACGCCTTTTGGGCTACTCCACCGAACAATTCACCCAGTTGGACCTGGTGGACCTCGTGGTGCCAGAACAGCGCGAGAGCGTGCGGCAGAGGCTCGAAGCCCTTAAGTCCGGGCTCGCGGTCCCGCCCTTTGAGGTGGAGATTGCCACGGCCCACGCCCGAGCCATTCTGGAAGTCAGCGACCGGATCGTCAGGCGCGACGACGGCTCGTTGATGGTGGAGGCAATCGCCAGGGATATCGGTCAACGCAAGCGGGCGGAAGCCGAATTGCGCCAGGCGAAGCTAGCCGCGGAAGCAGCCAGCCAGGCCAAGAGCGAGTTTCTGGCCAACATGAGTCATGAGATCCGCACTCCCATGAACGGCGTGCTCGGCATGACCGAATTGGTGCTCTCCTCGTCAGTCACCGCCGACCAGCGCGAATGCTTAGAGATGGTCAAATCCTCGGGCACGGCACTGCTCACGATCATCAATGATATCCTGGACTTCTCCAAGATCGAGGCTGGCAAATTGGACATCGATCCAGTCTGGTTTTGCCTCTACGACAGCATTTTTGAGACGATCCCGGCGCTCGCCTTCCGGGCGCAACAGAAAGGCCTGGAACTTACTTGCGACATCCATGCCGACGTGCCCGGCCAAGTCTATGCCGACCCCGCCCGGATACGCCAGGTCCTGGTCAATCTCCTGGGCAACGCCATCAAGTTCACCGGGCAGGGGGAAGTCGGGCTGGCAGTGAGGGCCGAAGCGCTCGATCAGGACCAGATCCTGCTGCACTTCGCCGTGCGCGACACTGGCATAGGCATCCCCGCAGACAAACAGAGCGTGATCTTTGAGGCCTTTTCGCAGGCCGACGGATCAACCACGAGGCACTTCGGCGGCACCGGCCTGGGCTTGACGATCTCGTCCCACCTGGCGTCGCTAATGCATGGCCGGATCGGCGTGGAGAGTAACCTTGGCGAGGGTAGCTGCTTTCGCCTGTCCATTCCCGCGGGTAAGATGAGAGGCTCGCCGGTGCCGGTCCCTGCCGAACTCGCGGGCCTGGCCGGAATGCCGGTGTTGGTAGTCGACGATAACGGTTCCAGCCGCCGGATCTTGTGCGAAATGCTGGCACACTGCGGAATGAGGCCCGTGGCGGCTGCCGATGGAGGCGAGACTCTCCTCCTGCTTCGCGAGGCCAAGCGAAACCGGACGCCGTTTGCCATGGCGCTGATCGACGCTTCCATGCCCGTCATGGATGGATTTGCCTTGACGGAGCAGATCCGCCACGACCCTGGGCTGGTTGGACCCATCATCCTCCTGATGCCTTTGGTCCCTCGGTCGGACGACGCCGCCCGCTGCCGGGAACTGGGCGTCGATACCTGCCTCACCAAACCCGTCGGCAGGACCGGGTTGTGGAAGGCCTTAATAACTGCCTCCGGCAAAGGGGTGGAAAAGGACGACCGGCCCGCACTGGCGAGGCTCCAGGATCGCCAGGGACCACTCCGGCCCCTGCGCGTGCTGGTAGCCGAGGACAACCGGGTCAATCAGGTACTGGCGGTGCGCTTGCTAGAGCGCCAGGGACACTCAGTGGTGTTGGCCGCTAACGGCCGCGAGGCGCTGGCAGCGATCGAAGAGTATGACTTCGATGTGGTGCTCATGGATGCGCAGATGCCCGAGATGGATGGATTCCAGGCCACCGCCGCCATTCGCGAGAGAGAGAAACTCACCGGCGGTCATCTCCGGATCATCGCCCTGACCGCGCATGCCATGGCCGGCGACCGTGATCGATGTCTGGCCGCCGGCATGGACTACTATGTGACCAAGCCGATTCAGCCGGTTCAACTGTTTGAGGCAATCGAAGAGCTGATGTCCATCACGCCGCCCTCCGCACCCGCAGTTCGAGCGCGTCCCGAGTTCACCGCCACGTAACGGTCGAGCGACAAGGCGCGGCTGGGAGCGAGGCGGTCAAGGCTGGGTACAGGGCTGAAAAGAACGCCTGCAAGCTGGCGTGCCAGGCAGTGGCAGCAGTCCGATCCCCACCCCCCCGGCCGTTTTTCCGGCGCTGCTATTTGCGACACATCCTGTTCCTCTACCTTGACTCTCCATAAGCTTCGTACATCGCCGCCGATCCGGGCGAACAATGGCGAATAAGAGCATCGCTGAACACCGCGCCGTTCTCTTTCGCTGCCCTCGTGCAGCGCGGTGGCCCCTCGTCGTCGACCTCGGGCCGGACCGGTACGCAGCTTCACCGGGCCCCGCCGCGGCTGTCGCGCCCGCTCGACGAGTCGAGCCGAATCCCACGCGGAGAATCGAGCGGTTCGTCGCCGGGGTCGCTTGGGCGCGTGCCGTCGAGATCGAGGAGCCGCGCGTGGGCGCTTGTTGCGCTGTCGGGCCAGCCTACGGCGAGCGGTTCGCCGCGGGGGACGGGTGGCGCAAGTGCCGGCGGGAGCGAGGAGGGGCGCAGGCGCGCACATCAAGCACATCATGGGTCAGTATATATATAGACATGCGACGTTTCCTCACCCTCCTCGCCTTGGCGTTGTTCTCGCTGCACGCCCAGGACGATTCCGCCGCGTTCATCGCGCGCGTCGAAGCCGCTCAGCCCAACGGCAAGGATTTAGCTGCTCTAACGCTCACGGAGTTGATGCAGCGCGTGCACGTTCCCGGCCTCAGCATCGCCATCGTCCGCGATTTCGAGATTCATTGGACCAAGGCGTATGGTGTCGCCGACATCGAAACTAACCGTCCCGTCGATGCCGGCACGCTCTTCCAAGCCGCCTCCATCAGCAAGCCGGTTGCCGCCATGGCCGCGCTCCGCCTCGTGGAGCAGCACCGCTTGGGGCTCGACGACGACATCAATTCGATCTTGAAATCGTGGCATGTGCCCGGTCACTCGGTCACGCCCCGTTCGCTGATGAGCCACACTTCCGGCTCCGACGATGGCTCGGTTTTCCGGGATACGATCCCGCGGCACCGCGGCCCACACTGGTCCAGATCCTAGACGGCAAACCACCGTCTTACGTCGGACCAGTGCTTTTCGCCCGCCCGCCGTATGCGGCGTTCAAATACTCGGGCGGCGCTGTCACCATCATGCAGCTTGCGCTCATGGATCTCACAGGCAAGCCCTTCGCTGAGTTGATGCGGT
>Ga0209847_1000434_pt1 | contig 17437 bp, 16 predicted proteins | sample OrgsoiDNA_201060_FD_185808 | JGI IMG/M metagenome (GOLD analysis project Ga0209847, IMG submission 185808) | Permafrost soil microbial communities from the Arctic, to analyse light accelerated degradation of dissolved organic matter (DOM) -... | ecosystem: Environmental > Terrestrial > Soil >... | reverse complement strand
CAGCTGCTCGGCATCAGCTTCCGCCAGCTGCGCTACCAGATGCAGAAGCTGAACATCCAGGAGCCGGGGGATTGATGTTCTTATATGAGGTCGACGCCGACGGCTGGTGCCGGGATGTCACCCGCTACGACTCCCCCAACTTCGACGCCCGTCCGCCCGGCGCCGACGTCACGCTGCTGGTGATCCACAATATCAGCCTGCCGGCCGGCCAATTCGGCGCGCCGCACGTGTCGGACTTGTTTACCGGCCGCTTAGACTATAATGCGCATCCTTCGTTTTCCGACTTGCGCGGTTTGAAGGTGTCGAGCCACTTTTTGCTGCGGCGCGACGGCCGCGTGATCCAGTACGTGGCCTGCGGCGCGCGCGCCTGGCACGCGGGCAAATCGGCGTTCCAGGGCAGGGCGGCGGTCAACGATTTTTCGATCGGCATCGAGCTGGAGGGATCGGACCTGGTCGCCTTCGAGCCGGCGCAGTATGCGGCGCTGGCGGCGCTGACGCTGGCGCTGCGGCGGCGCTATCCGCTGGCCGATGTGCAAGGCCATGAACACATCGCGCCGGGCCGCAAAACCGACCCGGGACCGTTGTTTGATTGGAAAAATTATCGTAAAAACTGCGCCGATTTGCTTAAAGAAAAGGCAACGGAAGAGCCCGCGTTAGTAGGCGCTAACCGGCTGTTGCGCTTTCCATCCAGCATTTGATGGGGCTCTGAAAAGTCAACAGAAAAATTGCCATTTACGACTAAATTTCTCCTTGTCTTGACCTTGCCTGACCACTACAATCAGTGCATCGATTAAAGCAATGCACTAAATGTAGTGGTTGATCCAGCAAAAGCCCCCATATGACTAGTAGCACCATATGGGCGCATCGTGCACCGAAATCGACCCTTGCCGCCCCTTTTGTCGCTGTCAAGCCAGCTTGTGATTCCAGCTGGCCGCTTCATTTTGGCCTTTTTTATACACATTACTGCGCGCACCAAGAATGCACGCCGTTATCGGGGAGCTTAAATGCAATCTACTCAAGACATGTCCATCAATCCAGTGGCGCCCAACGGCGTGGCTAGCGGCCCGACGGCCGTCATCGGCACGCTCGGCGACTACCGCATCATCCGTCGCAACGGGGCCGTCGTGGCGTTCGAGCCGTCGAAGATCGCCATCGCCATGACCAAGGCCTATTTGGCCGTCAACGGCGAGCAGGGTGAGAAATCGGCACGTGTCCGCGACATGGTAGAACAGCTCACCGCCGGCGTGGTCGCGGCCCTGGTGCGTCGCCAGCCTTCGGGCGGCACCTTCCATATCGAGGACGTGCAGGACCAGGTCGAGCTGTCGCTGATGCGCTCGGGCGAGCATGACGTGGCGCGCGCCTACGTGCTGTATCGCGCCAAGCACATGGAAGAACGCCGCCTGCAGAAGGAAGCGCAGGGCGGTTCCGCGCAAGCGGACGCGCCGCAGATCCACGTCAGCGAAAACGGCCAGCGCCGCGTGCTGGACATGAACCAGGTCCGTGACCTGATCAACGCCGCCTGCGTCGGCCTGGAAAAGCACGTCGACGCCGACGCCATCCTGGCCGAAACCGTCAAGAACCTGTACGACGGCGTGCCGGTCGAAGAGCTGCACAAGTCCGCCATCCTGGCCGCCCGCGCGCTGATGGAAAAAGACCCGGCCTACTCGCAAGTGACGGCCCGCATCCTGCTGCACACGATCCGCAAGGAAGTCTTCGGCCAGGAAGTGCCGCAGGCCGGCGCCGCCGCGCACTACCTGACCTACTTCCCGGAATACATCGCCAAGGGCATCGCCAACGAACTGCTCGACGCCAAGCTGGCCGAGTTCGACCTGGCCCGCCTGGCCAAGGCCATCGTCGCCGACCGCGACCTGCAGTTCGGCTACATCGGCCTGCAAACCCTGTACGACCGCTACTTCCTGCACGTGCGCGAAACCCGCATCGAGATGCCGCAGGCGTTTTACATGCGCGTCGCCATGGGCCTGTCGCTGAACGAGAAAGACCGCGAAGCGCGCACCATCGAGTTCTACAACCTGCTGTCCTCGTTCGACTTCATGTCGTCGACGCCGACCCTGTTCAACTCCGGCACGCTGCGCTCGCAACTGTCGTCGTGCTACCTGACCACCGTCTCGGACGACCTGGAAGGCATCTACGACGCCATCAAGGAAAACGCCCTGCTGGCCAAGTTCGCCGGCGGCCTCGGTAACGACTGGACGCCGGTGCGCGCGCTGGGCGCCCACATCAAGGGCACCAACGGCAAATCGCAAGGCGTGGTGCCGTTCCTGAAAGTGGTCAACGACACCGCCGTCGCGGTCAACCAGGGCGGCAAGCGCAAGGGCGCGGTCTGCGCCTACCTGGAAACCTGGCACATGGACATCGAGGAATTCCTCGACCTGCGCAAGAACACCGGCGACGACCGCCGCCGCACCCACGACATGAACACGGCCAACTGGATACCCGACCTGTTCATGAAGCGCGTGATGGAAAAGGGCGACTGGACCTTGTTCTCGCCGTCGGACACGCCGGACCTGCACGACCTGGTCGGCCGCGCCTTCGAACAAGCCTACGTCGCCTACGAAGCCAAGGCCGCCGCCGGCGAAATCCGCGTCTTCAAGAAGATCGCGGCGCTGGACCTGTGGCGCAAGATGCTGTCGATGCTGTTCGAAACCGGCCACCCTTGGATCACCTTCAAGGATCCTTGCAACATCCGTTCGCCGCAGTCGCACGTCGGCATGGTCCACAGCTCCAACCTGTGCACCGAGATCACGCTCAACACCGGCCCTGACGAAATCGCCGTCTGCAACCTCGGCTCGGTCAACCTGCCGGCCCATATGAAAGAGGGCAAGCTCGATCACGTCAAGCTGGAAAAGACCATCCGCACCGCCATGCGCATGCTGGACAACGTCATCGACATCAACTACTACGCCGTCGACAAGGCCCGCAACGCCAATATGCGCCACCGTCCGGTGGGCCTGGGCGTGATGGGCTTCCAGGACTGCCTGCACATGATGCGCGTGCCGTTCGCCTCGGACGCCTCGGTGGCCTTCGCCGACACGTCGATGGAAGCGGTCTGCTACTACGCCTACCTGGCTTCGACCGAGCTGGCCGAAGAGCGCGGCCACTACGCCTCGTTCAAGGGTTCGCTGTGGGACCGCGGCATCCTGCCGCAGGATTCCGTCAAGCTGCTGGCCGAAGAGCGCGGCGGCTATCTGGAAGTGGACGGCTCGTCGGCCATGGACTGGACGCTGGTGCGCAAGCGCATCAAGCAGTTCGGCATGCGTAACTCGAACTGCGTGGCGATCGCGCCGACGGCGACGATCTCCAACATCATTGGCGTGTCGGCCTGCATCGAGCCAACCTTCCAGAACCTGTACGTGAAATCGAACCTGTCGGGCGAGTTCACCGAGATCAATTCCTATCTGGTGCGCGACCTGAAGGCGCGCAACCTGTGGGACGAAGTCATGATCTCGGACCTGAAATACTTCGACGGTTCGCTGACCAAGATCGACCGCGTGCCGCAAGACCTGCGCGACATCTACGCCACCGCCTTCGAAGTCTCGCCGACCTGGCTGGTGGAAGCGGCGTCGCGTCGCCAGAAGTGGATCGACCAGGCCCAGTCGCTGAACATCTACATGGCCGGCGCCTCGGGTAAAAAACTGGACGAAACCTACAAGCTGGCCTGGCTGCGCGGCCTGAAGACCACCTATTATCTTCGCACCATCGCGGCGACGCACATGGAGAAGTCGACCTCCAAGACCGGCGCGCTGAACGCGGTGGCGGTGGACGGCGGCATGTCGGCCAGCGCGATCGCCACCCAGGCCGCCGGCATCGCCAGCGCCACGGCGGCTGCCGTGACGGCGATGGCCGCGCCGGTCGCCGAGGTGGAAGCCGATGGCGAAGCCTGCTACCTGCGTCCGGGCGACGACGGCTTCGAGGAATGCGAAGCTTGCCAATAAGCTGGTAAATAAGTGGCCTTGAGTGCGGCATGCGTCGCACTCAAAACGCACTACACTATATATAGAGACGCAGAGCCGCCCGGTCTTCCGGGCGGTTCTCTCATCGATACCGAATTCTGAAGGAAACCACCATGTCGCTGTCCTGGGACGAAGAAACCGCACCGGCCGTAGCACCCGCCGTGAATCAAACCGACGTCGCCGACGTCGCGCCCGAACTGGTCGCCAAGCGCGTCAACGCCGACGACAAGCGCATCATCAACGGCAAGACCGACGTCAACCAGCTGGTGCCGTTCAAGTACAAATGGGCCTGGGACAAATACCTGGCCGGCTGCGCCAACCACTGGATGCCGCAGGAAGTGAATATGCAGCGCGACATCGAGCTGTGGAAGAACCCCAACGGCCTGACCGACGACGAGCGCCGCCTGGTCAAGCGCAACCTGGGTTTCTTCGTCACCGCCGATTCGCTGGCCGCCAACAACATCGTGCTGGGCACCTACCGCCACATCACGGCGCCGGAATGCCGCCAGTACCTGCTGCGCCAGGCGTTTGAAGAAGCCATCCACACCCACGCCTACCAGTACATCGTCGAGTCGCTGGGCCTGGACGAGGCGGAGATCTTCAACGCCTACAACGAAGTCAAGTCGATCCGCGACAAGGACGAGTTCCTGATCCCCTTCATCAACACGCTGACCGATCCGGCCTTCACCACCGGCACCGTCGAGAACGACCAGAAGCTGCTGAAGTCCCTGATCGTCTTCGCCTGCCTGATGGAAGGCCTGTTCTTCTACGTCGGCTTCACCCAGATCCTGGCGCTGGGCCGCCAGAACAAGATGATGGGCGCGGCCGAGCAGTACCAGTACATCCTGCGCGACGAATCGATGCACTGCAATTTCGGCATCGACTTGATCAACACGATCAAGATGGAAAACCCGCTGCTGTGGACCCCGGCCTTCCGCGACGAGATCAAGGCGCTGTTCATGCAGGCCGTCGAACTCGAATACGCCTACGCCGAAGACACCATGCCGCGCGGCGTGCTGGGTCTGAACGCGCCGATGTTCAAGGGTTATCTGCGCTTCATCGCCAATCGCCGCGCCACGCAGATCGGCCTGGAGCCGCTGTTCGCCCAGGAAGAAAATCCCTTCCCATGGATGAGCGAGATGATAGACCTGAAAAAAGAGCGCAATTTCTTCGAGACCCGCGTCACCGAATACCAGACCGGCGGCGCGCTGAACTGGGATTGATACCGGGCCGCTCCCATAACAAAAAACCCGTCTTCGCGACGGGTTTTTTTTTGCGTTGTCAGATCTGGGCCGATCCGCCATCGACGAATAATTCGCTGCCGTTGACGAAGCTGCTGTCGTCGGACGCCAGGAACAGGGCGGCGGCGGCCGACTCGTCCGGGTCGCCCAGGCGGCCCAGCGGCGTGGTCGCCTTGACCATGTCTATCATGGCCTGATTCTGTTCGGCCGTCGCCGACAGGCCGTGCCAGCCCGGCGTCGACGTCGAACCGGGCACCAGCACATTGACGCGGATGCGGCGCGGCGCCAGGTCGAGTATCCAGCCGCGCGCGAAGTTGCGCACCGCCGCCTTGCTGGCGCTGTAGACGCTGAAGGCCGGGATGCCGGTGGTGGCGCTGGTCGATCCGGTCAGGATCACCGACGCGCCGTTCTTCAGCAGCGGCAGCGCCTTCTGCACGGTGAACAGCGTGCCTTTGACATTGGTCGAGAAGATGCGGTCGACCTGTTCTTCGGTGATCTCGCCGAGCGGCGCAAAATCGCCGCCGCCGGCGTTGGCGAACAGCACGTCGATGATGCCGGCTTCGCGCCGCACCGTCTCGTACAGCCGGTCGAGATCTTCCAGCGAGGCGACATCGCCGGCCACGCCGATGGCGCCGTGGCCGACCGCGGCGACGGCTGCGTCGAGTTCGGCCTGGCGCCGCGCCATCATGAAGACGCGCGCCCCTTCCTGCGCGAAGCGCTTGGCCGTGGCCAGTCCGATGCCGCTGTTGGCGCCCGTGATGACCGCGACTTTTTCAGTGAGCTTACCCATGTCTGATTCCTTGTGTGTGTGAATGTGGGGGCTATTATGAAACGATGATTTAGTTTATGCTAGTACCTACCAAAACGTAAGTAATGGATTTAGCTATGGAAAATATTTGTGGACTCGATATGGCGCTGGCCGTGGTCGGCGGAAAATGGAAGCCGCTGATCCTGTTTCACCTGAACGGCGGGCCGTGCCGCTTCGGCGAATTGAAACGGCGTATCGGCGGCATCAGCGAGAAGATGCTGATACAGAGTTTGCGCGAGCTGACCGACGACGGCATGCTGTCGCGGCGCGATTATCGGGAAGTGCCGCCGCGCGTCGACTACGAGATGACGGCGTTCGGTCATAGCCTTGCGCATGCGCTGGTGCCGCTCTGCGATTGGGGCAATCAGAACCGGCGGCGCATCGAGCAGCTGCTGGCGAAAGACGCGGCGCACTCCGCTTGATGCTCGCGGCATCGGATAGCCGCGTCGCGTCGCCGTCGTTTTAGTGTCCGCGCATTGCCGATGCCGGTCGCGCGCGGCGGCTCTTCGCCTGCGCGCCATCGATGCCGCGTGGTGTCGACATCGAGCATCGCGTCATGCCGGCGCGCCGTGATGAGGGCCATCGGTGTTCGCCTGGCGCGCCGTGTCGCGCGGCAGGCGTCGCCAGCGCCGCGCTAATGCGCTTGCAAAGCGTCGGCGCGTGTCTCATAATCGCGACGGATTTAAAAGCGCTGCGCAACGCGATGCCGAGCGGCGAGCGTTTTTTGAATCGGTCTGCCGCGTTGCGCGTCACGATGCACTGCTGTTTTAAAGCGAGCCTTATAGATGCTGGTGCGCTTTCAAGGCGGGTGGACGCGGGCTATGTCGCGTGGCGTCTGCGTGCCGACGATGACGGGCGCGACGCGATGCGTGCGGCGCGCGGCGGTGGTGTCGAATCGGCGGGCGAAGGTGAGTTGACGCGCTTATCGCGAAAAAAAGCCTGCGAATATCGCGCGTGCTGGTTGCGCACCGACAAGGTTTTCGTGTACTTTACGAGATTGAAATTGTGTGATTGCGAATGCGCGTTTTTTTGAAGGTCGCATGGCGCGAAAAAAACGCAAACATGGGACAAAAGAGTCGCACAGATATGCACAAGACCACACCGTTTTTTGCCGACCGTCTTGCCTGATTCGATTCGGGCCGGGCGGTTTTTTGTTTGAAAACGAAAACGAGGTTGTGGCTGCGATGTTGGTGACGGTGCTGAACACACGCCCGGACAAGCCGACGAAACATCGCAACAAGATTTAGACGGGACGCGCGCCGAGCCGACGGCGGCGGTCCTTGTCGATGGCTGACGCGCCGCCGCCACTGCTGGCGGGCGACCAGCCAGTGCCGAATTCATTAGCGCAAACCTGCGTTTGTGCCGATGAATAATTCGCCTGGCCCAATTCCGGGTTGGACGGGTTTTAATCTTGTGCGTGAATTTTCCCATCCCAGATGAAGGAGAAACAAAAATGGCTACCGCCGCTAAAAAACCTGAAGTAAAAAAACCAGCCGCCAAGGCTGCTCCCGCCGTTAAAAAACCGGCCGTCGCCGCCAAAGCCGCTGCCAAGCCAGCCGCCAAAGCCGCCGCGAAACCCGCTGTGAAAAAAGCCGCTGCCAAACCAGTCGCCAAAGCCGCTGCCAAACCGGCAGCCAAAGCCGCTGCCAAACCGGCCGTGAAAAAAGCCGCTGCCGCCAAACCAGTCGCTAAAAAAGCCGCCGCCAAACCGGCAGCCAAGCCGGCAGTGAAAGCCGCCGCGAAACCTGCGGTGAAAAAAGCTGCCGCTAAACCGGTCGCTAAAAAAGCCGCCGCCAAGCCGGCAGTGAAAGCCAAAGCCGTCGCCAAGCCAGTCGCCAAAGCCGCCGCCAAACCGGCAGCGAAAAAAGCCGCCGCCGCCAAGCCAGTCGCTAAAAAAGCTGTCGCCAAACCGGTCGCGAAAAAAGCCGCAGCCGCCAAGCCAGCGGTGAAAGCGAAAGCCGCCGCCAAGCCAGTGGCCAAAGCCAAAGTCGCCGCTAAACCAGCAGCGAAAAAAGCCGTCGCCAAACCAGCGGCAAAACCAGCGGCGAAAAAAGTCGCTGCTAAGCCAGCCGCTAAAAAGCCGGTCGCGAAAGCCGCCGTCAAGCCGGCAGCGAAAGCCGCCGCCAAGCCAGCCGCCAAAAAACCCGTAGTCAAAGCAGCAGCCAAACCGGCCGCAAAGGCTGCGGCTAAGCCAGCGGCAAAAAAGCCGGCAGCTAAACCGGCCGCCAAGCCGGCCGCGAAAGTCGCAGCCAAGCCAGCCGCCAAGCCAGCAGCGAAAGTCGCAGCTAAACCAGCAGCCGCGCCTGTCGCCAAGCCAGCGGTGAAAAAAGCCGCCGCCAAGCCAGCCGCCAAACCGGCAGTCGCTCCAGTGGCCGCTCCTGCCGCGCCAGTCGCTGCCGCTGCCGTCGCTCCGGTGGCCGCCAAGCCAGTGGTGAAAGCCGCCGCTCCTAAAAAGGCCGCCGCGCCTAAGAAGGAAGCTGTCGCCAAGCCAGCCGCACCGGCCGCCGCGCCAGCCGCCAAAACCGTGTTGGCGCCAGCCGCCGCGTGGCCGTTCCCAACCAGCACGCGTCCTTCCTGAGCGTGATGTGACGGTCGCCCGCTAAGGCAACCCGCCGCTGTGTGAGACAATCACACAGCGGCTTTTTTTTGGAGGGTACTCGTGCTTAGTATTGTTATGTTGATCGTCGATACCATCGCCAGCGTGTTGGGCGGTGTGCTGTTGCTGCGTTTCTGGATGCAGGCGATACGCGTGCGCCCGCCGTCGTCGGTGGCGCAGTTTACTTTTCAATTGTCGGACTGGCTGGTGCGTCCCTTGCGCCGCATCGTGCCCGGTGTCGGCGGTTATGACTGGGCCAGTTTGATCGGCGCCTTCCTGATCGTGCTGCTGGCGACGTCGGTGCTGTTCCTCGCCGGCTGGACCGCGCAGGCCGTGCTGCTGGTGGCGCTGCAGCGCTTCCTGCAATGGATACTGTATGGTTTCATGGCCTTGCTGGTGATCGAGGCCATCTTCAGCTGGATCAATCCGCACGCGCCGCTGGCGCCCTTTGTGCGGGCCTTGAACGAGCCGCTGCTGCGTCCCTTGCGCCGCGTGGTGCCGCTGGTCGGCAGCCTCGATATGTCGCTGCTGGTGGCGCTGATCCTGCTGCAGGTCGCCCAGCTGCTGCTGGGCATGGCGTTCGGCGGGCGATGAGCCGCGGCTGGTGTTCGGCGGTGCCGGGCGGCGTGCGCCTGGCGGTGCAGATCCAGGCCAATGCGAAGAAGACGGAAGTGATCGGCGTGCTTGACGACGCGCTGAAGATCAAGCTGCAGGCGCAGCCCATCGAAGGCAAGGCCAACGAAGCGCTGATACGTTATCTGGCCGACGCCCTGTCGGTGCCGAGGAGCGCGATCGCGCTGACCCACGGGCACACCAATAAACGCAAACTGCTGGACATCGCGGCGCCCAGGCTGACACCGGAAACGGTGGCGCAGCTGCTGGGCGCCGGCTGATGCTGGACGGCCGACGAACGCCGGCCGGCGGCTCCATCAATCAATAACGATAGCCGAACGCCGCCTCGAAGCGGTCGGCGATGTCGGCCGCCGTCAGCAGGTGGTTCTGGGCGCCCTTGTGGGCGATCTTGATCGCGCCCAGCAGGCTGGCCAGGCGGCCCGTCGTTTCCCACTTCCAGCCGCGGGTGATACCGAACAGCAGGCCGGCGCGATAGGCGTCGCCGCAGCCGGTCGGGTCGAGCACCGCTTCGGCTGCGACGGCCGGGATGTCGATGCGCTGGCCGCCGGTGTAAATCTCCGACCCTTTTTCGCCGCGCGTGACGATCAGCGCGTCGAGGCGGCTGGCGATTTCCGGCAGCGTCAGGCCGGTGCGGTCCATCAGCAGTTCGATTTCATAATCGTTGGCGCTGACGTAGGTGGCTTTGTCGATGAAGTCGATCAGTTGCGCGCCGTCGAAACGCGGCAGCTGCTGGCCCGGATCGAACATGAAGGGGATGTTCAGCGCGGCCAGGTCGGCGGCGTGTTTCAGCATGCCCAGGTCGCCGTCCGGCGAGATGATGGCCACGCCGGCCGGGCCGGCGTTGGCGACCGGGTTCTCGTGCGCATACGACATCGCGCCCGGGTGGAAGGCATTGATCTGGTTGTTGTCCGCGTCGGCGGTGACGAAGCACTGGGCGTTGTAGGCGTCCTGCTTGATCAGGATGTTGGCCGTCGAAATATCCAGCTTGTGCAGGCGCTCGATGTAGGGCGCGTTGTCCTGGCCCATGACGCCGACGATGCGCGGGTCGCCGCCCAGCATCTTGAGGTTGTAGGCGATGTTGCCGGCGCAGCCGCCGTATTCGGTGCGCATGGTCGGCACCAGGAAGGACACGTTCACTTTGTGCAGCTGGTCGGCCAGCAGCGTGTCACCGAACTTGCCGGGGAATTGCATGATGGTGTCGATGGCGAGCGATCCGCAGATCAGGGCAGTGTGGTTCATGATGGACCTTATGGATAGAAGACGGCGATGTGGTAGCCCGATGCTTTGAGCTGGGCGATTTCAAAATACAGTTTGACCGACAGTTCGGAGCGCGGCGCGAAACCCTGCGCGGCGTCGGCCGGCGCGGCCAGATAGTCGCGCGGCGCGAAGACGCGGCGCAGCACCGGCTTGTCGGCGTTGTCGTTCAGGACCAGCTCGATGTACGGCCAGGCCTGCGTGATGGCGCCGCCGTTGCGCAGCTGGGTGGTGAACGAGTAGGTGTTTTCGGCCAGGGTTTGCAGCTCGCCCGGTTCGATGCTCAGGTCATCGATCTGGGTCGGCAGCTCGACCTTGCAGCCGAGCGCCGCGCAGGCCGACACCAGCAGCGGTTTCAGTTGCGGCAGTTCGGCCGCGAGCTGGTTGCGGAAGGTGCCTATGCCTTGCGCCAGCAGCGCCGCCAGCAGCGCGACCGAGCCGGCGGCCATCACGATGCGCGCGGCCTTGCCCATTTTCTGGCGGCGCCGGGCGCGTTTGACGAAGCCGGGTTCCTCGCTGTCGTCGTCGCTGTCGATCGTGTCGGCATCGGCGACCGCCACGGGGTCTGCAGCAGCGGTGCTGGCGCGCGCCAGGCCGACCGCGGAGACCTGCACGTCGTCGTCAACCTGGTCCGCGCCGGATTCGGCTTCGGCATCGGTGTCGTAGGCATCCGCTTCGGCAGCGGCTGCCGCGTCGTCTTCGCGCGTCGCATCGAGGTCGTCGTGGTGGCCGTCGTCCAGCGCGGCGGCGACCAGGTGTTCGGATGGCGGCTCGCCCAGCGTCGGTTCGCGGCGCCCGTCCTGCGCTTCGGTTTCGGCGGGCGCTTCGATGGTCAGCTCGGCCGCCAGTTCGAGGATGGCGTCGAACGACGGTTCGGATAGCGTGTCGGCCTGCGACAGGGCGACCAGTTCGGCGGCGATTTCCGCGTCGGACTTACCGGCCAGTTCGGCATCGAAGTCATCATCGCCGGGATAACGTCCTGCGTCGGCGGCGTGGTCGGGCGACGCAGCGGCATCATCCGCGCGGTCAAGCGCGGATGCCACGTCGTCCGTGATGGGCGCGGCGGACAGTGCCTGGTCGGTTGGCTGGTCGATCAGCGGCAGTTCGGCAGCAGCGTCCACGCCGGCCGCGGCGTGCGGCGCATCGGCCAGCGGTGCGACGCCGCTACCGGCCGCATCGCGCGCCGTGTCGACGTCCGAGTCCAGCTCCACATCGAGATCAAGATCCAGTGCCTCTTCGACCGATGGCGGCAGTGCTGCCGCCTCGATGCCGCCGGCTGCTGCCTGCGTACCGTATGCCGCGATGGCGGGTTCGTCGAAGAACGCTGGCGCTTGCCCGCCTTGCACCGGTGACGGCGCTTGTGCTTCGTGCGGAGGATGGCCCTCGTCGGCCAGCCCGGTCGTATCGACATCGAGCGTATAAATCGATGCCGCCTCGTCCGCTTGCAGCGTGTCGGCGGCGCGCGTGTCGAGCGCCGCCATCGCGGCGTCGAACACGGCCAGCTCGGCCGACATGGCGTGCGTGGAAGAGGAGGGCAGCGGCGCCATCGGCGCCTTGGCGGCGGCCGGCTCGACGAGCGCGGCGTTGCCATCGAAGACTTCATTGCAGGCGCCGCAGCGCACTATGCCCCCACGTAATTTCAGCTGGTCATGGGCGACCCGAAATATCGTGTTGCAGTGGGGGCATTTAGTGGCGAGCGCCATCGCGGTGGTTACGCGCCTTCGCGTGCCGGCGGCACGGTGTCGCTGCCGAGACGGCCATGCAGGGCGACCCAGCCGTCCAGCTCGGCCCACACGCCCAGCTTGATGAAGGGCGCATACGCGGCCGCCACTTCCTCGGCCTGGCGCGCCAGCACGCCCGACAGGATCAGCGCGCCGCCGTCGGCGACACGACCGGCCAGCATCGGCGCCATCACCTTCAGCGGGCTCGACAAAATATTCGCGACGACGATATCGAAACGCTGCGTCGCGTGCTGCGACTGGGCGAAGGTATCGGGCAGGAAGTAGGTGACCTCGCAGTGGTTGCGCGCGGCATTGTCATGGGCCGACTCGATGGCCTGCGGATCGATGTCGACGCCGACCACTTCCCGCGCGCCCAGCTTCTTGGCGACCATCGCCAGGATGCCGGAGCCGCAGCCGTAGTCGAGCACCGACTTGGCCGGCGCCGGATGGGCTTCCAGCCACTCCATGCACAGCCGCGTGGTCGGATGGCTGCCGGTGCCGAAGGCCAGGCCCGGATCGAGCTCCAGGATCAGGCCGTCCGGGTCCGGCGCCTCGTGCCAGCTCGGCACGACCCAGATGTTCTTGCCGATGTGGATGGGCGCGAATTGCGACTGCGTCAAACGCACCCAGTCCTGCTCCTCCACTTTGCGGGTGCTGAACTTGGGCACCTCGGCCAGCTTGATCTGCTGGGCCGCCGCCGCGACGATGGCGGCCTGGTCGGCATCCTCGTCGGTCAGCGCGACGACGCGGCTGTGCTCCCACGCCGCCTCTTCCGGCTCCATGCCCGGCTCGCCGAACAGCGGCTGCTCGGCGTCGGTGCCTTCGTCGGCGTCCTCCACCGAGACCGACAGCGCGCCCACTTCCATCAGCGCGTCCGACAGCGCTTCCGCATGGTCGCGCGCGATTTCAATGACGATCTCGGTCCAGCTCATGATGGCGCCTTGTCGTTCAGGGACAGTTTGTGCAGCTCCGGCATGTCGGCCAGCTTCTGTTCCAGGTAATGGATGTTGGTGCCGCCTTCGATGAAGCGGGCGTCGACCATCAGCTCGCGGTGCAGCGCGATATTGGTCGAGATGCCCTCGACCACCATTTCCGACAGCGCGATCTGCATGCGGCGGATCGCCTGTTCGCGCGTGGCGCCGTAAGCGATGACCTTGCCGATCATCGAATCGTAGTGCGGCGGTACATAGTAACCGGCATAGGCGTGCGAATCAACGCGGATGCCGGGGCCGCCCGGCGCGTGCCAGGAGGTGATGCGGCCCGGCGACGGCGTGAACTTGAACGCGTCCTCGGCGTTGATGCGGCACTCGATGGCGTGGCCGGCCAGCATCACGTCGCGCTGGCGGAAGCGCAGCTTCTCGCCGTAGGCGATGCGGATCTGTTCCTGCACGATGTCGATGCCGGTGATCATTTCGGTGACCGGGTGTTCGACCTGCACGCGGGTGTTCATCTCGATGAAATAGAACTCGCCGTTTTCATACAGGAACTCGAAGGTGCCGGCGCCGCGGTAGCCGATCTTGCGGCAGGCCTCGGCGCAGCGGTCGCCGATCTTTTCGATCAGCTTGCGTGGTATGCCGGGCGCCGGCGCTTCCTCGATGACCTTCTGGTGGCGGCGCTGCATCGAGCAGTCGCGTTCGCCCAGCCAGACGGCGTTTTTATGTTCGTCGGCGAGGATCTGGATTTCCACGTGGCGCGGATTTTCCAGATACTTCTCCATATACACTTCCGGATTGCCGAAGGCGGTGCCGGCCTCGGTCTTGGTCATGGCGACCGCGTTGATCAGCGCCGCTTCCGTGTGGACCACGCGCATGCCGCGCCCGCCGCCGCCGCCGGCCGCCTTGATGATGACCGGGTAGCCGACCTTGCGCGCAATTTGCACGATCGCCTTCGGATCGTCCGGCAAAGCGCCTTCCGAGCCTGGAACGCAGGGCACGCCGGCCTTGATCATGGTCTGCTTGGCCGACACCTTGTCGCCCATCAGGCGTATCGATTCCGAGCGGGGACCGATGAAGACGAAGCCGGATTTTTCCACGCGCTCGGCGAAGTCGGCGTTTTCCGACAGGAAGCCGTAGCCCGGGTGGATCGCCTGGGCGTCCGTCACTTCGGCCGCGCTGATGATGGCGGGCATGTTCAGATAGCTGAGCGTCGACGACGCCGGCCCGATGCACACCGATTCGTCGGCCAACTTCACGTATTTGGCGTCTTTATCGGCTTCCGAGTGCACCACAACCGTCTTGATGCCCATCTCGCGGCAAGCGCGCTGAATACGGAGGGCAATTTCGCCACGGTTGGCAATGAGGATTTTTTCAAACATGATAGGTTCGCTAATGTTCGTGAGTGCCGGCGCGCCGGCAACAGCATGGAGAGAGGAATGCGCTATGAAATCCGGGCGGCCCGCACCAGGAGGCGCGGGCCCGCGTGCGGACTTAGCCTATCACAAACAGGGGTTGACCGAATTCGACCGGTTGGCCGTTCTCGACCAGGATCTGGGTCACGACGCCGGCTTTGTCGGTATCGATTTCATTGAGCAGCTTCATCGCTTCGATGATGCACAGGGTATCGCCTTCCTTGACGGTGGCGCCGACTTCGACGAAGGCCGGCGAGCCCGGCGCCGACGAGCGGTAGAAGGTGCCGACCATCGGCGACTTGACGACATAGCCGGTCGGTTCGACGACGGCGGGAACGCTGGCGGCGACCGGCGCGGCCGCTGGGGCGGGAGCGGCAGGCTGGTAGTGTTGTTGCATGCCTTGCGGCTGCATCATCACGACCTGGTTTTGCGGCAGCGCGGACGACTTGACGATGCGTACTTTGCTTTCGCCCTCGGTCACTTCCAGCTCTGCAATATCCGATTCAGCAACCAAGTCTATCAACGTCTTCAGCTTGCGTAGATCCATGTGTAACCCCCAGGAATGTCTTTGTTATGTAAGTGTGTACGGCAACGCCTTGTGGGCGGAGCCGCGCTAAATGCGCGCAGATCGCGTAGATTAACGTGTTTTAAGCACAAAGTCGATGGCTAAGCGATATCCATCGATACCGAGGCCGCAGATCGTACCCTGTGCTATTGCGCTGAGGAAAGAGTGATGGCGAAATGCTTCGCGCTGATAGATGTTGGAAATATGTACTTCCACAAACGGGATGGCGACGCCCGCCAGGGCGTCGCGCAGGGCCACGCTGGTGTGCGTCAGCCCGCCCGGATTGATGACGATGGCGTCCACGCCTTCCGTGCGGGCCGCGTGGATGCGGTCGATCAGCGCACCTTCGTGGTTGCTCTGGAAACAGGACAAGCTCGCGCCCGCCGCGGCCGCTTGGGCCACGGCCGCGTGTTCGATGTCGGCCAGGGTGCTTGCGCCGTACACCTCAGGCTCGCGGCTGCCCAGTAAATTCAGGTTGGGGCCGTTGAGCAGTAGGAGCTTTGTTGCCATGTCGTCTAGACCGTTTTCCGCGAAAGTTCCGCATTTTGCCGCCAACGGCGCACCTTGGCAAGAGAAAAAATCGTCAGGAAAACTTGTACTGCTGGTTACAGAGTTGCCAAGTCCGCACGCAGCTGATCGAATTTCAACTGACCCAAATAGGTCTTTTTGACCTGGCCGTCGGCGCCGATCAGCACCGTGTAGGGCAGGCCGCCGGCGCTGTTGCCCAGCTCGCGCGACAGGTCGGTGCCTTCCATGCCGCCCACGTAGACCGGATAGGTGACCTTCATGCGGTCGGCGAATTCGGTGATATTGGCCTGGGTATCGATGCCGATGCCAATGATTTGCAGTTTCTTGCCGGCGTCGGAGGCAGCCAGCGCGGACAGTTCAGGCATTTCGCGCACGCAGGGGCCGCACCAAGGCGCCCAGAAGTTGACCAGCACCGGCTTGCCCTTCCATTGCGCCAGCGCCTGTTTGATGCCCTTGCTGTCCGGCAGCGACTGCTGGAACAGCTTGTCGACCGGCGCGCTGGCCGTGGCCGCGACCGGGGCCGCCACCAGCGCGGCCGCCGCGTCCTTCGGATTTTGATGCGAGCCATACCAGGCACCGGCCGCGCCGAAGATCAGTGCAACGATGGCAATACCGATTACATTATTTTTTTTCATGGTCTTTATTTGATGAGGTCGTCGAGGTTGCTACTCATGGGTGCTACTAACTAGCAGGGCGCGCAGCGCCGCCAGATCGGCGCGCAGCGGCTTGCCGTCGCGCGCTTTCAGGGCGCCGCGCAGGTCGTGCATTTCATACAAGGCGGCGTGGACGCCTTCCTGCCGCCACAGGAAACTGACGGTCTCGACCGGCTCGAAGCGCGGTCCCTTGAAATGGGGCGTCTCGGAAATATCGAGGTTCAGGTTCTGGTTCAGCAAATAAATCTCCACTTCCTTGGCGCTGTCGGCGAACAGCTGCAAGTGGATGTCGTCGTGCGCGCCGGCCGTGCCGTTCAGTACCGCGCCCGTCAAATAGGGATTAAAACGCTGCAGCTCTTCCATCAGCTGCGCGGCCAGCGTGCGCAGCTGGAACAAACGGGCCGGCTGGGTGTCGGCCTTGAACAGCGTGTGGTACAGGCGCACTTCGTTTTCGATTTGCGCGTTGTCGGGCAGCAGCTGCTCGTTGGCCTGAGCCTCGCCGAGCACCTGGCGCGCGGCCTTGCGCTTGGCGCTCAGGTAGTCGGCGCCGTCCTGCGCGATCAGGCGCGCGGCCGCGGCGGCGATCTCGGCGCGCAGCAGCTGGGCTTCGTCAAATGGGGGCGGCGTCATGGACGAGATGATACCCTGAACCGGATAATGTCACCGCGTCGGGTAAAATCCCGTATTCGTCTCACGTCCAACGCATCGACTTCACGGCTTCGTCATTACTCATGCATATACATATACTCGGCATCTGCGGCACCTTCATGGGTGGCCTGGCGGTCCTGGCGAAAGAAGCCGGCCACCGCGTCACCGGCTGCGACGCCAATGTCTACCCGCCGATGAGCACCCAGCTGGAAGCCCAGGGCATAGAGTTGATCCAGGGCTTCGGCCCCGAGCAGATCGAACTCAAGCCTGATTTGTACGTGATCGGCAACGTCGTCTCGCGCGGCAATCCCTTGATCGAAGAAATCATGAACCGCAACCTGCCGTTCACCTCCGGTCCGCAGTGGATGGGCGAGCACATCCTGCAAGACCGCTGGGTGCTGGCCGTGGCCGGCACGCACGGCAAGACCACCACCTCGGCCATGCTGGCCTGGATACTGGAGGACGCCGGCTA
>Ga0209847_1000431_pt1 | contig 17543 bp, 20 predicted proteins | sample OrgsoiDNA_201060_FD_185808 | JGI IMG/M metagenome (GOLD analysis project Ga0209847, IMG submission 185808) | Permafrost soil microbial communities from the Arctic, to analyse light accelerated degradation of dissolved organic matter (DOM) -... | ecosystem: Environmental > Terrestrial > Soil >... | reverse complement strand
GCCGCTATGTCGCGCTGCTCGCCGCGCAGGGCGCCGACGTGGTCTTGCGCGTGCAGCCGGCGTTGAAGGCGCTGCTGTCGCAACTGGCGGGCGCGCGCATGGTGCTGGCCGACGGCGAGCCGCTGCCGGCTTTCGATTACCACTGCTCGTTGATGAGCCTGCCGTTCGCCTTCGACACCAGCCTGGCCACCATCCCGGCCGGCGCGCCGTATCTGCGGGCCGATCCGGCGCGCGCGGCGGCGTGGGCGCAGCGTCTGGGCGCGCCGGCGGGCCGGCGCATCGGGCTGGCGTGGTCGGGCAACCGAGGGCACGACCGCGACGGCTCCCGCTCGATACCGCTGATGCAGCTGCGCGGCCTGTTCGGCGCGGACGCGCAATTCGTGTCGCTGCAGCCGGAGTTGCGCGCGATCGACCGCATCGTGCTGGAGAACGATCAGCGCATCGCCAGCCACGCCGCGCAGCTGACGGATTTTGCCGAGACCGCCGCGCTGATCGCGCAGCTGGATCTGGTCATCAGCGTCGACACGTCGGTGGCGCATCTGGCGGCGGCGATGGGCAAGCCGGTCTGGCTCCTGCTGGCGTATGCGCCGGACTGGCGCTGGCTGCTGGAACGCGACGACAGCCCGTGGTATCCGACGATGCGGCTGTTCCGCCAGTCCGTGCGCGGCGACTGGGATGGCGTGGTGGCCGAGGTCGCGCGCGCATTGAGGCGATGTAAGCGGGAATGATGATGCATGCAGGTCATTCGCAGCGTTGCGTACGGGCGGTGGAGGCGGTAGCCGGCGCCGCGTGGCACTGGCTATTTGATGCGCAAGATGCCCCGTGCTTTCGTTGCGCTGAGCGGGCTGTCGAGCCGGGGGGCGAATGTTGGATACAGTGCTGGTCTGCGAATTCCAGTCATACGGGACGTGGACAGACACCGTGAGCTAGTGGAAGTCCTTCGGGTTGCGCGTGGTGACAGGGATGCCCCATGACTCCGCCGTTGCAGCGATGAGGGCGTCGGGGATTTTGATCCTCGGTGGCGTGACCAGACTGTTGCCCCGGATGGTGATCCCTGTCAGCGTGACATCCCCGTCGAGCGGAAGAACAATGAAGGTCTCCAGCAGCGGGTCCAGGATAGCCTTGTCGCCCAGTCGGGGCAGCTCGCCAGCGCGTAGCTCCATGAGCGTGATGACGCTGATGGCCGGCTCCGGGCAGGAGCGCAGTTCAATGCCGGCTGTTTGCAGCCATTCAGCAAGTCGATGAAGATGTTCGTGTCAAAGCGTAGTCGAGTCGCACCGACTTCATGAACGCGTACCAGGCAGCGCCCCCCTGGCAAAGTACGCGGTGGCTTTTTTTAGCACGTCCTTTTCCATCCGTTCGACAGCCAGTTCCTTGCGCAGCCTGGCCACTTCAGCTTCCAGTTCGGCGACACTGCGGCTACCTGGCGGCGCCTTCGGGTCTGTGCCGCGCTTGGCGGCACTCACCCAGTTCGCCAACGTCCCTTTGGGCATAGAGATCCGCTGCGCCGCTTCCTCTAGCGTCAATCCCTGCGCCAGTACCAGTTTGACCGCTCGGCCCGGAACTCCGGCGTGTATGTAGTTGATTTCATGTTTTCACTCCCTTTGACAAGTTTATCAAATGGAAGTGTCCGAAAATGTCAGGCTACCTCAAGTTTTATGGCTACCGTAAGCGGCTCCAGACCTTTGTGGCTCGCAATCCGGGCAATTCATTTGCTGCTCGATACGATGGCAAACGGCACGGCATCCAATCAGTTTTCTGGCTTTTCATCCAACCCACGTTTTGGCTTGCCGGCCGTTGCCAAGCTTATGTGAAGCATCGCTCCACAGAGAATTTTTCACCCGTCCTCAGCATATGGAAGCAAGCGCGCGCCAACTTGTGCGCGACGGCCTTGATCGCCACGATGCCGTTGCGCTTGGCTTTTTTGCGCTGGTAAAATTTGCGAGCCGGTTCGCAATAGCGGATCGCAAAGTTGGCCGCCTCGATGTACGCCCAAGCCAGGAAGCGGTTTCCGTTCTTGGTATTGCCTTCGCCCTTTTTCTTGCCATTGGAAATGTGGGCGCTCCCCACGCAGCGGCAATACGATGCGTAGTTGCCGACATCGGCGAAGCGGCCGATGTCTCCAGTCTCCAATAAAATGACTGTCGCCAGAACTGAATCGCCCCGGAAATTTAGGAGGCCGTTTGGTGTGAGTCAGGCGACCTAGCCTGCTCGGAAAGTTGTCGGTAGTAGTTTGCCTCAGCTTCGGCCGGCGGTATATACCCAAGCGGTTCGAGTAAGCGATGATGATTGAACCAGGTTACCCATTCCAGGGTCGCCAATTCGACGGCCTCGCGCATCTTCCAGGGAGCACGGCGATGTATCAATTCTGCCTTGTACAGACCGTTGATGGTCTCGGCCAGCGCATTGTCGTAGCTGTCGCCCTTACTGCCCACGGAAGGTTCAACGCCGGCTTCCGCCAAGCGTTCACTGTAGCGGATGGAGACGTATTGCGAGCCCCTGTCGCTGTGATGAATCAATGCGTCGTCACGCTCAGGTTGGCGAGCGTACAGCGCCTGTTCCAAGGCATCCAAGACGAAGTCGGTGCGCATCGAACTGCTGACGCGCCAGGCTACGATGCGCCGCGCAAACACATCAATCACAAAGGCCACATAGACAAAGCCTTGCCAGGTCGAGACGTAGGTGAAGTCGGACACCCAGAGTTGATTCGGTCGCTGTGCCTTGAACTGGCGATGGACCCGGTCCAACGGGCACGGTGCGGCAGCATTGGCGACCGTGGTCTTCACGATTTTGCCCCGCATCACATCACGCAGGACGGCGCGGCGCATCAAACGCTCGACGGTGCAACGGGCGGCCTCGATGCCTTCGCGACGCAACTGGCGCCAGACCTTTTCTGCACCATAAACCTGCATATTGGCTTGCCAGATGCGCTCGATTTGCAAGGCCAGAACGTCGTCACTCTTGGCGCGCGCACATCGCAAAGCCGGATTGCGCCGCTGCGCGGCGAAACGCCAGTAGCCGGACGGGGCGACCTGCAAGACTTTGCAAATCGACTCGACCCCATACGCTTGGCGGTACTGGTCGATGAACGTTCTCACGATTTGAAGCGACGGTCGAGCTCCGCCTGGGCGAAAAACGCGCTCGCCAGACGCAGGATTTCATTCGCCTTGCGCAGCTCTTTGTTATCGCGCTCCAGCGCCTTGAGGCGCTCGCTTTCGGCCGTTGTGGTGCCTTCACGCTGGCCTGTGTCCAGCTCACGCTGGCGCACCCAACGGCGCAGAGTTTTGGAGGTACAGCCTATCTTGGCTGCGATGGACGTGATGGCCGCCCACTGCGACTCGTACTCGCTGCCGGCCTCTTGGACCATGCGCACGGCGCTCCATCACTTCGGGGAAATATCGGACTGATTTTTTCATGGTGGCTCCATTTTCTCAAATGTTGGAGCCTCCTTCAAACCCGGGGCGATTCATGATCAGCAGCTTGGGGACGGGTACACCCATTGGTTTTTGAACGAGTCATACTGGGCATCTACTTCTACCTGCATCTGACAGCCATTTTCATACTTGATGACGCAACTGCCGTTGATGCACGAGGACCTGCAGCGCAGTTCTTCCGTACGCGGGCGGCAGTCCTTCGCGACGGCGGTCTTGGCGACTTCGCGCAGTTGCGGAAAACCGGCGAAGTCTTCCCAATTCGTGATGTTGTCTGCCTGGCAGCCCTGGTAACTCTTGGTGCATTCATTGTAGGCTGCGTCGACCGCTTCCTGCCCGGAGCCAAACCCGGTTGTATATCCGCAACCTTCCGGTCCGCAAGAGATGGCGCCGTAGCCTGGTCCCTTGGCGCGCAAAGTGATTTTGCATTGGTTGGCCAGCTTGCCGATACCGTTTTTGTCGGCCTCGCTACGGCAGCCTGCAACGGCTGATTTATCGGCTTCTTTTTGGCTATCGTAATTAAAGGAGGCGGAAATTGAGCTGGTGACGTGGTCTTTAATCAAAGCCACCGACGTATAGGCGTTGGCGCTTCCCGAATAGGCCAGAAGGACGGTAGACAAGAACAGCAGATACGATTTCAGGATGCTTGGTTTCATTTGCTATTTAAAGTTGTGGACGGTTTAAGAGTGTCGCAATTGCCAGTTTAAAGCATACATTTGCCAAATGGCAATTGTATTTTCAGCTGTGGAAATACGGTTGTTCGGCTTAGGCTGCCGCGCGCCGCTGCCAGCGCAGGATCTCCAGCGCCCGCGCCGTGGCGGCTGCAGTCAGGCCCTGGCCGGCGGCGGACGTGACTGTTTGCAGTGCGAACTGCGACGCGCACAGTGATTCGGCCGACGCAGTGTTGTCCAGGATGACAAAGGCTGTGGCTGTACTGCGTGGCCTTGTGAACCAGTCTGCGATGTCCTCCGCGCGATGGGCCACGTTCTCACCCTCAGTGCGCCACATAGTGTGCAGATTATTCGCCACAAAGGACAGCCCTGCGCGGTGCAGCATATCCATTGTTTGTAACTTGTCCATACGACCGGCCATACGGCTGGTGATGACGTAACGTGGCTCCAGCTCGTCATGCAGCTTGCGCAAGTTGGCGCGCTTCTCTGGTGGCACCAGTGTGGCCCACATGTCGCGCATGCTCTCACTGTGCATGCTGATACGAAGGCGGTACAGGCTGGGTATCCAGTGCAAGAAGTTGAGCTGCTCCATCACCAGTACCTCTTCCAGTTCCAGGAATACCAACGGGGCCGTCATATAGTTGCCTTGATTCGACATAGCGATTTCCTTGGTCCGGTTCAGGCGCACAATTCGCGGGAAAGTTTGGCGCTGACCTTCAACAGGATCACGCAGGCCAGCACATACATCACAGCGCCGATGCCGGGATAGATGGCGTCGCTGACCTCATCCATCACCGAGAACATGCCGCGCAGCCAATCTATGTATGGTCCCGAGTCCTTGGCCGCCGGTGGCAACAGCAAGCCGGCGAGCATGGCGCTCGCACGCGCTTGCGCCAGCGAGGCGCTCACACATCCAGCCACCCAATTCAGGCCTTCCACCGCGAAATACACGCCGTACGCCATCATCGCCAGCGCCGTCCACATGCCGCCGATGGCCAGCGTTTTCTGGTGTGTCACGTGAGGCCAACGCAGCGCTGCCCAGCCGGCGGCAACTGCGGCGGCGCGTATCACCCAGCGCAGCTCGTCACCGCCCATCCAGTAGCAGGAACCGTCACCGCCTTCGATAAAGTTGGCGTAGGTGCTGGAAAACAGCAGTACTGCAGCGAGCAGCAGCAGACGTTGTGCCACGGGCAGCGACATGAAGCTGCGCTTGATTTCAGCGACGACACCGTTTTGCGGGGTAGTGGATTGGATCGACATTTCGGACTCCTTTGAGGTTGATGGCGTGATGTGTATGCGTCACATCAATGGAGTCCATCTTAGCGATTAAGATTGCCTTGCAGAAACGTAAAGATCGCGTCGCGCCTGTCGAATTTTCGACGACTATTTTATTTGCCGCGCAAATGACGACGTCGCCCGTATCCACCATGGGCTGGCGGACAGGGGCGACGTCGGATCACTGAAAAGGCGTCTTACTGGGTGCCGCCAGCCTCCGCAGCAGTCTGCTGCAGGAAGGCTGCTGCGTCCGCCACTTCCTTGTGTTCCGTGGCGATGCTGGCGACGATGTTCACCGTGCCTTCCGGGCTCTGGCCCACGTCGAAGTTACTGATACCCAAGGTCCGATGGAAGGCGGTGACCTTCTTGCCGGTGTTGAGATCGAGCACGTAAATATCGGCCACGCCGTTTTCCTGCGTGATGGCGATCGGACCCGACGGCGTGGAGTACCAGCTCGCTTTCCAGTAGTAATGGCCATAGTTGCGGTCGCCGCCTTTGACATACAGCGATTCAAAGCTGTTCACGGTGGCGCAGTTATTGACAAACATATTCATGCGGCGGCAATTGCTCATCTGAGCATAGAGCTTGCCGTCAGCCTGGACGTTGAGCGGATAGAGCTTGCTGGTATCGAGGTTCATCAGCGCGTAATCCTCACGCTTGCTGGTGCCGAGGATGGCGCCAAGGTCCTTGGCCGCGCCGAGCAGAGCGCCCAGGCCGCTGCTGCTGCCCGGCTCAGGCTGTATGCGCTCCAGCATGACGAAGTGGGTCGAGCCGACATTGCCGCGCTGGAACTGCGCCATGTTCCAGCCCTCCGGTACCGGCGTTCCCCTGCTGGTCTGACCCGGTTCATAGCGGAATACCGAGCCCGCGCGGGACACCATGAAGCCCTTGGCGATAGGCACCACTGCGTCGCCGCTGAAGGTCTTGCCGGTCACCGTGGTGATCTGCCAGCCGCTTTGCATCGGATGGGCACTGGCCAGCGTGATGGCATCGCCAGTGGTGCCGGCGCGCAAGTACTTGTAGATCACGTCCTGGCCGGAGCGGATCGTGTAGGTGATGTCGCCGGTCAGCGCGTCGAAGGCATAGGTGCTGATCTGGCCTTCCGGGTCGAGGAAGCTGGCTCCGTCGATACGCAAACCATCACGCGCGCCTTCGATGCGGACCTTGGTCTTGGCGGCACCCATGGCCGCGACGCGGCGTGCCAGCTGGTCTTCGGCCGAGCCGCCATTGCCCATGGGCTCGGCAGCTGCGGCGATGGCGACACTCTTGGGCCCGTTGTTCTGATGGGCGCTGCGCCAGGTCTCCAGGATCTTACGCTCTTCATCCGGGGTCGGCAGGCGGCCCATTTGCTGGGCATATACCTGACGGATGATGGTCATCGATGATTGCTCTTGAGGTGACATGGGACGATCTGCTGCGAAGACGAGGCTGTTAGCAGCGAGTAACAAGCAGAAGGCGGTGGTTTTCATGGTTGGTTTCTTTTCTGGTTTAACTGGCATTAGCTGTTGAACTTTACCTAATAAGAAATTAGTTGTCCATGGGTAATTTAATTACTGATCGAAAAAAGATTTAAGCAGGTAGACACCCTGCTGCGCGCCGCTGAGCGACAGCGTCCAGTGGTCGCTCTGGTCAGTGATGGTGGGTTGCGAGCAGCTCCATTGGGCGCTGTGCGGGGCAAGGAAGCAGACAGGCATGTTTTGCGCGCTGGCAAAGCGGCTTTTCGGCACGGTGAAAAATACGCTGCTGCTGCTCGGCGCGAAGTTGCTGACGAACTCGAAGGCGTCCACCGCGTAGCCGCCGGCCTGCGCTACGGGTACGGCGTTGTGGTTCCAGTAGCTGCTCCAAACCAGGGTGGGTAGCTGGGTGCGGGGATCGACCGGCACATCGGTGTAGCTCGGCGGCGGCGCCTGAAAGCGCGACACCGGCGATACGCAGGCCACGGATTGCGGGCCGAACAGGGGGGCGATGCTCACGCCCATGGCGGCGGCGCCGTCTGCGGCGGCGTTAGCGACATACTGGCCGCTGACGCCGCGGTAGTCGTTGACGGCGACGCTCAGATTCATTGTGCCCGTGCTTACGTTGCTGTTGCCGTTGGCTGAGGCCACGGTACTGCTCTGATAGCCCAGGTTGCCGTTCGTGCTGTGGTAGGGCTGTTGCCAGTTCCAGTCAGTGCCTTGGGGAGGTGTGCTGGCGCCACAATAGTCCAACAGGGGCTGGTACTGGCTGGCGTCGGCGGTTGGCAGCGCTTGCTTGTCGACGGCGTTGGCCAGACCGGCTCCGCAGCCGGTCAGGGACAGTAAAGCCATGGCGGTGGACAGGACGAGCGGGGCAAGGCGGAGGTAGTTGGATGTCATGATGTGTTCCTTTCAGTGTGTGGGTAGGAAGATGCGCTTACAGCGCCTGTTGCAGCTTAGCGATGCGGGCGGCGTCGAATTTGAGTTCATCGCAATCGGCAGGCCAGGCGGCGCCTTCGGTCTGGGAGCGCAGGGCGAAGGCCAGCGCCGCCGCCGGCTTGTAGCCTGCGTCTTTCATCAGACGCAGGGCGTAGACGTCAGCGTCACTCTGGTTGGCGCGGCGGCGGGCGCGCAGTGCGGCCATCTTGGCATCCCCGGCAATGGGGCTGAGGCCGAAGGTGAGCCCTTTCAGGACGCCGTTCAGGAAGGCGCCCGCATACAGCGCGTTGCGCAACTTGCCTCGGCCTTCGCCAGCGGTGAAGTAGACCGAACGCGCGAGGATAAAGGCTTGCTCGTCTTCGTTGTTAGCCAGCTGGGTCCAGGAGATCGGCGTCAGTTCAATCGCGGTATTGGTGAACAGCGCTTCCTTGATGGTGCTGGTGCTGTCCGCCATCACGATGCTGCGGCAGGCGGCCAGCGCCTGGATATCGACTGTGCGTCCATCGGCCAGCAACAGGTGCAGCGTGGCGTTGTCGTCGACCGCGTCCATCTCGGCACCCAGGGCCTTGGTCTGCTCGTCGGTACGCTGGCCATTAATCGACACCACTTGCGCACCGTCGTACTGGCGCATGACTGGCGTATGCGCTTGCAGCACCGGCTGGTCTTCCGCACCCAGCGTCGCATACAGGGCGTTGCGCAGCTCTTTGTCCTTGATGGCCTTGTTATTGAACAGCAGCGAGAACGGCGCGCGGTATTGCGGATCGGCGCCGGCGCAAGCGCTGGCGCCAAGCGACAGCTGATACACCACGTCGTTGTACTGGCGTTGCTTGCCGACCATGGCGCGTGCCTGGCCGAGTTTGGCTTCGGATACCTGAGCCTGATGATTCAAACCGGAGCCGGTGGCGGCGCAGCCGCTCAGAACGGCGAGGGTCAGCAGGGCGATGGCGATGGTGCGGCTAGTCATATGGAGCTCCTTTTCGGTGACGCCGGTGCGTCAACTCATGGACTCCATTGTGAAAAAAAACGCCGCCGCAGACACGCGAGCATTCCGCCCCGCGCCTGTCGAAAATTCGACAAGCGCGGGGCTCAATGCCGGATGTCGCGCATGCCCGCCAGCCCGAAGCTGGTGCTGAACACGCCGAAGCTGTCATTCGCCAGGCGCATCAGCCGGCGTATGGCCAGCTGCTGCGCTTGCGCTTCCAGTGCATCGGCCTGCCTGGCGCGCAGGACCGCCGCCACCTGCGGATGGCGGCGATCCATGGTGAACGCGCCGGCGCCCAGCATGGACAGCGGCAGGCAGTATTGCAGCAGCGCGACTACATGCTGCGTCCAGCCATCGGCCGACGCGCCCTGTATGGAAAGGGTGACGCGGTGGCGCACGCTGACGATGAGGTCATGCCCCACATCGCGCCGGCGGGCGTCCAGGTCGACGCCGGTGACCGCCAGCGACAGCCCGATACCCTGCAATTGCGGCTGCTGGCAGAGGGCGTCCAGCTTGGCCCGGCATGGCAGCTCGAAGGCGGTTTCCCTCAGCAGCAGGCCTTGCGCGGACGGCGCGCTTTCCAGGTCCAGCATGTCGCGGCCGTACCAGCTGACCTGGGCATCCCACAGCAAGGGATAGGGCATCATCGCCGCACCTCGCACTGGTGATGCAGGTAGTACAAGCCGAAGCACAGTTCGGCCCGGCCCATCAGCGGCAGCAGGCACTGGCGATAGGCGCTGAAGTCGGCGCCGTCCAGCCGGCACCAGTCCAGGAAGCGGCCGACCTCGGGGTCGCCGCGCCGGATGCGCCAGCTGCCGAGTCCCATTTTCCGCAGCGGGAAATGGCGCGTGAAGAAGCCGGATGGATCGGCATCCCATTCGGCCACGCTGGCGCCGACAGTGTCGAGCTGCGGCGCCAGCGTCACTGTCAGGCTGATGTCGCCGGCTTCGCCGTCATCCTCGGCCGGGTCCAGCCCCCGCACATCGAGCGTCGGCGCGCTAAAGCGCAGCGTGACTTCATCGAGCGCGGGCAGGCTGGCAAACGCGGCCAGCACTTCACCACAGACGGCCTCGAACGCCGCCTCCCTGAAGTGGGTGACCGACTGGGTCAGCGCGTCCACGGCCTGCACCTTGGTCAGTGCCGCCGCGCGTTGGTCGGGAAAGTATCTACGTATCATGAGGGTTCTCCTTTGCCTTTTTATGCTGCCGCACAGGCGCGCAAAAAGCTGTCGAATAATCGACAGGAAAACCGCGCATGGTCGCTGGGGGCTATCGGTCGGCTTGCCTAGAATGGCTAACCATGATGAACCCAAACGAACAGGACGCAAACATGAACACGCAAGCACCGAGCATCTGGCAGGAACTCAAATCCGGCTACCTGGCGCTGCCTAAAGAGCAACGCCCTTTGATGTCCGGCGCCATCGCACTGGCGCTGAGCCCGTTCGCCAATTTTTACAACGGCGTCGACGGCTCGGCCTATTGGATGGGAGATAGCTGGATGCGCTGCATGTTGTGGCTGATCGCCGCTGCTTACGGTGGGGCGGCGCTGAACTGGCACACCTTGTCACTGCGGCTGCAACAGACGTTGGCCGTCGCTGGCGTGCGGACCGCGCGCGGCTTGCAGGCTTACGGCCTGTATTTCACGGTGAAAGCCAGCCTGTGGACCCACTTGCAGGTCAAGGCCTCGATGGCGCAGGCCGAAACGCTGCATCTGATGCTCGGGACCGAGGTGCCGCACCATTGGCTGATGCGGCTCACCGGCGGCACTTATTTCGGGGTGGGCTTCGTGCTGTTCTTCGTGGCAGCCGACAAACTGCGCAAATGCAGCGCCGGCCTGCGCGGTGCGTGACTTACCACTTGGCCGGTAGTATCCTCAGCAAGGTAATCTGCTTGTTCTCATGGCGCAGATACTCACCCTTGACCAGCTCCTTGAACAGCTTGGACACCATGTCGCGCGAGGTGCCGATGCGCTCGCCGATGGCCTGCTGGCTGAGTGCTTCGGGTATCACCCGCAGGCCGTCGCGCTCCACCGCCAGCTCGTTGAGCAGCGCGACCAGCCGCTGATAGGCGCTGTTGAGCGCCAGCCGGCGCGCGTAGGTGGTGGTGTTGCGGCTGCGCTGGATCAGGGTGCGTATCAGCTCCAGCGCAAATGCAGCGTCCTCGGCCACGCGCTGGCGCAGCACTTCCACCGGCACCACCGCGCACTGCACATCGGTCAGCGCGGCTACCGAGGCGCTGCGGGTCTGGCCGTCCAGCGCCATCTCGCCGAGGATGGTGCCGGGACCGTAAGTGCCGAACAAGAATTCCTTGCCGTCCAGGTCGGAGGTGAACACTTTGACCTGGCCCGACAGGATGATGTAGATCGCGTGGCCGTCGTCGCCCTCGCTGATGAAGCGCGTGCGCCGCGCATAGTGGCGGCGCACGCCGCTGTCCGCCAGCGCGCGCAGCGCATCCGATAATGCTTCAGCCATGTCTCTTTACCTGAAATGAAATGTGGATCATACCGTCAGTCTGCACCGGTGATGATGAAGGGCGCCCAGTAAAACGGCTGCGCTTGCTTATTCTTAATGGCCAGCTTGGCCTGGCGCAGCGCCGCCGCCTTGCCGCGCCCTTTGGCGATGCCGTCGTAGAAAGCCGCCATGGTATCGCGTGTCTCCGCGCTGGCCACACGCCACAGCGAGGTGACCGTGGTCTGCGCGCCGGCCACCTCCAACGCCTGGCGCAGGCTCTCCATGCTCTCACCGATGCGCGGCGAGCCGACGCCGGTCTCACAGGCCGACAGCACGGCCAGCTCGGTACCCCGCAGATCCAGTTGCCGCAGTTGCGCGGTCAGCAGCAAGCCTTCGCCGCGATTGGCGCCGGCCAGCGCGATGCCGCTGCTTAGACCGCTATCGATGGTTTCCTGCGTATAGACGCGGCCGTCGTGGTCCTGGCCGGTAGTGCGCTTGATCCCGGCCTCCTCCAGGAAAAAGCCATGGCTGGCAATGTGCAGATAGCGTGGGCCGTGGCTGGCTTGCAGGCGCCCGGGCGTGGCCAGGTCGCCGCTGACCAGTTCGACCTGCACACCGACGCGGCCCAGGGCGGCGGCTACCGCGCGCCCCTCGTCCAGCGTTTCCGGCAAGGCCATAAAACGCATGGAGCGCAATGCGGGGCTCAGCTCGGCACCTTGCGCCGTCGCGTCGCTGGCTGGCGGCACGGCGTCGAAGCCCGGGCTGGCCATGACCAGGGCCCTGCCGTCGCCGTTGCCGGCCGGGCGGTCGCGCAGCAGCACGCGGGTGGAACTAAGGTAGCGCCATTCCGTGCTGTCGATCAGATAGCGGCCGCTGCCATCGGCCAGCGCCTCCAGCGGAAGCAGGCCCAGCGCGCCATCCAAGTCGGCAAGATAGGTGCCGGCCAGCAACTGCTTGCCCACCAGCGGCTGCAACAATTGCTGGTACAGCTTGCGCGATGCGGCAGGGATGGCAGGACGCGCGCCCGCTTTGGGCGGCGTGGCCAGGTCGGCGCGCAGCATGCTCAGCTGGCTGTCGATGGCGCTCACTTCGCCCAGATCGGCGAACTTGAGGTCTTTCGCGTTCAGCAGGATGCCCAGATAGTGGGGCGAGGAAAATTCCTGATTGCTAAAATCAAACGGTGTGTAGACCAGGACCGACAGAAGGCTGGCTTTTTGCAGCCGCTGGCTCAGCGCCCTGATGAAGTCGGCGCCTTGGCCCAGGTCGGCTACGCTCAAGGTCTTTTGCAGGCTCGATTGCAGCTGAACACTAAGTTCCGCGCGCTGGCTGATGACGGCCGGCGCCTGGCCCTGCAAGGCATTCATCCGCGTCCACAGCCGCCGCACTTCGGGGTCCTCCGACAGCGCCACAGCATGCACACGTTCAGCCAGCAATTCGCTGTGCAATCCCTTGCTTTGCAAGGCCAGGCCCATGACGGCGGTGACGTCCTTACTGGACGGCTCTGGCCGGCTCAGTTGCAGCGACAGCGCAAAGTCCAGCAGCTCGCGCCGGGCCCGCATGCTGGCCGACAGCGCTTCCGGCATGTAGGTACGCTGCATGGCATGCAGGCGTTCGGCGTTCAGTTGCAGCGCGTGATCCAAGGCCTGCGTCGCCAGGTCCTCGAGACCAGCGGCTGCCAGCAAGGTGCCCATGCGCGCATAGCGCAGTTCCAGTATGCGATGTTCCGTGCCAGAGTTGGAATTGGGGGCCGGCGGGCGGGCTTGCTCGGTCTCGGCATAACTGCGGAAGCGTCCTTGGTAGAAGTCGGCCAGGGCATCGCGCCGGTCGGTACGCCAGTACAGTTCGGCGAGATCGGTCAGCGGGCTTACCTGCGTCAGCAGCTCTTTCGCAATTACCGACTGCGAGCCGGCTTCAAGCAGCTTGCCGTCGTCATTGACCAGTTCGCCGTTGGCATCGCTCACACTGCGGTTCTCGTTGATCGAGACGACCATTTCGTTCGCCGCGCTGAATATGCCGGCAATTTGCTCCAGCTGGCCCAGCGCTGATTTGCTGGTGGAAGAGCCCTCCTCCAACGCCAGCAACAGCTGCTCTTCAGCGCTGGCCCAGTCGCGCTCCTGCAAGGCCAGATGGCCAAAGCGGCCGTGCACTTCCTGCGCCATGCCGGAGGCGGCCAAGGAAGGCGAACTGAGCAAGTCCTGATAGATAGCGCGGGCCTCATCGGAACGCTGCACCAAGGGATACAGCCGCGCCAATTCCAGTTTGGGCTGCAACGTCACGATGGCCGCGGCGCGCCTGAGGATGGCTGGCATCGCGTCAATCTGCATCTGCAGCAACTCGATTGCGCGCGGATAGTTTTTGGCCTTTGCCTGGGCCTGCGCCGCCATGCCCGCCGATTGCTGCAGCGCGGAGTTGTTCAGGTTAAGACTGTTCATCAGCGAGTGACTCGCTTTCAGGTCCTCCTCCACCAGTGCTTCGGCAATGGCGGCGGCGGCGGGATAGTCATGCATGGACATCAGCCGGTTGTATTCGCCCAGCTTGGCCATGCGCGGATTGAGCACGCCGGCGACCTTTTGCATCCACTCGAATTGGGCCTGGGCGGGCGCCGCCGCCATCACGCCGCCGATCAGCATGGCCGCAGCCAGGGTAGTCCGCATGGGACGGTACAGGTTTTTCATATTCAGGTCAGCAATGTTCTTGATAAAGAAGGCAGCTATAGTCCTCCGCCAGGCCGCGCACGCCGAGGGAGCGCAGCCAGACGGCATACATCAGGCGCTCAGCGGGCGGCGTCTCGTCGGAAGGCGCCAGCGTCGTCAGCAGCTGTGCTTGCGCCATGGGCAAGGTGCGCAGCACCACAGAACTCGATTGGCGCGTGCCATTGGCGCCACGCCACGCCAGCTCACGCCGGTAGTCGTGTTCTGGTGCTAGTGTCAGCGTATCTGGCAGGACGGTCCGGTTCCCGCTGACCGAGGCTTGGTAAAGCACCTTGCCATCGAGTTCGCTGATGCTCAGCTGCCAGGCGCCGATGTGCGGCCGTGAAGGCCAGCGCAGCGTGGCGGCGCGCGAAGTGATGCGCTCGTCTTGTTGATCGGCGGGTAGTGCTGGCCATGTATCGTTGTCGGCTGGGGCTACGAAGCGCAGCGTGGCGCCAGCATGCGTGGCGGCGGTATCGTCAAGATCGATGCCACGATAGCTCTCGGATAAGGGCTTGCGCTGAACGCTGCCTCCGTGTTGCTGCACGCCGTCGCGTCCGAGCACGAACTGTCCCGGGCCGGTCAACTCATACTGCTGCATGCTATTCAGATCGACCAGCACCATTTGTGCGCCGCCGGCGACATCAAGGCGCTGCTGATAGGACAGCTGGTCGAAACGCTTGATGGCTGCATTGCTGTTCCTCGCTACGCCGCGCACAGATGTCACCAGAACGTCAGTGCCGGCCAAGGCGTTGTAGCTATGCAGGCCGAAACATATCAGCAGCAGGCGGCGGAGAATAGGCCGCCAATTCAATATAACCATGTTTTTTCAGTTCGATAGGGAGGAATTCAAATTGCTCGGCCAGCAATGCGTCAGGTTCGGCGCGCTCAAAGGCGGCGCGCTCGATCAGTAAGTCATACGCTACTTCCTTGCTGTATTGCTGGATGTGCGCGGCCAGCGTCGTTGCCGCGCCGGTGGCGGTATAGTCGTGACGCTGGGCCGAGCCTACGTTGCCCAGCACCGCGTCGCCATAAGCGATGCCGACGCCGATGCGGACCGGCGCCGGTCCTTCGGCGGCCAGCTCGCGATTCAGCCGTTCCAGCGCGGCAAACATGCCGGTGGCGGCCAGCAGCGCATCGCGGCAAGGATTGGCGCTGGGTAGCGGCGCGCCGAAAAACACCATAATGCCATCGCCGCTGAACTTATCGATGGTGCCGCCGTGCTGGTGCAACGGCACGGTGATGGCTGCGTAGTAGCGGTTGAGGAAGGCGATCACCTGTTCGGGCGTATGCTCGGTGCAGAAGGCGGTAAAGCCACGGATGTCGGCAAAAAGAAAGGCTAGTGGTGCACGCTGCCCTTGCAGACCTTCGCGCAGCGCGCCGCTGAGGATGGTATCGAGGATGGCCGGACTGACGTAGCCGGCAAAGATGGATTTGACACGGCGTTGTTCATTACTGTGATGGCGAAAGGCTCGCCACCACGCGGCGATGACGGTCAGTACCAGTACCAGCCAGGCCGCCAATGGCGATGCCTGCGAACCCAGTTCCAGTAAAGCCATTTCGGTGCCCGCGACACTTAACGCCAGCGCGCTGGCCATCATGGTTACCAGTGCTGGACGGTCACGCAAAGACCAGCAAAGTAACGCTGCCGTCAACGCCGCCAATGCTGCTAGCCAAGGCTTCGGTGTGATCACGCGCTGTGCCAGCAAGCTGCGCATTGCCTGCGCCTGAAACACCACCCCTGCGCTGCTGTCGCCGTGATCCCATAATGCCAGTGCCAGCGGCAGGCGTTGCCTGTCCACATCAGGCAGTACGGCGCCCAGCAGCACGACTTTACCGGCAAAAAGGCGTTGCAGTTCGCCAATAGCGTGGGCGCGTACCAAAGCCGTGACTTGATGCAACGGTATATAGGAAAACGGTGCGCCGACGGCGTAATCTACCATGCCAGCATGGGGCGGCAAACCTAGTTGCCGGGCGAGGTGCAGCGACAGCGGTTCCACGCCGGCCAACTTCATTGCCGATGTGACGGCGATGCGGCGCAGCCGGCCATCGCTATCCAGTGGTACCTGAAGAGAAGCAAGGCCGTCGTCGCCGGCGATGGCGGCGTACAACCGGCCGGCGTCGCCGACCGGCCCCGCTTGTCGGCCGGCCACCCCCAGCACTAGGGGCAACTGGCTGCGCAGGCGTGCGATTGCAAGCACCAGACGTCGGCTGGCGCCCGGCTGCAATTGCCCATATGACCGATCCGGGAACACCAAGTCCACACCGACCGCGCGCACCCGGCCGCTTCTCAAGCCATCGAGCAAGTCGGCGAATTCATCCAACATCAGCGCCAACGGTTTACCGCTGGAGCTGATGGAGGCATCATCCAGACCGACGATGACGACTGGCTGTGGCTCGGCGACCGGCGCTGCATGCAATACGCGAAGCAAGCGGAATGATTGGTCCACGCTGGCGAGCTCAAGCCTAATGGCGGGGGGGGTTAAGCTTAGTGCATAGCAAACGACAGCGACAATTGTCGATTGCAGCAAGTACTTAGCACCGCCCCATAACGTCATACTCAGCGCGCCAGTTTTGGGTAGTGTTTGCTGGGCTCGCACAGCAGATGGACAGCCTCTCTCTTCTGGTCCTGAAGAGCGAGCGAATATTTCATATTGCCGCCAAGGCATGTGTTATTGATTACGTGCACGATTCGTGCTTCTGATGGACGATGCATGCAACCATTGTAGTCGAATAACAAGAAAGTTACCCAGAGGAATAATTCTTAGTTCTGCCCTTTTTCCTTTTTCTTCTTGACATCGTGCGGGCATTGTTGAAAAAATCGCCGTCAGTCCCAGTTGATGCGAGGTTTCGGTAAACTGGCGACATGAGCACACCGACCAAGCAGAAGTATCGAACGACAAACTGGAAAGCCTACAACGCGGCGCTAAAGCAGCGCGGTTCGCTGCTTATCTGGGTGGACCAGGACATGTGCTGGCACGGCAGTGCCAGCGGAAAGCGTCTACGTAGTACGAAGTACGGCGAGGCTGCGATTCAATTCTGCTTGACCATCAAGGGGCTGTTCAACCTGGCGCTACGACAGGCGACTGGTATTGCGCAAAGCCTGCTCAAGCTAGCTGGATTGGATTGGGAGGTTCCCGATTTCAGCACCGTTAGCCGCCGCCAAAAGTATCTTGCCGTGGAGATTACGGCGAACGCAACGAGGACAGGATTGCACCTGCTGGTCGACAGTACCGGCATCAAGATGTTGGGCGAAGGTGAATGGAAAACGAAGAAGCATGGCGCGGACTACCTTCGGCAGTGGAGAAAGGTGCATTTGGGGTAGACGCCACGACCTTGGAAATCCGTGCCATTGAGGTGATGGACAATACCACCGGCGATGCGCCGATACTGCCATGCCTGCTCGACCAGATTGGTGCGAACGAAGTCATCGCCAGTGTCATTGGAGACGGCGCATACGACACCAAGGGCCTGCCATGATGCCATCGTGCGACGCGCGCACACGCCATTATTCCGACACGCAAAAATGGTAAGCCCTGGAACGGTAATCCCCCCTGCAAACAAGCAGACTTATGAGTAGAATTTTCTAAATATGATTTTGAAAGTTCTGCATGAAGATCTCCCGTTACACCGACAGCCAGATTATCGCCAT
>Ga0209847_1000430_pt1 | contig 17561 bp, 15 predicted proteins | sample OrgsoiDNA_201060_FD_185808 | JGI IMG/M metagenome (GOLD analysis project Ga0209847, IMG submission 185808) | Permafrost soil microbial communities from the Arctic, to analyse light accelerated degradation of dissolved organic matter (DOM) -... | ecosystem: Environmental > Terrestrial > Soil >... | reverse complement strand
GTGATCAGTTTGTTTCCCGAGATGTTCTCCGCCATCAGCGAGTACGGCATCACCAGTCGTGCGGTGAAACAGGGGCTGTTGCAGCTCACCTGTTGGAATCCGCGAGACTACACGACGGATCGACATCACACTGTGGACGATCGCCCATTTGGCGGTGGCCCGGGCATGGTGATGAAGATCAAGCCCCTGGAAGATGCTCTGGTTCAGGCCAAGGCAGCAGCCGGGGAGGCGGCGAAGGTAATTTACCTGTCCCCCCAAGGCCGTCAACTGACTCAGTCGGCGGTACGCGAGTTGGCGAATTCGGATGCATTGATCCTGATTGCCGGCCGCTATGAAGGCATTGACGAGCGTTTTATTGATGCTCATGTCGATGAAGAGTGGTCGATTGGCGACTATGTACTGTCTGGCGGCGAGCTGCCGGCGATGGTCCTGATCGATGCGGTTACACGACTGCTGCCTGGAGCTTTAGGGCATGCAGACTCCGCCGAGGAAGATTCCTTTACGGATGGTCTGCTGGATTGCCCGCACTACACCCGACCGGAGGTGTATGCGGATCAGCGTGTTCCCGACGTGTTGCTAAGTGGCAATCACGCGCATATCCGGCGATGGCGTTTACAGCAGTCCCTTGGTAGGACCTTTGAACGACGCGCCGATCTTCTGGAAAGCCGCTCGCTTTCTGGAGAAGAGAAGAAGCTGCTCGAGGAATACATCCGCGAGCGGGACGATAGTTAACAACGTATCGATGGTAGATCCGACGATTTACCTTAGGAGCACAGCATGACTAACAAAATCATCCTTGCACTCGAAGCAGAGCAGATGACCAAAGAGATCCCTACCTTTGCCCCGGGCGACACTATTGTCGTTCAGGTGAAAGTGAAGGAAGGCGACCGTTCGCGTCTGCAAGCGTTCGAAGGTGTTGTTATCGCCAAGCGTAACCGCGGCGTAAACAGTGCATTCACCGTTCGTAAAATCTCCAATGGTGTTGGCGTAGAGCGTACTTTCCAGACCTACAGCCCGCAAATCGACAGCATGGCCGTTAAACGTCGCGGTGACGTACGTAAAGCCAAGCTGTACTACCTGCGTGACCTGTCCGGTAAAGCAGCTCGCATCAAGGAAAAACTGGCTTAAGTCCAGCTTCCGATGCAGAAAAAAGCAGCCTACGGGCTGCTTTTTTGTTGCCTGCGATTTACCTCGGATAAGCCTGTGGGAGCGTGGCTTGCCCGCGAATCGATCCATTAAACGCCACAATGACAACAGGCCCTGTAAAGCCACAGCAGGCTATGAAAGACTTGCCGTCAGTTTTCCAGTTGCCTGAGCCTCTATGCCCGCCATCGACCATCCCCTCATAGACCAATTCCTCGACGCCCTGTGGCTGGAGAAAGGCCTTTCCGACAACACCCGCGATGCCTATCGCAGCGACCTGGCGCTGTTCAACGGTTGGTTGCAGGAAAAGAACCTGGAGCTGATCAACGCCGGCCGCGAGCTGATCCTCGACCACTTGGCCTGGCGCCTTGAGCAAAACTACAAACCTCGCTCCACCGCGCGTTTTCTCTCCGGCGTGCGTGGCTTCTATCGCTATCTGTTGCGGGAAAAGCTGATCGCCGTCGATCCGACTTTGCGCGTCGATATGCCGCAACTCGGCAGGCCGCTGCCAAAATCCTTGTCGGAAGCGGATGTGGAGGCTCTGTTAAAAGCCCCGGACTTGAGCGAAGCCATCGGCCAACGTGACCGCGCCATGCTTGAAGTGCTGTACGCCTGCGGCTTGCGGGTGACCGAATTGATCAGCCTGACTCTGGAGCAGGTCAACCTGCGTCAGGGTGTGTTGCGCGTAATGGGCAAGGGCAGCAAGGAGCGTCTGGTGCCAATGGGCGAGGAAGCGATTGTCTGGGTCGAGCGCTATATACGTGACGGCCGCGGCGAACTGCTCGGCGGGCGCCCCAGCGATGTGATGTTCCCGAGCCAGCGCGGCGAACAGATGACCCGCCAGACTTTCTGGCATCGCATCAAGCACCAGGCCAAGGTCGCCGGGATCGGCAAGTCGCTGTCGCCGCATACCTTGCGCCATGCCTTCGCCACGCACCTGCTCAACCACGGCGCTGACCTGCGGGTGGTGCAAATGCTGCTCGGCCACAGCGACCTGTCGACCACCCAGATCTACACTCATGTCGCTCGAGCGCGCCTGCAAGACCTGCACGCCAAACACCACCCGCGCGGCTGACACAATTCCTGAAATTGAAATGCTGACCTGTGGTGAGGGGTTTACCCCCGTTGGGTTGCGAAGCAGCCCAAAAAATTGTTACTCGGTTTAACTAAAGACACCGGGAGTATCGGTTTGCGACTGCTGCGCAGTCGAAAGGGAGCAAGCTCCCTCGCCACAATGAGTATTGCCAATCGTGCATCGTGTTTTCTCTTGCATCACCCGCATTCGGCCACGCCAGCCTTATGTGGTAGGCTTTGCCGGTTTGCACGATGGGCGTTTATGACCCGGTGTTTCGGCACGGGCGTTCTGATCGTCCCATTTGTCCGCCTTCAGGAGTTCTCATGCGTCTGACCCATATTTTCGCCGCCGCAGCCATTGCGTTGGTCAGCACCTTTGCCGTCGCCGATGACGCGGCTGACAAAGCCATTCGTAAAAGCCTGGAAAGCCTCCAGCTGGATACACCGATCGAAACCATCAGCGCGAGCCCGCTGGCCGGTCTGTATGAAGTCAAACTCAAGGGCAGTCGCGTGCTCTATGCCAGCGCCGACGGCCAGTACGTGGTTCAGGGCTATATGTTCCAGCTCCAGGACGGTAAACCGGTCAACCTGACCGAGAAAACCGAACGCCTGGGCATTTCCAAACTGATCAACGACATTCCGGTCGCAGAAACCGTGGTCTACCCGGCCATCGGCGAAACCAAGTCGCACATCACCGTCTTCACCGACACCACCTGCCCGTACTGCCACAAACTGCACGCCGAAGTACCTGAGCTGAACAAGCGCGGCATCGAAGTGCGTTACGTGGCGTTCCCGCGCCAGGGCCTGGGCTCGCCGGGTGACGAACAGCTGCAAGCTGTGTGGTGCTCGAAAGACAAGAAAGCCGCGATGGACAAGATGGTCGATGGCAAGGAAATCAAGGCCGCCAAGTGCGATAACCCGGTTTCCAAGCAGTTCGCCCTTGGTCAGTCGATCGGTGTGAACGGCACGCCGGCCATCGTTTTGGCCGACGGTCAGGTCATTCCGGGCTACCAGCCTGCGCCACAAGTCGCCAAACTGGCGCTGGACGCGAAATAATTCGCATCGTCACGGTCAGCCTTTGACGATCATGGTTCGGCGGTAACTTCGCCGGACCATTAATAGAGAGCCGCAGCATGCGGCTGTTTTCACGGCCGACCTTGCGTCGGCCGTTTTATGGGGAGTTCACAGTGAAACCGGTCAAAGTAGGCATCTGTGGGTTAGGGACCGTCGGTGGCGGTACCTTCAACGTACTTCAGCGCAACGCCGAGGAAATTGCTCGTCGTGCCGGGCGTGGAATCGAAGTGGCACAAATTGCCATGCGCACGCCAAAGCCTCAGTTCCAAACGACCGGTATTGCGATTACCAACGATGTCTTCGAAGTGGCCACGAACCCTGAGATCGACATCGTTATAGAGCTGATGGGTGGCTACACCGTTGCCCGTGAGCTGGTACTCAAGGCCATCGAGAATGGCAAGCATGTGGTCACCGCGAACAAGGCACTGATCGCCGTTCACGGTAATGAAATTTTCGCCAAGGCTCGTGAGAAGGGCGTAATCGTTGCGTTCGAAGCGGCGGTTGCCGGTGGCATTCCGGTGATCAAGGCAATCCGTGAAGGTTTGTCCGCCAACCGCATCAACTGGGTCGCCGGCATCATCAACGGCACCGGCAACTTCATCCTCACCGAAATGCGTGAGAAGGGTCGCACCTTCGAAGACGTACTTGCCGAGGCGCAAGCCCTGGGTTACGCCGAAGCTGATCCGACCTTCGACGTTGAAGGCATCGACGCAGCTCACAAGCTGACGATCCTGGCGTCCATCGCGTTCGGCATTCCGCTGCAATTCGACAAGGCCTACACCGAGGGCATCACCAAGCTGACCACTGCTGACGTGAACTACGCCGAAGCGCTGGGCTACCGCATCAAGCACCTGGGCGTGGCGCGCAGCACTGCGGCCGGTATCGAACTGCGTGTGCACCCGACGCTGATCCCGGCTGATCGCCTGATCGCCAACGTCAACGGCGTGATGAACGCGGTAATGGTCAACGGTGACGCTGCCGGTTCGACCCTGTTCTACGGCGCTGGCGCCGGCATGGAGCCGACCGCTTCGTCGGTGATCGCCGACCTGGTGGACGTGGTTCGCGCCATGACCTCGGACCCGGAAAACCGTGTGCCGCATCTGGCCTTCCAGCCGGACTCGCTGTCGGCGCACCCGATCCTGCCGATCGAAGCTTGCGAAAGCGCTTACTACCTGCGGATTCAGGCCAAGGACCATCCAGGCGTGCTGGCCCAAGTGGCGAGCATCCTGTCGGAACGCGGCATCAACATCGAATCGATCATGCAGAAGGAAGTCGAGGAACACGACGGCCTGGTGCCGATGATCCTGCTGACCCACCGTGTGCTGGAACAGCACATGAACGACGCGATCGCCGCCCTCGAAGCGCTGGCGGGCGTGGTCGGTCCAGTTGTGCGGATCCGCGTCGAGCACCTGAACTAAGCCGTTATCGTTCACCGGGCTCGCGTGCGGGCCCGGGTTTGCGAACACTGTCTATTGGAGCCAGTCATGCGTTATATCAGTACCCGCGGCCAGGCACCGGCCCTGAATTTCGAAGACGTTTTGCTGGCCGGTCTGGCCACTGACGGCGGCCTGTACGTGCCGGAATGCCTGCCACGTTTCACCCAGGAAGAAATCGCTTCCTGGGCCGGCCTGCCGTATCACGAGCTGGCCTTCCGGGTGATGCGCCCGTTCGTTGCCGGCAGCATTCCTGATGCCGATTTCAAAAAGATTCTTGAAGAAACCTACGGTGTGTTTTCCCACAGCGCCGTTGCACCGCTGCGTCAGTTGAACGGCAACGAGTGGGTCCTGGAGCTGTTCCACGGCCCGACCCTGGCGTTCAAAGACTTCGCCCTGCAACTGCTCGGTCGTTTGCTCGACTACGTGCTGGAAAAACGCGGCGAGCGCGTGGTGATCGTCGGTGCGACCTCCGGTGATACCGGTTCGGCCGCCATCGAAGGCTGCAAGCACTGCGAAAACGTCGACATCTTCATCCTGCACCCGCACAACCGTGTGTCTGAAGTGCAGCGTCGCCAGATGACCACCATCTTCGGCGAGAACATCCACAACATCGCCATCGAAGGCAACTTCGATGACTGCCAGGAAATGGTCAAGAACAGCTTCGCCGACCAGAGCTTCCTGAAAGGCACGCGCCTGGTAGCCGTGAACTCGATCAACTGGGCGCGGATCATGGCCCAGATCGTTTACTACTTCCACGCAGCCCTGCAACTGGGTGGCCCGGCGCGTTCGGTGTCGTTCTCGGTACCGACCGGTAACTTCGGCGACATCTTCGCCGGTTACCTGGCGCGCAATATGGGCCTGCCGATCAACCAGTTGATCGTCGCCACCAACCGCAACGACATCCTGCACCGTTTCATGAGCGGCAATCAGTACGTCAAGGAAACCCTGCACGCCACGCTGTCGCCGTCGATGGACATCATGGTGTCGTCGAACTTCGAACGTCTGCTGTTCGACCTGCACGGTCGCAATGGCGCTGCAATTGCCGGTTTGATGGACAGCTTCAAGCAAGGTGGCGGTTTTAGCGTCGAACAGGAACGCTGGACCGAAGCCCGCAAACTGTTCGATTCCCTGGCCGTGGATGACGCGCAAACCTGCGAAACCATCGCCGAGGTCTTCGAACAGACGGGCGAGTTGCTGGACCCGCATACCGCCATCGGCGTCAAAGCCGCACGCGAGTGCCGCCGTAGCCTGGATATCCCGATGGTGATCCTGGGCACCGCTCATCCGGTCAAATTCCCGGATGCAGTGGAAAAAGCCGGTGTAGGAAAAGCTCTCGAACTACCTGCACATCTTTCTGATTTGTTTGAGAGAGAAGAGCGTTGCACGGTGTTGCCGAACGACTTGAAAGCCGTGCAGGCCTTTGTCAGTCAGCATGGTAACCGCGGTAAGCCTCTCTAAACCCGCAAAGCTGTCACATTTTGAAGCCCGTCTCCTGACGGGCTTTCTTGTTTCTGCGTGCCACACTTGTCGCGTTTTCGCCCCTGAAGGACGGGCGAGTTGATCACGAAGGAAGTGGCAATGCGGTTTTTGAGAGGGTTCAGACCAGCCATGTGCTGGATTTTTTTGTTGGGCACCCTGGGCTTTGGCCCATGTGGATTGGCCGCGCAGTTGGCGACTTATGAGTCCCGGGAATCAGTCGTCGGTACAGCCATCGGGCTGGACGCTCTGGAGCGGCAATGGGTTCGCGAGCACCCGAAGGTGATCGTCGCGTCTATGCAGTACCCGCTTTACCTGTTCAAGGATGAACATGGCCACTGGGTTGGTTTGAACAACGATGTGCTCAATCAGATCAGTGCCATGACAGGGCTGCTGTTTATCCATGAAGAGTCGTTTTCCACCGATCAATTGCTTGGGCGCCTGGAAAGCGGCGAGGCGGATATGAGCACTACGCTGGCGATGAATGACCCACGCAAAGTGTTTCTGGATTTCAGTCATGCGTTTGGCGGTTCTGGCTGGGCGTTGGTCGGACGCTCGGGGGCGCCGCTGTTGCAGTCGTTGGAGCAGTTGTCGGAAAGGATTCTGGTATTACCTGCCAGGCATGCACTGGAAGAGACTATTCGTCGTGACTATCCGGACATCCATCTGCGTACGGTCAAGACCTACGCCGAAGCTCGTGCGCTGGTTGAAAGTGGCGAAGCCTACGCCACCATCGAGAACGAAACCGGGGCGCAGCTGTATCCATTGGGGCTGCTGAAGGTAGGACATACGGTGGAAGGTATGTGGGAAGCCGACCATCTGTCCGTGCGCAAGGGGCAACCAGAACTGCTGAGCATCCTCAACAAGGCCCTTGAAGCCTTTCCGCCGGCCGAGCTGCGGGCCATTCGCCTGAAATGGCTCGAAGGTATTGCCCCCAAGCCTGCGCTCCCACTCTGGCGGCGTGTGACCCAATGGGGTTGCTGGGGAATGTTTATCGTCAGTATGTTCGGCGTGCTTTCCCTGTTCTGGAACCGACGACTGGCCGCACTGATCAAGCAGCGCCTGGACGCCGAGAAAGACCTCAGCGACCAGCTCGCTTTTCAGCATGCGTTGATCGATGCGATGCCCGATCCAATGTTTGTTCGTGATTTGGAGGGGCGTTTGATCATGTGCAACAAAAGCTATGAGGAAGGATTGTCGACCCGTTTCGACCAGGTTCAGGGGCGGCAGTTGATCGAAGTCGATGTCATGCCCAAGGAGACCGCCGAAATGTTGCATGCCGAGTTCATCTCCCAGCTCAATACACGCAAGACCCGGTTCAGTCATCGTCAGTTGCGGTTCAACAACGGCGTGAGGGACATCTACCAATGGACCGTGCCGTTTTACAGTGCAGACGGGCAGTTGCGCGGGCTGCTGGGAGGATGGACCGATATAGGCCAGCGCAGAGGCTCGGGTCAGTGTCGGTGTTCCTCGCGAGTTTAGGAATTGTCCTATGGGGCGCGACTACTTTTCCGATGGGAGCCTGAAGGAGGCTCCCCTAGAGTGGTTGGCAACTGCGGTGAGAGTCCGCGAGTGTCGTTCCAGAGGTCGCTTATGCGCTCGCTCAAAATTCTGATTCTTGAACACAACCCTTTCCAGATGATGGCGTTGCACCAGATGCTCAACGCCGTGGGTATCTATGACGTGCTCACGGCGCCGTCAATGGCGGCGGCGCTGCGTTCCCTGGGTCGCAGGGGCGCGGTCGATATCGCGTTGTGCGATCCGCAACTCAAGGGCGGCGACGGGTTGGCATTGGTGCGACATCTGGTGGAGCACCACGAGGCACGCGCACTGATTCTGCTCGGGAGTGTGGTGTCGAGTGTCATGCCGGACTTGAAGGCGCTGCTAGCCACCAGCGACGTCAAACTCCTGGGGCACCTGCATACCCCCGTTTCTGCGGTGTTGATGCGAAGGCTGCTGGATGCCTATCTGCAGCAGGCAGCACTTCAAGTCAGGGCCTGAAGCCGGCTGTTTTATCCCTGTCATCTTTGCGGTGCATGCTCTATTTCCCGCAGATGCAGGTACCGTTCGCGGTCGGTATCCAGAACTTTCTTCTCGGGGCAGTGGTCATTTACTGTAGACACGCCCTCCCAGGCACTTTGTTTTCGGACTATTGAGTGGTGATCGAGATGGAAAGTATCAGTCTATTGCTCGGTGAGGCTCTGAGCCCGTATCAGGTTACGTTGACCCCGTCGGGTGCCCCTGGCGAATGCCTGGTGACATTAAAAAGTGCTGCCGGTGCCATTGTCGTGGAACGTGCGTTCAATCAGGCGCAGTTGACCGATAAGTGGCTGCTGACGGATGTCGTTGATGGATTGCACCGCGATGTGCTGATCGCCGAAGGACGTCTGGAGCCCTGCGTAATCGCGGCGTTGCGCAATGCGGCCCAGGACAAGATCCTGGCCAATCGTAATTGAATTGTTTTTTGTGGGAACCTTCCTGCGCCAAGGTCAGTCAGACCTTGTAACAGCAGGATCAAGCATTGTGCTCCGGTGCTTGTAGCTTGCTGCTACTGGTCTTTATGTAGGCCACGTTTAACCCCGAGTCGTCTCCCCACTTCTCGGGGTTTCTTTTTGCCCGAAATTCGTCACTGGTCCGCTTGATGTTCGAAAAAGGCCTTGGCTTCTTGCAGGTAGTCGCTGCGCCGTTCCGGGTCGAGCCAGTCGGCATATGACTGGTTGAGCCGGTCGTGGGGCAGGGTGCGCAGCAGTTGATTGATCTCGCTGATCGCTTGCCGGCCCTGAGGTGTTGCCGAGCAACCGATGTAGCCAGGCAGGTACTTGCCCGCACCCTTGACCGGATAGAACGCTAGCTCGTCGTCGGCAATGTGTTCAATGCTGGCCCGGTAGCGGATTTCCGGCCAATAGCCCAGTACCATCTGCAGTCGGCCCAGGCGCTGCATCTGCAACAGACTTCCGAGCGCATCGTTTCCGTAGTGGGGCGTCAAAGCGCCGTCCGGCGCCTTTTGCAGCAGGGCGTCCAGGTAGGGGCCGTAACTGCGTTCGGCAATTATTCCCACTCTGTTGTTGCCGCTGCTCAGCAGTGCGGGCAGATCGACTTCGCCGTCGACTAGATAAGGCGCCAGCGTTGATCGGAACTCCTGGCGGACCACAAGGCCATTAGTCACCGCCAGAAAAACCGGGGTGGAAAACACGATCCACTTTTCCCGTTCTTTGGTCCAGATCAGCGAGGGATCGCATGTAAACGATTCTTCGTGGAGCATCTGCATGCCGCGCGCTCGGTTCACCCGCATCAGGGTGTGGTCGTATTGCGGCATACCCGCGATCAAAAGCGGCATCAGTTGGTCGATGACCCCCTGACTTTTTTTCGGGCCTTCGAAGATCGTCATTGGCGGCAAGTCGCGCAACAGCCAGATCAAGTTCTCTTTTGGTTGTGCCCACGTGAATGACGCATGGCCTGCCAATAGTCCGATAAGCCCCACTGCACACCGGCGACGGGTGTGATGAAGGATGGATGAAATCAGGCGCTTCAGCTTAGATAGCCCCGTCTTCACGAAGTTTTGCGATCTGTCCCTCGTCATACCCAAGATCGTGAAGTACCTGCGCATTGTGTTCACCCAGCTGCGGTCCGACCCATTCGGAAGTGCCGGGTGTCTCAGAGAGTTTCGGCACAATCCCTGGCATCTTGAAGTCCTTGCCGTCTGGCAGTTTGGCTTGGAGGAACATTTCCCGGGCCAGGTACTGCGGATCGCTGAACATGTCTTCGGCACTGAAAATCCGGCTGGCCGGTACCTCGGCCTGTTTCAATTGCCCGATCACGCTGTCGAGCGGCAGTGAATTGACCCAGCGATCAATGACCCCGTAAATCTCGTCGCGACGGCTGTCTCGGCCATCATTGCTGGCCAGCAACGGGTCGTTGGCCAAATCTTCGCGGCCGATAATCAGCATGAAACGTTTGAAAATCGCATCGCCATTGGCGCCGATCTGCACGTGTTTGCCATCAGCGCTGGTGTGAATGGAGGAGGGCGTGATGCCGGGCATGATGTTGCCGGTGCGTTCGCGGATGAAACCGAACACATCGAACTCCGGCACCATGCTTTCCATCATGGCGAAAATCGCTTCATACAGCGCCACATCCACCACTTGGCCCAGACCGCCGTTCACCTCGCGATGACGCAAGGCCATCAACGCGCCGATCACGCCCCAGAGCGCGGCAATCGAATCGCCGATAGAAATCCCGGTGCGCACCGGTGGCCGGTCTTCGAACCCGGTGATATAGCGCAGGCCGCCCATGGATTCACCGACCGCGCCAAACCCAGGTTGGTCTTTCATCGGCCCGGTCTGGCCGAAACCCGAGAGGCGCACCATCACCAGTTTCGGGTTCAGCGCGTGCAGGACCTCCCAGCCCAACCCGAGTTTTTCCAGCACGCCAGGGCGGAAATTTTCGATCAGGATGTCGGCTTCGCTGAGCAGTTTTTTCAGAATGGCCAGGCCATCGGGGTGTTTTAGGTTCAGGGTCAGGGACTTTTTGTTGCGCGCCTGAACGAACCACCACAGCGAAGTGCCTTCGTACAACTTGCGCCATTTGCGCAACGGATCACCGCCTTCCGGGGATTCGATCTTGATCACTTCGGCGCCGAACTCACCGCAAATGCGCGAGGCAAACGGCCCGGCAATCAACGTACCCAATTCGATGACTTTCAGACCTGAGAGCGGTTTACCGGTGAATGGCATGACGGATCCTGTAGGACAAAGGGCGATCGATAGAGCGTTTTAACATAGCCGCGTGTCAGTCGCCCAAGGTTGATGGTCGTCAATTCGTTGATTGCCTACCGCATCGGTTAGACTTGCCGCCTTTCCTCGTATCAAGAAGCCCGTTCATGGCCCAGCCGTCCACGACCTACAAGTTTGAACTGAACCTTACCGACCTCGACCGCAGCGTCTACGAGAGCGTGAAGCAGACCATCGCCCGTCACCCTTCGGAAACCGAAGAGCGCATGACCGTGCGCCTGCTGGCCTACGCCTTCTGGTACAACGAGCAACTGTCGTTTGGTCGCGGTCTGTCAGACGTGGATGAACCGGCCCTGTGGGAAAAGAGCCTGGATGACCGTGTCCTGCACTGGATCGAAGTCGGCCAGCCGGATGCCGATCGCCTGACCTGGTGTTCGCGTCGCACCGAACGCACCAGCCTGCTGGCCTACGGCAGCCTGCGTGTCTGGGAAACCAAAGTGATCCCGGCGATCAAGAACCTGAAAAACGTGCACATCGCCGCCGTGCCGCAAGACGTGCTGGAAACCCTGGCCAAGGACATGCCCCGCGTTATCAAGTGGGACGTGATGATCAGCGAAGGGACGATTTTCGTCACCGATGACCGTGGTCAGCACGAAGTCCAGTTGCAGTGGCTGAGCGGCGAGCGCGGCTGATTTTTCGCCGCCCGTTCGCGTTATCCGGTTTTATCCTACGTATTCAAGAGAAGCACCTGTCACCCCATGCGCATCGAACCTCGCCTGTTGCCCGACACCCTGCCATTCCTCGGTGATCTGCCGCCACTGCTGACCCGCCTGTACGCGGCGCGTGGCGTGCAGAACGAGGCTGAACTGGACAAGAGCCTGGCGCGGCTGATTCCGTTCCAGCAGCTCAAAGGCATCGACGCGGCGGTGGATCTGCTGGTGACGGCACTGGAACAGCGTCAGCGGATTCTGATCGTCGGCGACTTCGACGCCGATGGCGCCACGGCCAGTACCGTCGGTGTGCTTGGCCTGCGACTGTTGGGCGCGGCTCACGTCGATTATCTGGTGCCGAACCGTTTCGAGTACGGCTACGGCCTGACCCCGGAAATCGTCGAAGTGGCGCTGACCCGCACGCCGCAACTGCTGATCACCGTGGACAACGGCATCTCCAGCGTCGAAGGCGTGGCCGCGGCGAAAAAGGCCGGGCTCAAGGTATTGGTCACCGACCACCACTTGCCCGGCGATGAACTGCCGCTGGCCGATGCAATCGTTAACCCGAACCAGCCCGGTTGCGAGTTTCCGAGCAAGGCGCTGGCCGGTGTCGGGGTGATTTTCTACGTGCTGATGGCCCTGCGCGCGCGCTTGCGCAATCTGGGCTGGTACGAGAGCAAGCCGCAGCCGAACATCGGTGAATTGCTGGACCTGGTGGCACTGGGCAGCGTTGCCGACGTGGTGCCACTGGATGCGAACAACCGCATCCTGGTGCACCAAGGCCTGGAACGGATTCGCGCCGGCCGCGCTCGGCCGGGGATCAAAGCGATCCTCGAAGTCGCCAAGCGTGACCATGCACGCATCACTTCAACAGATTTGGGTTTTATCGTCGGCCCACGCCTGAACGCGGCGGGACGCCTGGATGACATGAGCCTGGGCATCGAATGCCTGCTCACCGAAGACGCTGCCGGTGCCCGAGAAATGGCGGCCCAGCTCGACGGCATGAATCAGGACCGCAAATCCATCGAGCAGGGCATGCAGCGTGAGGCGCTGGCCCAGCTCAAGGATTTGCCGGTGGAATCGATGCCGTTCGGCTTGTGCCTGTTCGATCCCGAGTGGCACCAAGGTGTCATCGGCATCCTCGCCTCGCGTATGAAAGAACGCTATTTCCGTCCGACGATTGCCTTTGCCGATGCCGGCGATGGCTTGCTCAAGGGCTCGGGACGTTCGGTTCAGGGCTTCCATATTCGCGACGCCTTGAGCGTGGTGGCGGCGCAGCATCCGAATCTGATCAGCAAATACGGCGGCCACGCGATGGCGGCGGGTTTGACGTTGCCGGAAGCGAATTTTCCGCTGTTCGCCGAGGCCTTTGACGCTGAAGTGCGTAGGCAACTTCGCGAAGAAGACCTGACCGGTCGCCTGCTGTCGGACGGCACGTTGGCGGTCGAAGAGTTTCACCTGGAACTGGCCCGCGCCCTGCGCCACGCCGGACCTTGGGGGCAGCACTTCCCTGAACCGCTGTTTCACGGGGTGTTCCAGTTAGTCGAGCAGCGGGTGGTCGGCGAGCGGCACCTCAAAGTGGTGCTGAAAAGTGAGTGTGGCTCGGTGAAGCTGGATGGCATTGCCTTCGGGATTGACCGCGATATCTGGCCGAATCCGACCATCAAATGGGTGGAATTGGCCTACAAGCTCGACCTCAACGAGTTTCGTGGGAACGAGACGGTGCAGTTGATGATTGCCCACATCGAACCTCGCTAGTCGCTGACAGCTATTGTGGCGAGGGAGCTTGCTCCCGCCGGGCTGCGCAGCAGCCCCAAAACCTGCAATCGAATTTCGCCAGACACACCACGCAGGATGGTTTAAGACTGCTGCGCAGCCGAGCGGGAGCAAGCTCCCTCGCCACAGGTTCGCGTTGACCTCGAATTTGGGGTGTTTCATTTCTTGAACCCTCCCTCATCCCCCGTTGTCGACTAGGCTCTAAGCACTGCTTGATTGGCCTTGTGACGTCTTGTCGAATTTTTTGCCCGCGGGGGCGGGTGCTGCACCTTTTCCTGTCACTCGTCGACTTTTCAAACAGAACCCTGGAGCCTGCCCACTGATTCGAGAGGTGCCCCATGAGTCTGCTGCTTGAACCCTATACCCTTCGCCAATTGACCCTGCTCAATCGCATTGCCGTATCGCCGATGTGTCAGTACTCCAGCGTTGATGGCCTGGCGAATGACTGGCACCTGGTCCACCTTGGCAGCCGCGCGGTTGGCGGGGCCGGTCTGATTTTTACCGAGGCCACGGCGGTGACTGCCGAGGGTCGCATCACCGCCGAGGACCTCGGCCTGTGGAATGACGAACAGATCGAACCGCTGCAACGCATCACCCGCTTTATTGCGGCCCAAGGTGCGATAGCTGGCATTCAACTGGCCCACGCCGGGCGCAAGGCCAGCACTCATCGGCCGTGGCTTGGCAAGCATGGCAGCCTCAAACCGGATGATGGCGGCTGGACTCCGGTCGGTCCTTCGCCGATTGCATTCGATCCACAACACACCGCGCCTAAACAACTGGATGAAGGGCAGATCGCTGAAGTCATTCAGGCGTTCGTCGAGGCGGCAAAACGCTCACTGACCGCCGGTTTCAAAGTGGTCGAGATCCACGCTGCTCACGGTTATCTGCTGCATCAATTTCTGTCGCCCCTGAGTAATCAGCGCCGTGATCAGTACGGTGGCTCGTTCGAAAATCGCATCCGGCTGGTGCTGCAAGTCACCGAAGCGGTGCGCGCGATCTGGCCTGAAGAGTTGCCGTTGTTTGTGCGGGTATCAGCCACCGATTGGGTGGAAGACGGTTGGAATCCGGATGAAACCGTGGAGTTGGCGCGACGCCTCAAGGACTTGGGCGTGGACTTGATCGACGTGTCGTCGGGCGGTACGGCGGCCAACGCGGAAATTCCGATAGGGCCGGGTTACCAAACCCGCTTCGCCGAACGGGTGCGCAAGGAGTCAGGTATCGCCACGGGCACGGTAGGAATGATTACCGAGCCGGCGCAGGCTGAGCACATTCTGCGGACCTGTCAGGCCGACATTATCTTCCTGGCTCGGGAGCTGCTGCGTGATCCGTACTGGCCGCTGCACGCCGATGATGATTTGGGTGGGCGCAAGGCTGTTTGGCCGGCGCAGTATCAGCGGGCGACGCATCGGGATCAGCCGATTCATGAGTCGGATTTGCGCGACTGAGTGAAGCTGTAGAAACAAAAAAAAGCCCCGGTCAGGTTGATCGGGGCTTTTGAGTTTCTATGCGGGGATTTTGGTTGTCTGTAAGGCCGTCTTCGCGAGCAAGCCCGCTCCCACAGTGGATTTGTGGTGTACACACAACCAATGTGGGAGCGGGCTTGCTCGCGAAGGGGCCGGATCAGCCGACCCTTTACCCTCAGGTGTACTTACGCTTATCCGGCGCCGGCGGGAAATACTGGTACAACCAGGTTTCACTCAACGTCCGGTCATGGGTGCGAATAAACAACCGCAGTTCCACCGGTGCGACGCTGTCATTAGTCGGGTACCAGTCAAACGTAATCCGGTAACCCTTGATGTCATCGAGCACCAGCACGTTGAAGTCCTTTACCTCGCCATTCGAGCAAGTGACCACCGGTTCGATCGCTGCACCCTCCGGCAAGCGGTCCAGACCGCCGCCAGTGAAGTCCACGGCAAACCGGCGGGCCCAGACTTCCGGGTAGTGCTCGCCCGGCGCCCAGCCTTCAACGAAGCCGCCCATGCCCGAACGAGTCGCGTTGACCCGCGCCAGCGGCGTGCCGACCGGCGGCAGGGCGCTCCAGTAGAGCTTGTAGCCGTAATTCAGCGAATCACCGGCCGCTACAGGCTTCTTCGGCGTCCAGAACGCGACGATGTTATCCAGGGTCTCGCCGGTCGTAGGAATTTCCAGCAGATCGATAGAGCCTTCGCCCCACGCGGTTGTAGGTTCTACCCACAGGCTCGGGCGTTTGCTGTACCAGTCGACGGTGTCTTGATAGCTGGCGAACTCGTGATCGGTCTGCACCAGGCCGAAACCTTTCGGGTCGGTGTCGGCGAAGGCGTTGAACTGCAAGGTCGCCGGGTTGTTCAGCGGACGGCAGATCCACTCGCCGTTACCGCGCCACATGGCTAGTCGATCGGAGTCGTGGATTTGCGGGTGAATGGTGTCGCACATGCGCCGCTCGTGGGTGCCGCAGCTGAACATGCTGGTCATCGGCGCGATGCCCAGTTGTTCGATGGCCGTGCGCGCGTTGATGTGCGCGTCGATGGCCATGACCACCTGATTGGCCTGGCAATCGATGTCGAAACGGTAGGCGCCGGTAGCGCTCGGCGAATCGAGCAGGGCGTAGACCACGAAGCGGGTGCTGTCCTTGTCCGGCGTCTCGAACCAGAATTTGGTGAAGTCCGGGAATTCCTCACGTTTCTTGGCATAGGTATCGATTGCCAGACCGCGAGCCGACAGACCGTACTGGCCAGAGGCGTCTACAGCGCGGAAATAGCTGGCGCCGAGGAAGGACAGCACATCGTGCTTGTCCAGTTCCGGGGCCTTGAACAGCTTGAACCCGGAGAAGCCCAGGTCGCCGGTGAGCTGCTTGGTGTCGACCGTGGTTTTTTCATAGTTGAAGAGCGACGGGCGGAAATGCACTTCCCGCGCCTGACGTGTCTTGGGGTCGACGCTGTACATGCGCACGGGTTGCTTAAAGCCCATGCCGACATGGAAAAACTGCACATCCAGCTGACCGTTCAACTCGTTCCACAGCGAGTGCTTGCCGTCGTACTGAATCGCATTGAAGTTCTGCGGCGTCATGGTCGCCAGTGTCGGCGGCAGCACCTGCTTGGTGTCCTGATAGCGACTGGTGGCGAGCTGTTTGGCCTGGATCTTCAGTGCTTCGAAGTCGAACGCCTGCGCGTCGCCGTCAGCCGCGCCATTCCCGGCCCAGGCGCGTGCGGCCAAAAGGCCGGAGGCCGACAGACCAGTGTAGGCAGCGATGGCCATGGATGCTTTGAGCAAATTCCTGCGGTGCATAAGTACAACCTGTCGTGAACAATCCCGCGCCGTTCCTGGCACTGCTGGATCAAAAATGGAGGTTCGGACATGCCTTCGGCCAAACGCAACGGACTTTAAACAGATGCCAAATAGCTTAAACCGTTCGGTTACAGAGAAAAAATGATTGATAGCACAACGATGTTGCAGCAATGAAACTAGAAGTCTCGGTTAGCGTTTCCCACAGTACTTTCTGATTTATAGGGCATTTCTGCTTTTTTCGACTAATTACTCTAAAAACCACTTTTCAGCGCCGATTAAGTTCCTATTCTATGGACATGACCGGTTTCGGCCCTTCAGGCCGGTGGGTTCAGCAGGCACAAAGCGCCTGCTGAAAGTAGCAGGGCGATGCGGTTTTCTGGAGTTTTTTTTGACGTATAGAAGGACATCGTCCATGTCGAAAGTACAAGGCATCACCGAACTGTTAGGAATCTTCCCGTGCCTGGCGTCCGGGCGGCGTAGGCGGCGGCTCAATTCGGAGGAAATGAAGTTGGTGGAACGGTATCGAGAGTTGTCGGAGAGCGACCGGATTGCGATGCGGTATCTGGTGGATGCGATGAGGAGTGTTTCGCGGTTTTGAGCGGCATACCAAGGGGCGGACTATGAAGTCTGCCCCCTTTACATTTTTTCAGACACACCAGAATCCCTGTGGGAGCGGGCTTGCTCGCGAAGAGGGCGTGTCACTCGACATTGATAGTGATTGACCCAGCGCATTCGCGAGCAAGCCCGCTCCCACAGGTTTTGCATTTACCTGACCCTCAACTGCAAGTGCCCATGATCTTGAATGGTCTCTGTACCTGCATCAGATCTGGCATGTCGCGCCACTTGATCCAGGCTTGATGCTGCCAGTGCAGTAGCGG
>Ga0209847_1000429_pt1 | contig 17595 bp, 15 predicted proteins | sample OrgsoiDNA_201060_FD_185808 | JGI IMG/M metagenome (GOLD analysis project Ga0209847, IMG submission 185808) | Permafrost soil microbial communities from the Arctic, to analyse light accelerated degradation of dissolved organic matter (DOM) -... | ecosystem: Environmental > Terrestrial > Soil >... | reverse complement strand
TATCATTCAGTCATCCCTACGAGGGTGTTATCGCCCTCGACCATCGGATGTTGTGCGTTGATCAACGTTTCAAGTCGCCAGGATTCGCCGCGATTTGAGCCCGGCCGCCAAACACGCCAAGGCGATCAAGAGCTGCACGGAGGCCAGGACCAGAAGCGCCGTCGCAAGTTCGACCTTAGCCCCCTCCGTAATGGCCAGCACCACCAGCGGGCTGGCGAACTCACCGGCAAAAAACGCTGCAGTAAAACCGCCCGCGGCGTAACCCCGCTGGCTGAAATCGACTTGGCTCATGATCCAGGTGAGCAGGGTCGGCATCATCAAGCCCACGCCCACACCGTTAATCGTCACGGCAATGACCAACATGGTATGACTGGCAGCGAGCGCCATTAACCCGCCACCGGCACCGGCCAGGATGAAGGCCAGTGTCAGCAGATGCTGCGGGCGCCAGCGAGCCAGCAAAGGAAATCCGAGGGAACCCACCAGGACCCCGAACTGGTTGGCCCCCATGGTCAAGCCGATCTGCCGAGGTGAATCGACATGCAACACATTGAGCAGATGGCCGGTTTGTATCGGCACAATGAACAGGCTCACGCCGGTCATGACGGCAAGAACATAAGCCGGTGTCAGGTTTCGCCACGGGAACTGGCTGGAGATCGAGTTCCAGCCATCGACCATTGCTTGGCCGCGCCGCGGTTCCCATAACCAGCGGGCCATCAACGGCAACAGCAACAGCCCGACCGCGTACAGGGTGAATGGCGTCCGCCAGCCACTTTCACCGAGCACGCCACCCAAGGCGATGAACAGCGTTGCCGACATCGACGTGGCAACCATCTGCAGGGCGAATAGGCGTTCGCGCCGCGCTCCGCTGTAGTAGTCGCCCATCAAGGCGGTACAACAGGTCATGATCACCGCTTCGGCAAGACCGATACCGGCCCGACTGATGACGATAGCGGACAGGGACTCAAGCCAGATCGGCAACAGACCGAACACGCTGTAGAGCAGCATGGCAGCTAGTAGCAGCCGCCTGCGTCCCAGGCGGTCGGCGAGCACCCCAGCGAATGGCGCCAGCAATGCAATCATGAGGGCCGGCAGGGTCAATGCGATGGGTACCAGCACACTCGCGCCGGGTGTATCGGCGAAATGTGCCTGCATGCCCGGCATCACGGGGGCCAGCAGTACGGCGCCCAATACTGGCAAACAACTGCCCAGAAGCAGTAACAGGGATTGCGTAAAACCTGCGTTGCGTTCAACGTCCATTGACCACCTCCGGGAAGTTGTTAGGCGTCTCACGATGCTGCGTTGCGGTGCAGTAATTCGTATCAACATTAGGTATCCACGCCACTATCCGCCCTGCCTCTTCGCGACGATTCATAGGTAAAAGAAAGTAAGCCAGCGCCGGCAGCAGAATCAGTGCCCCGGCCATATTCCAGACAAACATGAACGCCAGAAGAATGCCCATGTCTGCCTGGAACTTGATGGGAGACAACACCCAAGTGCCGACTCCGATGGCCAGGGTGACACCGGTCAGCATCACCACTTTTCCGGTGAACAACAGTGCGTGGTAATAGGCCTGGGACAGGCTTTCACCCAGACGCAGGCGAGCCAACACAATGCTCATCACATACAGTGCGTAGTCCACGCCAATGCCCACGCCCAAGGCGATCACCGGCAAGGTGGCAACCTTGACGCCGATACCCAACGCGACCATCAGGGCCTCGCACAGGATCGAGGTGAGCATCAGCGGCAAGACCGCACAGAGCACCGCGCGCCAGGAGCGAAAGGTCACCAGGCACAACAGGATGACCGCACCATAGACCCACCAGAGCATCTCGTGGCTGGCTTGCTTGACGACGATATTGGTCGCTGCCTCAATGCCGGCGTTCCCCGCCGCCAGGAGGAACTGCGCCTGATCGCTGTCGTTATCCCGGGCGAAGGCTTCCACGGTATTGGTGACGCGGCTCAGCGTGTCGGCCTTGTGATCGGACAGGTAGGTGTACAAGGTCAGCAGGCTGCAGTCTTCGTTGTACAGCCCCCGTGGCGCCCCTGCGGTGACCATGTTCAAGGTCGCCTGATTGTTCAGCAGCTCGTACCACTTGGGGCTGCCCTCACTCAGCCCAACGAGCACACGGCGGTTGAGCAAGGCCAGCGAGTTAGTCGAGTCAACGCCTTCCAGCCCACGCAATTGCCAGTCCAGGTTATCTACCCGGCGCAGCGTGTCGTAGTTGGAGCAAGCGCCGACCGGAGTCTTGACCATGATCGCGAATACGTCGCTGCTGGCGCCGTAGTGACCGGTCATGAACCGGTTGTCCTGGTTGTAGCGCGACTCGGCGCGCAACTCGGGAGCACCGGGATCCAGGTCGCCGATCTTGAGGTGCAGGCTGACCAGATAACCACCGACAGCCAGCAGTCCCGCAACGACAACACCCACGGTCGCCCACTTGCGTTGGGTGAACAGATCGAGAAAACGCCACACGGAGTGTTTCTCACCACCGGCTTCGGCCACTTGCTCACTTTTCAGGCTGCGCATAGCCGCGGTCTGGCTCACCCCGAGGAACGACAGCAAGATCGGCAGCAGAATCAGGTTGGTGAAAATCAACACCGCCACGCCGATACTGGCAATCACCGCAAGGTCCTGAATGACTTGGATCTTGATGATCATCAGCACGGCAAAGCCCACCGCGTCGCACAGCAATGCCGTCAGTCCGGCCAGGAACAAACGGCGGAAGGTATAACGGGCGGCGATCTGCTTATGCACGCCGCGACCGATGTCCTGCATGATCCCGTTCATTTTCTGCGCACCGTGGCTCATGCCAATGGCGAACACCAGGAACGGCACCAGCACCGAGTACGGATCGAGCTGATAGCCCAGCATTGGCAACAGTCCCAATTGCCAGATCACCGCGATCAGCGAACAACAAACCACCAGCAAGGTGCTGCGTATGCAGCGAGTGAACCAATAGAGCACCGCCGTGGTGATGATCAGCGCCGCCGCAAAGAACAACAGGATCTGCCTGAGTCCCTCGATCAGGTCGCCGACCACCTTGGCGAAACCGATGATGTGAATGCCAATGGTGTCGCTCTGGTATTGCTGACGCAGATTCTCCAACTGCCGGGAGAATTGCGTGTAGTCCAACGGTTGACCATCCATAGTGGTCGTCAGCAAGGGCACATAGAGGATGCTTGAACGCTGGTCGAAAGCGACCAACTGACCGATTTCATTGGAACGTTCAACATTGCGCTTGAGTGCTGCAAGACTGCCGGAATCGCCGTTGTAGCCATCGGGAATCACCGGCCCGCCTTCAAGCCCATCCTCGGTCACACTCACCCAGCGAGTCGCGGGTGTCCACAGGGACTTCATATAGGCCCGATCAACGCCCGGCAGCAGATACACCTGGTCATTGAGCTTTTGCAGCTGCTCCAGGTAATGCGCATCGTAGATCGAGCCGGACTTGTTCTCCACGGCGATACGTACAGCATTGCCCAGGCCGGACAACTGCTTGCGATTTTCCAGGTAATTGACAATGTACGGATGATCACTGGGGATCATCTTTTCGAAGCTGGCGTTGAGCTGCAGACGAGTCGTCTGCCAACCAAGGAACGCGGTCATCAAGAGACAAATCAGCAGGACTAGGCGCCGATGATTGAACAGTGCCCGTTCCAGCAGTGAACCGGACTGGTGATCGAAATTGGCCAGGCTACTGACAAGGGGTTGTGCGGGGTAAGGAGTCGTGACGTTCATCTATTACTCCAGTGCGGCTTGCGCAGGATTGCTGGACGAAGGGCGGACACCGGACATCGACATGCGCGAAGTACCGGCAAACCCCACCCCTATCAGTGAGCCGTCAGCGGCCTGCGCCACGTTAATCAGGGGCGGCCCTTCGGGTGTCACCATGGGTTGCAGCAATGGACTGTCGTCTGTGCTAGAGAGCAGACCGCCGGCCTGATTGACCCATAACGTCTGTTGACCGACGCGGGAGGCCGAACCGAGTGATATCGGCACTGGATTGGTCAAGGCCTCGAAGGTGTCGCCCCGATCTCGGGAACGAAATATTTTGCCGCGCAGCCCGCCCACCAACAGCGCGCCGTCGGCCTGGACGGCGAGACTGAAGTAACTGCCTTCATAGGGGCCGTCCAGACGTTCGAAATGCTTCCCCCCATCCAGTGATCGGAGCAGCACCCCCTGTTCGCCTGCGATATAAAACGCCTCTGCGCGACGCGCCAATGCATACAGGTGCAAGCCCTGGACATTGGGTATATGGCCCATCCAGGATTGCCAACTCTTGCCCCCGTCATCGGTACGCATCGCCAGGCCATAGGCTCCGACGATCATGCCGTGCTCTGCATCGCTGAAGTTCAGGGCGAGAAAGGGCTTGTCCGCGCCATCGGTGACCATACGTTTGGCCATCACCAAGCGTTGCTGCGCCTCATCGCTGGCTCCCGGCATGTCGGCAGCCCTTTGCGCCTCAAGCAGTTCCAACGCCGCAGCGCGCTGCCCATCAAGCTGCAAGCTCCAGCTCTGCCCGGCGTCCACGGAGTGCAGCACGACCCCCGAATGCCCGATAGCCCATCCGTTGCGGGCATCGACAAATTGCACCGCTGTCAGGGTCGTGCTGATAGGCATCTGCACTTGGCGCCAACTGGTGCCATTGTCATCCGACAGCAGTAATACGCCTCGCTCACCGACCGCCACCAAACGCTGGCCAGCCCGGGTGATGTCCAACAACACGGAATGCTCGGCCTGTCGTGTCAGGGTGCTGGGCTGCGCAAACACATCAGGCAGCTCAGCGGCTTGAGCGCTCAGCATGAGCGCCCAAGTCAGACACGCACAAAGCAGCCCACTTGCACGCAGGGTCTTGTTGTTAAAACGACGGACCATCAATCCTCTCCTCGATTGGATGCGTCCGCATGCGCGGACGCGACGCCGGGTGTCAGCGAACACCTTCACTGGCCAGTGAATCACCGGTGAATACCGAGTCCTTGTAAGCAGGCATGATCCGGTACTGCTCGCTCTTGCCAGCAAAGACGTCACCCGTGAACCAGGCGCCGGAAAGCAAGTCGTAGAAACCGTGTGTGACAGTCACGACACCTGGCAGGTCCGGCAATACCACGGGAGTCGTCCAGAGCACTTTCGCCATTTGGCCTTGAGCGTCATAACGCTCACCCAGGACGGCATTCCAGGTGTCTTCATCCAGGTAGTAAGTACTCTTGGACATCACATGGCGCTTACCTGGCGCCAGAGAGGCTTCGACCACCCAGACGCGATGCAGCTCCCAGCGGATCACATCAGGATTGAGATGATGTTGACCCAGCAGATCGGTGGGCGCATTAGCGGTAAAGACCTTGTTGGAGTTATAGGGGATGTACAACTCCTTCTTGCCCACCAGTTTCCAGTCGAAACGGTCAGTGCGACCGGTAAACACAAAGAGCTCATCGAAGCTCATGACCCCTGCGGTGGCCGGTGTCGGTGTATCGCAGCAGCTATTGGGCAGCCGGCGAACACGGCGCTGTCCTGGCAGGTAGGTCCACGACACGGTCTTGTCGGCATCCACATTTTCACGCCCGACGATTCCTTCACCCGCACGTAGCGGCGGCCCATCGTTGATCATGCGCGTGGCCCAGTACATGCCATCGTTGTTGCCGCTCTTGGGCAAATACCACGGCATTTGAAAGTCAACCCGTGAGTCGTTGGTCAGCACCGGCTTACCTTCCGCTGTGATCAGGTACTGAAAGATGCTGGTATGCCAGGACGCCCCTCGCCAGCGGGCCAAATGGTTCCAAATGGCTTCAGTGCCACTCTGTGGAATCGGGAAAGGAATGCCACCCTCGGCATTCTGTGGTTGAGGTCCGCCATTGCTATCGACCAGCTTGCCTTGAGTGGCATTTTTGAAGGTGGCGTCATACACGGATTGCGGCGCGGCGGCGGTACGATGGGTCGGGTAGACATCCAGACGGTAGCTGTCCGGATATTTCTTGAGCATTGCCTTGACCCCCTCGGAGAGTTGGTTGGCGTACTGCCCCATGTTTTGCGCGGTGATGGTGTACAGCGGCTTCTCGTTCGCAAACGGGTCACTGCGTTTGCCGCCATCCTTGTAGTTCGGATCGACCTTGGTGTAACCACCATCCCATGCAGGAATGGTCCCACTGGCATTACCGGCGCGCTCGGCGCCCATCGGGGTCAGCGTGGTTTTCAGCTTGGCGGCTTCCTCAGTCGAGACAGCCCCAAGGGCTCCTTCGGCGATCAACAATGAAGCCGCCAGAACGGTCAAGCAGGCAGCAAGGCGTTTATAGGTATTCATATTTTTGACCCTGACTCAGAAAGTACGACTGACGGAAAAAGAGACGAAATCACGGTCTTTCATCGCTTGCCCGTAGGTGTAGTTGTTGCTTGCGTCGAGGAAGGTGTTCTCGGGCCCGTAGTAATGGGTGTACGTCAGGCCGACATTCCAACTATTGAGGTAGTTACCCTTGAGCCCGATGTTGAGGTCGCCACCGCGATTGACGCCGAAGCCAGTACCCAGTGCCGATGAGTTGCCATGGGTGTAGCTGAGCCCCATCGGAACGCTGATATCCAGCCCCGCAAACGCCTGGCGGTACATCGGTTCATAGACAGTACGCATGCTCCAGGCGTCGCGGTCGGCGTTGGGGTCGACTGCGTCCGGGCTGCGGGTAACGCTGAGGGTGCGGTTCCAGGCGAACTCGCCCATGAAACTGGCTTCCTGGGCGACAAACGAGGGTTCCAGGCTCGCCAGCCAGGACAGGTTGGCATGCAACGTATGACCCGTGGCGTAGAGAGGATCGTTGTCATTGTTCAGATCCTCCCCCACAGCCAGGGTGCGCTGGTTGGTCGAAGCCAGAGGCTGATGCCAACGGGTCGACACTTCACCAGCGATATTGTAGTTGCCCTGGGTCATGGAAAAGCTGCCGCCTACGGCCTCGATCCCTTCGGGATAGAGCCAGTAGTACTGCCCGGCGTAACCCGACTGGGGATTGACGCTAGCGAAATCCGGACGCACGTTGAGCTGCGGTGACTTGTCATGGAAGCGGATCGCGTACAGGCCCCAGTCCACGGTCTCGCCACGGATCCGCAGTTGCAAACCGCCCTGCCCCGAATCCTTCGCGTCCTTGTCCTTGCCGTGATAGAACGCCAGGGGCTGACCGCCGGGTATCACGGGAGAACCAGCGATCAGCCGCTGGTTGCCATCGCCAAAATAATCATCCGTCGAGAAATAGCTGCCGGAAGCTGGAAGACGGTTGGCCTCCCACTCGAACTGATAGTAGGCCGCTACCGACACCTCAGATGTCAGCTGGAATTGGCCCGACATCTGTTTGACCGGGCGGATCAACTCCTTGTATTGGGTATTGGGCACCGACAGACTCTTCACGACGTCGATAGGCGCCATGCCGCCAGCGATACCGTTCGCCCCATAGAACAGACTCTCGCCCCATTGCATGGCATATTGACCGAGACGTCCGGAGATCGCTCTATCAGCGATTTCTCCCTTGCCGAAGATGAACGCATCCAGCACCTCGGCCTTGCGACCATGCAGGTCGCGGGTGTCATTGGTAAAGTGATCGCCCGAGAGACTGTTGACTCGATCCGGGGCGTTGTTGTCAGTCTCCTTGTTATAGACATCGTCATACCAGGCGGCACCGCTGAAACGCGCGCCGATGTTCTGGTAAGTGATATCGAATTCCGACAACAGATCAAGGCGACTGGAAATAAGACCTTTACCGAAGTTGCGATCGCCGTCGTCCAGATTGATTGAAGACTGTCCCTGGGTAAGTTTGTCGGACTGTCCCTTCACCCGCGAGGCGGCACTGTATTTGAGGGAATTGTCCCAACGCACGCGAAGATCAGGATTGCCGGAGTCGAATTCAAACGCATTGGCGGTGGAACCAAGCATGCCGAGCATTAGCGCAGCCAGACTCAGGGCAAAAGGAGGACGTTCTCCGCGGAAAACGGCGGCATTGATACGTGCCATGTAGAAACCTCTCTGTTGTTTTTATTTTTTTAGTTTCATCACGCTGCCCATCACAATCTGGACAACGTGTTTATTTCGTTAACAATAAAGCGGTGGAACCAGAGGGTATTGCGCACAAGGACCTTCTGTAACAGCGTCGAAAACAGCTTCTCGCCAATCCATGAATTTGACTAATCGCGTGTTGGGATGCGATCTATCGCCCGGCGCGATACCTGGATCACACCTTTCCCCGCACCAATTGTTCGATTGGCAGCACCAGCCAACCCGCCTCCTGGTCGTACTCAAGTGCCGTCAGGGCTTCGCCCAGGCACGGCCCATGGATGCATTCGCCGGTAGCCGGCAGAAACCGTGCGCCGTGGGCATAACAGACAATTCGCTCACCGTTGGCACTGAGAAAGCGGTCCTTGCGGTACTGCAGGGGTACTTGAAGATGTGGACAGCTGTTCAGGTAGACCCGCACCGCGCCTTGGTGGCATAGCGCAAATACGCTGTCACGCCCCTCTTGCAAGGGATCGAAACCAAAGGCTTGACCTTCGACCAACGCGTCGATGCGACACAGCGGGACCGACGCCTTCAATCACTGTCACTTTTAAGCGCTGGGGGAGGGCCGCCCACTGGCGCCCACTTCTCACGCGAGGTGAACAGGAACAACTGCGAGCTGTCCGCCGACAGTGTTGCCTGTCTGACAGCCCAGGCATCGTCGTGCTTATCCATGTCAGCGTCGTACTCAATATGACAACCCAATGGGCTGTTGAAGTACCAGAACCAGTTGGAACCCAAGAGATGGCGGCCTGGTCCCCAGAAACTGGTCCAGCCGTTTTGCTCGAAACGCCGGCCCGCCAACAACACTTCGGTGCCGCTGCCAAGATGGAAGGTGAAGTGCTCACAGCCCCGCATGTGCGGCGGAGTTTGAATCATGAAAAGGCAGTGGTGATCGTCCGAACCGAGGGGTCGCATGAATGGACCCACGCCGACAAAACGATCCGTGGTTTTGAAGCCCAGACGCTCGGCATAGAACGCCTCGGCCTTAACCGCGTCAGGCACGAAGTACACGACATGGGACAAGCTCCGCGGCAGGGCCGGCATATCGGGAGAGATTCCCAGCTGATTGATCGGGCGCTGTGGTGCGCTACCCGGTGCGTTCGTGAGGTCGGCGGATGCGCTGAAGTTGCGCCTCACACTGACCTGAAAGGCAATGGCGAAGCCAGAATCATCCACGCTGTGCAACGCGCCTTCACTATCCCAAGTTACTTGGCGATCACGTGACAGCTCATGGCCGATGGCATCGAGGTCAGCCGCGCTGACCACTCCATATACGGTTTCGCGAATCGATGGCGCCGGACCAATGGCCGGTGGCAGCGCAAGGTCATCAGCGTGCCGAAGGATGATAGCCGTACCATCCAGCGCTTCGAAACGCCCGCCATCGTTATCGACTCCGACAGGCGCAAGACCGTAGTCACGCAGAAAAGCACTACAGGCCGGGATGTCGTCGACGCCAAAAACCAGCGCGTCAAGGCCAATGATATTCATGCCATACCACTCCATTGAAATTGTCATATGAACTCGCTGGCACCCCTCAGAGGTATGGGATCGCGAGCCCGGTGGTGGGTGTCGGTTGCTGAAACCATCGCCGGCCGACTGGATGGAAAGGTTGCCTCCGAGCCAGGAAGTTGACCAATCGCATGTCAGAATGTGATGTATTGGCAAATGCGATACCTGAAACCCGAAATCGATGATCCGAGCAGACCGCGTTCCGTGCGATACCTGCTAACTCCAATCTCGATGGGAGCACAGACAGGCCGACGTGCTATGTGTTGTCCGCCAGCCTGCTCATGGACGGTTTTCAACTCTCTGCCCACATGTAGAGCGGCATGTCGCCTGATTGCATTTAAAAAGTGAGCGTTTCGATGATCAAAATCGTAGCCGCAGTGCGTCGTAAACCCGGGATGACCCATTCCGAGTTTCTCGACTACATCCAACACCAGCATGGAAAAATAGCGCAGGAGAACCCTGCGGGGCTCAGTCGCTATGTTCAAAATCACGTGTTCGATTCAGCCTATGGGGGCGACGCGGATCCGGGTTACACGCAAACGTTTCATCGAGACTCTGTGACCGAGTTATTTTTCGATGACGCCGCGCAAATGATTCGAAACATGAGTAACCCCCATACCCAACAAAAAACCGGCCCGGATGCGCTGAATTTTGCCGACACTTCAAAACAGGTCGCGCAACTGATGGATGAAAGCGAATTAGTGGTGCAAAACCCCGGCGCGGGGCACCTTAAAGTCATGCTCTTCCTAAAAAAAACTCCCGCCGTGACGCTTGAAAGCTTTTTTCTGGCCTGGAACCAGGCCCATGATGCGGCAGTGGAAGAACTGCCGTTATTCAGGCAGTCCGTCCGCCGGCAAATACACTCTCGCTATTTGCCAGAAGGTGACAAGATAACGTCCTATTTCGGACCAGACATCGAAGTGTTGCACGGTCTCAGCAGCCTGTGGTTCGAAAGTGAAGCCGATTTCCCTGGCTTTCGCGCCTACCAACGCTCGCTCTTCCAGCGACTAGCCCAAGAAGAAGTTCTCGCCCCTTCAGGTTCTTTCTTCGTTTATGCCGAGGAAGTCGTGATCATGGATCAGCAGTAACCCGATCAGGTCCTGGCTCCACGTTCAGCTGCGTGAATCGTCTCATCGCGCGGCTGAACGACCTTACCCTCTCCCCTCTCGCGCGCGCTCCGGAATTCCTGTCGTATGCACTTGACGGAGCGATGTCGATACCGGATTGTATCGGTAGCATAAATATAATAATTGATGAGCTTACGATGCGTTTTAATCACCTGGACTTGAATTTGCTAGTTGCCCTCGATGTATTGCTCGAGGAGCAGAATATCACCCGCGCAGCCGAGCGCTTGCATATGACGCAATCAGCAACCAGCGGTGTTTTGGCTCGACTGCGTAGCTACTTTGAAGATGACATCCTCATACAAATCGGACGCAAGATGCAGCCAACAGCCTATGCCCTGGAACTTGCTATTCCAGTACGCGAGGTGCTGCTGGATATTAAATCGTCAATCACCATTAAACCGACATTCGACCCAGCCGTCAGCAAAAAACACTTGCGCATTATCACATCGGACTACCTGATCAGCATACTACTGGTCAGGGTTATTCAGCACATTCATCAACTAGCGCCCAACATCACTTTTGAAATGCTTAGCCCAGGTGACAACTCAAGTGACTTACTGGTACGCGGTGAGGTGGATATGATGATCGTTCCGGAGCGCTATATCGTAGAAGGACATCCCTCGCAAATGCTGTTCGAAGAAGAACTGGTATGCGTAGTTTGGGAAAAAAACCCACATGCCGAAACCGGCCTGACGCTCGAACAGTATATGAACATGGGACATATCTCGGTGGGCTTCGGACGCAACCGGCAGCTGAGCATTGAAGACTGGCTCATGAGCCAGTACGGATTCGAGCGGCGCCTGGAAGTAATCAGTAACGACTTCAATACCTTGCCACAACTCATTGTCGGAACTCAGCGTATCGCCACCATGCATCGTCGACTGGCGGAGCTATATTCCGAACATCTACCTCTACGGTTGCTGCCGTCACCAGTCAAATTACCCACCATGCGCGAATACATGCTCTGGCACCGAAGTATGGATAGCGATCCCATACACCGCTGGCTACGGGAGCAGATCAGCACATTTGCCCAAAGCCTCGGCTAATCAACGATTCGATCAAGAGCGTAATTCTCGAATGTCGCATTGCGTTCTCTCCTGGCTTGCTACTTCGAGATGGACATCTAGTAACGAAAATTTTCCATCAACCCTCCGGACCTATCTAATCACGTGATGCCTGGCATAAGGGCGCTCGATTGGCAAAATACCAAACGCCGTCTTAACGTTTCGGACCATGAAACTTTCTTCACATGCAGCGAAGGAAAAACAAACCATGCTTTGTTACTTCCCTACTAACTACGTCTGGAACCTCTCAGTGAGTCTCACGAAGGATATGGGTGATGGCAAATAGTTCAGATGCGGCGAAACTTAGTTTCGTATCTGTAGTGGTCAACTAATCCCGGACACGACGTTAAGTTTTTCCTCGGCCCGAGCTGGCGCCAGCCCACCGTTGAATTGGTGAGGCCGAATCCAGTTGTACCGATGCATCAAAAAATGGCTGATGTCGCGCTGTGCTTCCTGCGCAGTTCTGTAGCCTAAGGTCGGTATCCATTCAGTTTTCAAACTCCGGAACACTCGCTCCATCGGTGCGTTGTCCCAGCAATTTCCCCGGCGACTCATGCTTTGGCGTATGCAGTATCGCCACAACCGCTGGCGAAATAGACGGCTTGTATATTGCGACCCTTGATCCAAGGCCCGAAGGCCTGCCACGCTGCTCGTAGGCCATATCCAGGGCCTTGATCACGAGTTCAGCGTCCGGTTTTTCCGACAGTGCCCAGCCCACTATCCGGCGCGCGCAAAGATCCTGCACGACAGCCAGGTAATGCCATTTACCTTGAGCCCAGATGTAAGTGATGTCGCCGCACCAGACCTGGTTGGGCGCAGGAACATCGAACTCCCAATTCAACGTATTCGGGATATCCAGCCGTTCGACTGTTGCTCGTTTGTACGCATGAGAGCCTGGCTGTTTGCTCACAAGCTCAAGTTCGCGCATTAAGCTACGTACCTTGAACCGGCCCAGTTGCTCACCGTCTTCACGCATCATCGACAAGATGCTGCGGCTGCCCGCAGCACTGCGACTTTGCGTGAACAGTTCATTGACCCGACTGCGCAGCCGAAGCCGCTCAACATCAGGAGTCCGGCGTCTGAGACGCTGGGCGTAGAAACACGAGCGGGTGACTTCAAACACCTTGCACAGCCAATCAATGGGCTCATGGGCACTCAACTGATCAATCAGCGCAAACGCTCGTGATCTTCCGACATCAAGAGCGCGGTAGCCTTTTTTAGGATGGATTTTTCTCGCTCAAGCCGTGCGATCCGATCTTCCAGCTCCTGAATTTTCTGCTGCTCCGGGGTCAGCGCCTTGCTCTGCGGAGTGATGCCTTGGTGCTCTTTCTGAACCTGGTCAACCCAGCGGCGCAGCGCTGACTCACCAATGCCGAGTGAGCGGCTGGCTTCGATGTAGCTGTAGTTTTGCTTGAGCACGAGGTCGGCAGCCTCGCGTTTGAATTCAGCAGTAAAAGAGCGGCGTTGTTTGGTCATCTGACACCTCAGTCTGGCGAGCATTCTCGCCTAAATGGGTGTCCGATTTCATTAGACCACTACATAAGGCTTGATATTTCCGGCCGAAATCTCGATTACTTTTTTGACCTTGAACACCTTGATGGCTGGCGCGATCTGAACCTGCGATGCAAGCCTGTGGCGCTTGGCCACTGCGTTAACAAGATGCAGGTGCGGCTGGTGATAGCTACCTTCAAATGCAGGCTCAGTCGAGGCTTGCTGTACCTTTGGTTCGGTTGAAGAATCCGCTTCCGGCACCGGGTTATTGGACCGCGTGGTTTTCACCGGATGTTCAATGGCCGGAGTGGACGGCGTATCTGCCGCGAGAGGAACTGGTGCGTCGGCGACGGGATCGTTCATCAGCGTCCCCAGCTTTGACATCAGTTGCAGTAAGACCTTTGGCTTCATGCTGGAGCCTGACATTCCAAACGCACAACCGCGACCAAGCAGCAGTTCGGACCCTTTGACGCTAAGCGCATCCGCTGAGGACTCGAACTCTTCCCACGACAGATGGTTCTTCACCGATGTGGTAGTCCAATAATTTTCCAGAACAGGCCTTCGGAGGTAAACGCCAGACCATTCTTGGCCGAACCAAACACGGTGGCATCTACGATCGTAAACACTTTGACAGAAGACTTCATGCCGTAATTGGCGAACGCGTTATCCTGTTTTTTCTTGGGTATATCCGGGCTGACAAATAGCCCATCGGTATGAAAATTTTGCAGCACGCCAAGCAACAGCTCATCCAAAAACATCGTTCCCGTAATCGCACCCCGTTCGCGCCCACGGCGCACGGGCCTGAGTGAGAGTGCAAGTCCTTGGGGCTGCGGCCTGGGAGTGACTGTATTGCGCCATCACTCCGTTTGCCAGCCTGCGCAGCATCACCATCTGGCACCCTGCTGATATTCACGAGGCGTACATCCAAACTCGCGACGGAACACCGTGTGTAGATATTGTGCGGATTTGAAGCCGCAAGTGCGGGCTACGTCTGCAATCGCTGTCTCGGTATTTTCCAACCCGCTGGTGGCCGCCGCCAGTTTGAAACGCAGAATCTCGTCGTGCACGCTGCAGCCTCGCACGGTGCGAAAGTGCGACTCCAGCGATGAGCGCGACACGCCGACATAAGCCGCCACTTGCGCCGTCTTGATGCCCTGGCAGGCATATTGGCGGATAAAAAGTAGCGCTTGCATGACGTAGGGGTTGCCCAAAGGTTGATGCAGACTTGACACCTGCACGTTGATTGCATCAGGCGGGATCAGGATGTGCGTGCCCGTGGACGGCATGCCGTGCAGCATCTGGTGGAGTAACTGCGCGGCGGTGCGGCCCATGGTTTCGGTACCCTGGATGACCGAGCTCAGGGGGACCCGGGTCAGGCTGCGTGTCAGGGGGTCGTTGTCGATGCCAATCAACGCCACCTGCTCAGGCACGGCGATTCCGGCGGTCAGGCAGGCTTGCAGCAACTGCCGGGCACGGGCGTCACTGACGGCGATGATACCGATGGGCTTGGGCAGGCGTTGCAGCCAGGCGATCAGTTGTTCGACGGCGCTGTCCCAGAGTGGTGCGCTGGTCCCCATGCCGCGATAGACCTCGGCGTGCAAGCCGTCACGTTGCATCAATCGTCGAAAGGATTTTTCCCGCTCCTGAGCCCAACGATTGGCCTGCGCTTCAGGCAGGCTGAAGCAGGCAAAACGCTGCAGCCCGGCCTCGATCAAGTGCGCGTAAGCGAGGGTGATCAGTGCGTTATTGTCGGTGGCGACGTACGGGATCCCTTTCGGATAAGCCCGCTCATCCTGATAAGAACCACCCACCGCCACCACCGGCAACTTGATGTCGGCCAGAGCCTCGCCAATCAGCGGATCGTCGAAGTCGGCAATGATCCCGTCACCTTGCCAGCGCTCGATCCCTTTCAACCGGCAGAGAAAATCCTCTTCCAGGAACAGGTCCCAGGACGCGCGGGTGCTGCTCAGGTAATTGCCGATGCCGCTGATGATGCCGCGGTCATAGATCTTGCTCCCGTTGAACAACAGTGCGATGCGGTGAACAGGCGGTACTGTTTTCATTGTTTTTATGCTTGTTCCGGGGGCCCCTTGTCACGGAGGCGGTTTGCACAGACTAGGCGCGCAGACGACGAATCTCAATACGCAAAATCGCACCCTGCGTTGGTGATTTTCATAATCAGCAGGCATGGGGTCGTTGCTAGTATCGAGACACCGCCAAGAACAACAAGGACATTGCCAATGCCGTACTTTCCCGATGTCGACAAGATTCGCTACGAAAGCCCTGCCAGCGATTCTCCCCTCGCCTTCCGTCACTACGACGCCGACAAAATCATCCTCGGCAAACCCATGCGCGAACATCTGCGCATGGCTGCCTGTTATTGGCACACCTTCGTTTGGCCGGGCTCCGATGTGTTCGGTGCAGGTACTTTCAAGCGCCCATGGCAACACACCGGCGACCCGATGGAGCTGGCCATTGGCAAGGCAGAAGCCGCGTTCGAGTTCTTCTCCAAATTGGGCATCGACTATTACTGCTTCCACGACACGGATGTCGCCCCGGAAGGCAACTCACTGAAGGAGTACCGCAACCACTTCGCTCAAATGATTGATCACCTGGAGCGACACCAGGAAGAAAGCGGGATCAAGCTGCTGTGGGGAACCGCCAACTGCTTCAGCAATCCGCGCTTTGCCGCAGGCGCCGCCAGCAACCCGGACCCCGAAGTGTTTGCCTTCGCGGCTGCCCAGGTCTTCAGCGCCATGAACGCGACCCAACGCCTGAAAGGGTCCAACTATGTGTTGTGGGGCGGTCGCGAAGGCTATGAAACCCTGCTCAATACCGACTTGAAACGTGAACGCGAACAACTCGGCCGCTTCATGCGCATGGTGGTCGAGCACAAGCACAAGATCGGTTTCAAAGGCGACCTGCTGATCGAACCCAAGCCGCAGGAGCCGACCAAGCACCAATACGATTACGACAGCGCCACTGTGTTTGGCTTTCTTCAGCAGTTCGGCCTAGAAAAGGAAATCAAGGTCAACATCGAGGCCAACCACGCGACCCTGGCAGGTCATAGCTTTCATCACGAGATTGCAACAGCCGTCTCGCTGGGGATTTTCGGCAGCATCGATGCCAACCGCGGTGATCCGCAAAACGGCTGGGACACCGATCAATTCCCCAACAGCGTCGAAGAAATGACCCTGGCCACCTATGAAATCCTCAAGGCCGGCGGGTTCAAGAATGGCGGGTACAACTTCGACTCCAAGGTTCGCCGCCAGAGCCTCGATGAGATAGATCTCTTCCATGGTCACGTCGGTGCAATGGACGTCCTCGCCCTGTCCCTGGAGCGGGCTGCCGCCATGGTCCAGAACGATCAGCTTCAACTGCTCAAGGATCAACGCTACGCCGGCTGGCAGCAGCCGTTCGGGCAGGCGGTGCTGACGGGTGAGTTCAATCTCCAGTCATTGGCCGAACATGCATTCGCCAACGAACTGAATCCGCAGGCCGTCAGTGGCAGGCAGGAAATGCTCGAAAACGTCGTCAACCGGTTCATCTATCGCTGATCGCCAACGGAGTCTGCGGGCGCAACAACGTTGTGACATTCGCACGACAAATCTGTGTCCGCTGCGTCTGCCGATTCTCTACAGTTCTACCAGCCCGAGACTTATCGTCTGGCAGTGTCTTTCAAACAAAAATAAAAGGACGCACCACCATGAAGAATGTAAAGCGCGCGCTATTGGCCAGCGCTCTGGCGCTGCTGTCGCTACCGGTGATGGCCGATGCTGCCCACCCGAAAATCGGTTTCTCCATTGATGATCTGCGGCTCGAACGCTGGTCACGTGACCGCGATTACTTCGTTGCGGCGGCGGAGAAAATGGACGCCAAGGTCTTCGTACAGTCGGCCGATGCCAACGAGCAAAAGCAGATTTCGCAAATCGAAAACCTCATTTCCCGTGGCGTCGATGTCATCGTCATCGTGCCATTCAACGCCACGGTCCTGACCAATACAGTGGCCGAAGCGAAGAAAGCCGGAATCAAGGTCGTGTCCTATGACCGCCTGATACTCAACGCGGATATCGACGCCTACATTTCCTTCGATAACGAAAAGGTCGGCGAGATGCAGGCCAGCGGCGTGCTGCACGCAGCGCCCAAGGGTAACTATTTTCTGCTCGGTGGTGCGCCCACCGACAACAACGCAAAAGTCTTGCGCGAAGGTCAGATGAAAGTGCTGCAACCGGCCATTGACAGGGGGGATATCAAAATCGTCGGCCAACAATGGGTGAAGGAATGGAACCCTACCGAAGCGCTGAGCATTGTTGAAAACGCCTTGACCCGCAACGACAACAAAATCGACGGCATCGTCGCCTCCAACGACGCCACGGCAGG
>Ga0209847_1000422_pt1 | contig 17669 bp, 18 predicted proteins | sample OrgsoiDNA_201060_FD_185808 | JGI IMG/M metagenome (GOLD analysis project Ga0209847, IMG submission 185808) | Permafrost soil microbial communities from the Arctic, to analyse light accelerated degradation of dissolved organic matter (DOM) -... | ecosystem: Environmental > Terrestrial > Soil >... | reverse complement strand
TGGCGCGGTACTGGGCCAGGGTCGGGGTGAAATAGCTGTTGGTGCGCATCAGAAAGCTGGAGAACAGCGCATTGATCTGATTGCCGTCGCCCCACTTGTATTGAACATTGCCTTCGTAGCGATCCGAAGACAGCTCGCCACCGCTGTTGTCCCACAGATCGCCCGTGGTCCGCGAAGCCGAAAGCCATGCGGACAGGCCGTTGTATTCACCGGTGTTCACCCGCATGAACGAGCGATAGAGGCTGTCGCTGCCCACACTTTGTTTAAAGAAGACCCCGGACTCTTTTGTGGGCGCCACCGACTGGATCACCACACTGCCGCCGCTGGCCGTCAAGGTGGGGGCATTGATGGAAGACGAGCCGTAAAGCACCGATACCGACTGATAGTTTTCCGGGTCACCCATGAAGTCCGCATGGGGTGTCAGGAACTGCGGGTCGTTCAACGGAATACCGTCGCGAACAAAGCCAAGTTGATCTTGAGAGAACCCGCGAATATTCAACGAACCTTCAGTAACACCACTGGAGTCACCGCCACTGACATGCACGCCCGGCACATACTTGAGTGCACCCGTTACCGCACTGTCCAGACCAACAAACTTGTCCAGTTGGGCTTTGGTCAATGTACTTTTCGCAACCGGAGCCTTTTCCTGCTTGGCATCACCGACATAGGTATCCACGTTCTGGCTCTGCCCCTGAACCACCACCGTGTCCAGCACTGAACCGCTCGCAGAGCCGCCGCCCTGGCCGTTTGCCGACGTAGCGCCCGCCGCCAGCAAAGGCTGCGAGAGCAATAAACTACCCGACAGCGAAAGCACGATCCCGCCTTTCATGACGCCATTTAAGTACTGCATTCAGCAAGTTTCCCGTAGAGATAGAACTTATCCGGGAAATTGCAAGCGATGTGCCATAAGCCTTAAAGCCCCGTATTACCTGGGGTGCAGTAAGTTACGGCGTCTAACTCTGCTGCTGCACCCGCAGCAGTCAATAGGAGTTGCTGCTGGAGCAGCAGGGGGGTGTTCTTGGTTCAACAGTTAAGAGGATTAATAACTGAATGAGAGAAGCTTATATTCAAATCAACGAGCGCACTTTCCAGCAGCCCATAAAACTTCAGGGGCTCAAGTGGCATATGAAGTTAAACGATAATAGTGTGAGGATAAGCATGCATGGCGCTGTCATGAGTTACCAGGCTGACACGTTCGGCCAGTGCCTGGGCGACCATGATGCGGTCAAACGGATAGCGATGGTGGTTTGGCAGGTTGCCTACTGTCAGTCCGTGGGCCGAGGTAATCGGTATTTCAAGATAACCAGCGTCGATCAGTTCCTTGCGCAGCAGGGCAGGGTTAATGCCCGTCCGCTCGGCACCCTGGATCGTCAGCTCCCATATGCTGGCAGCACTGAAATACAGGCTATTAGCCTCGTCGTCGATAAGCTGAGCCGCTTTGCCGGAAAGCTTGGCGTCGCCGGTTGCGGCCCAAACCAGAACGTGAGTGTCGAGCAGTAACTTCATTCCTTGTCCTCAAACAGATCAGCTAATTCAGCGGCTGAAAGCTTGAGTATTTTGTTTCGGAGGTGGGAAAGAGAAAGCCCCGACAGCGATGTGACGGTTTGGTCGCTGCCGTCTTGCTCGCGATACCTTGGGGTGCGAGGCTTGAATTCTGAGGGGGGGCAGGGGAGACGTGATGTCGGAGCGGGATAGGCGGACACAAGGCCGAACCCCAGAAACAAGAAAGCCCGCACAAGGCGGGCTTCTTGGGTGATTCATAGACTGCTGTAGACGTCTGTGAATCGGTACTTGGTGGTACACAGTCATTTGAACAGAACTGTAACTGCTTAATTTTTAACTATTTTTATAGTTTATTTTTTTCAGGCATACATCTAGGCATACAGCTGAAGCGCTGTGGGCGAGCCCCACGAAAGACCGGACATCGTTTCCCCTCTTAGCATGAGGTATAGGCAATCGGGCACCAAGTGGGATTAGACGCTTCAAAACCCTTAACCTGGGCGATCATCAGGACAAGGCCCTGCCCGAGGCCGTGAATCGCTCCGGATTCTCTAGACAGCCTGCAAGCCTTGGTACCTTATCCAGGCATACTGGAAGGTCTTGGCTTCGGCCCGATGGTTCCTCCGTCGATAAATGCCCAGTTCGGCGACTGAGCAGTAAGTACAATATTCAAGCACCTGGATTTGGCCGAGGCTCACATCACTTCCGGCTAACTGGTAGATCGCATATTTCCGTAGATCGAACCAAGCTTCGCTATGGGTAGCATAAGGTTCTACCCATGGGTTAGCGGGTGGAATTCTTTGGAAGGTCCAGGGAGGAGAATCGTTTTGCCAAAGATGAGTATCGATATTTTCGATACCCTCGACGAATTTCCTGCGTACGTCATGGCAGCATTGTAATTACATATTTTGGCTCAAGCCTAGCTATAGTAACAAGATTGCTTCGCCGGACTGTTACCTCGAGGCGCCGGATGAAACGACCTTAAACGGCCTGCGCAACGGGGCGATTCTGGTCGTGTACAGGGGAGTTTCGGGCAATGCGGGTGTGCAAGCGATGCGAGGCGGGCTTCACAGCGCAGATAGACCTTAGACATGCGCACAATACTGATAAGTATATATGAAATCATCAAAAGTATTTAATTCATATCCTTTCTTCATAAGAGCTTTTGAAAATGACAAAAGCCTTACTAAAGGGTAAACCCCCAAGTCGATCATAATGAGCCATACTCTAGCAATCGATTCGGTGGCAAATCTTGTAGCTATGTTCGAAAAAATTTTTGACGCAAGTAGAGGATTTATTAAAAGATCTCCCTGGAATTATGGTTGCCTGGCAATTTTATTTCCATGATAGTCAAGAAAATGGACGCCCCCGCGGCCCATAAATAAGGTGACTTGCTCAATAAGACCATGAGAGCTTGTTTGGACATCGATATAAGCCGAATCTCCCCCCATATCAGTTTTAACCCACCCTGGGTAAAATCCTAAAATAGTAATCTTGGGGGCGGCGATGTGGGCGGAAAAGTTTATAATTAGATAGTTTAGTGCTACTTTGCTTGCTTTGTATGCTGCAGCGCTAGGCGGGTCCGGCTTCTCGATTGTCGCTAAACGTGAGGTCATAAATGCAAGTGTTCCAGTATCGTTGCGTAAGTTTTTAGAGAGGCGTTCAGCAATACGAATAGGGGCGATGGTATTTGTCATGAATAACTCCCCGACTTCGTCGATATTGAATGCCTCAGGGCTTTTTTGATTGGGGCCAAATACGCCTGCATTTATAAATAACAAATCCAGCGTGATACTGCTGAGCTTACCGCATAAAGTGTCCAGCTCATTTCTGTCTTTGACGTCCAGTTGTTCTATTTGAACTCCTGCCAATGATGTGAGTGTGCTTGCCTTCTGGCGGTCCCGAACAGTGGCAATAACTTCCCATTCGCTCTCAAGTAATCGTTGGACAAGTCCCAAGCCTATTCCCCGAGAGGCGCCAATAACCAATGCGATTTTTTTCATGTTCGTTATCCGATTTGTGGTTTCAGCTACCCGTAGACGTGTATTTTGATATCCCGTGTCGCCAGATAGTAAGGGCTAACGCCAAAAATATAAATCCCGCCAACGGTGTGAATGGCAGGAGCCAGTCGGGGGCACCCAACGGATCGGAACGTCCCAAAATCGCCAATACAGGATAGTAAGCTACACAAGCCAATGGTACGACGAAGGTCAAAAACATGCGCAACCAATGTTCGTAGAGACTAATTGGGAATTGCCCGGCATAGACGCCGCCGTACGTGAAGGCATTTATAGCCTCAAGGCCCTCGACGGTCCAAAAGGCCAATGCAGACTGGAATATAAAAAGTGCAATGAATAACGCGAAGCCACCAGCAATGGTCCAAAGAACTAAAGTAATAGTATAAGGTGTCCAGTTAAATTGAAGGGATTGGCTGGCAACTATCAGAATGAGTGAAGCCTGAAGTAAACGACCAAATCGACTGATACGAAATTCATGGCCTATCAGTTGCAAAACTGCTGAACGAGGCCTCAGTAATAAACGATCAAACTCACCGGTGCGTACAAACTGCGTGCCGAAGATCTCAAGCCCGCGGCTGACGAATTCGGCGATGGAAAAACTAATGCCCAGGAGTGAGTAAAAAAAAGCTACTTCACCAAAGCTCCATCCTTTTAATGTGCCAAAGCGTTCAAACAAAGCCCAAATGGATATGATCTCTATGGACGTGGAAATCAGTTGTCCAAACGTTAGCATCACTGTCGAGGCTGGATACTGCAGTTGACTGCGGATTGATAAAGTGAAGTATCTATTAAGAAGCCTACACGTATTCATCGTGATTATCCTCCCTGTACTTCAAGACGTTGCATGCCGTAGCTCAGCCACTTTTTGCCGGCAACCACCAGCGTAAAAGTCCAGAGCACCTGCAAGCTGATCCCTATCCAAGCCATTGGTCCTGTCAAGGCGCCGGAGTAAATGCGGCTGGGTATGTCGAGCACTCCCGCCAACGGTTGGATAAATAGCGCGAGACGCGCCATGTCAGGGTAAAAGGGCAGGGGGAGTAGGGCTCCGGAAAGGATGAACACCACGGGCACCACTAGGGTGTTGACGCCTCGTTCATTGAGTGTTGAAACCACGGTGATGTTGATCAGCATCACCACTGCGCAGGAGAGCGCCACGGCCACTGTGAGGGACAGGGCGAAGAGCATGGCAGCCGCTGTGCCGGATGGAGGGGCCCAAGCCAATTCCTCTTTGCCGATCAGCGGCAGAACAACTCCGGCGGCTAACACCATGAGCAGCAACCTTGGAAGGATTCGAGCAATCATTCTTCCGGCTGTACACGCATACCACAGGTTATAAGTATCCACCGGGCGCAGGCGATCATGACCGACCGCACCGGTGCGCATCGCAGCCGCAATATCAGGATCTGCTGCCCAGGGTAGAAGCGCCAGCAGGCCCTGGGCGAGCCAAGTATAGGTGACTGCCTGGGCGAAGCTCAGTGGCAGCGTGGAGTCACTTTGGGCGGCTCCCTTATAAAACGCAGCCAACACCATAACGCGCACCAGTCCAAACCAGCATTGCGTCAAAAAGCTCGCCAATGCCGCAGACCGGTATTGCATCATAAGCAAAAAGCGCGAAGTGAAGGCCGCAAGATAGGGGCTATAAGCGCTCACCGGCTATACCTCGCCGGCATCATGCAAATCGTAGAACCTGGCAATCACTTCTTCAATGGCAGGTTGTTCGACATGGATGTCTTCAATCGCGTGATTGGCGGTAATCGTGGCAATCAATTCAGGCGCTCCAATGATTCGCGGATCGAATGCCAGTTCCACAGAGCGGCGGTTTTGCCCCCGAACGTGTACACCCGGTAATACTAAATTTGGCGCGTCCCCTGCGAACTCTACAAACAATCGGCGCTCAGCAAGTACCGTGGCGCGGAGGGCAGCAAGTGATCCGTCCGCCAGAACCTGACCATTACCAATGACGATGACGCGCTCTGCCATGGCTTCGATGTCGTGCATGTCGTGAGTAGTCAGCAATACGGTGACACCCTGCTGCTGACTGAGGTTTTTGATGAACTCTCGAACCGCCAGTTTCGACGGTGCATCCAGGCCTATGGTGGGTTCATCGAGAAAGAGTATTGAAGGTTCGTGCAACAGCGCCGCAGCAAGTTCTGCGCGCATGCGCTGGCCGAGGGAAAGTTGCCGCACGGGTTGGTCAAGCAAACGATCAAGCCGCAACATGGATACCAACTGATCACGCTTGCGCCGATACACGTGTGGGTCCAGGCGATAGATATCGCGCAATAGGTCAAACCCCTCTATGACCGGCAAATCCCACCACAACTGGGTTCGTTGACCAAAGACAACGCCGATACGGCCAACGTGGCGGATACGATCAACATAGGGCACCAGGCCCGCCACTTCAACCCGACCGGAGTCGGGGCGCAGGATGCCGGAAAGAATTTTTATGGTGGTCGATTTGCCCGCGCCATTAGGGCCAATGAACCCCAGGATTTCCCCGCGCTCCAGGCTGAAGCTGACGTCTTTCAATGCTTGTACCGTACGCCAGCGACGGTGGGTGATGCCCCGTAACGCGCCAAGAAAGCCAGGCTCGCGTTCAGCGATGCGATAGCTCTTGCTCAGTTCTTCAACCAGAATTTGCACCATATTGAGCCTCGCAGTTGTTGAGGTGAGCGTGTTTTAGTTAGTCCACTTGGTGCCTTTATATTTGTGCGGCAACATGTCGCTGAGGGCGAATAGTTTTATTTCGCCCGCAACGTCAAGCGCAGCTTTAGCGTGAGCACCATAGTCAAGTAGAAGTTCGCGACATAGCCCGCAGGGGGGCACCAGGACCACGCGCTTATCAATCTCCGACGGTTTGGGGTGCCTGACGGCAAGGGCGAGGCTGATACCTGTCGCGCCGGCCTCACGTGCTTTACCTAACGCAACCGCTTCGGCGCAAACGGAGGCTCTACCGACCATGGCTTCAACATGTAGACCGGTAAAGATCCGGCCATCTGAGGAAAGGACCGCTGCCGCAATTTGATGACGATTCTCAGCATATTGAGCGCTGATCAACTTCCGTGCCTGTGCCAACATTTGTTGAATGACGATGTTTTCATTGGGAGCTTGTTCATCGGGCACAATCGATGCGGTATCGTCCGCCCAGGTATCTAATATATGGAGGACTTGCTGTTCAAACACATCGATATCATCATCATTATTGATGGTTATGTCGGCGCCCCAATCAGCGCCCTCCAGTGAACGCTCCGTGGGGTGATTATCGTCGCCGCTGAATTTATCTCCACGTGCGGTTTTACGTGCCTTGCGTAGATCATCGGGAGCAACGATTTTAATAATAGTGAAACCCTGATTGTGCAGCGTTTGCAGATCGAGTGGTCGGGCGTCGTCGCAAATCAGCGCTCTGGCGCCAGATAGAATCGCCGCCGAACAGCGCCATGTAAGATCACGACCGAGGAATTCTGGATCAACTTTCCTAAAATGCCCTCCTAGGAAGTTGAGCAGTTGCCCGTCTTGCTGGTCCTCCAGAAGAGTCGCCTCGATACGTTTATAGAAGGCTGCCTGTATGTCATAGAGCGGTGCCGCGAGTTTAATAACTGTGGCGTTGATCTTTCGTTCGCTCAGTCTCTGCAGTAGCAGTTTACTGGCTGTCGATTTGCCGGCACCGGGCAATCCTGTGAGCGCAATTTTAAGCATATTAATCGCCTTTATTTAGTGGCCTGTTTAGCACCACGACAAATAAATATGGAGTTTTGCTTGCTGAGGGTGAATTTGCCACAATGGGAAATGGTCTCCTTCACGCGTCTTTCAACTTCAGCGTGCAAAGACTCCAACAAGGAGTTGGAGACTGTTCCAGAGGCCATAGCCTGTGCGCCAAGGTAGCGATGGCCAGCACTATAAAAGTTTAGGAATGGCTCGGCAGTCTCGAACACCAATTCGTCCACATAAGCGTGTTCGGTAACATCGTCGAAGTGCTGTGACAATATTTCCAGCGCATTATCCAAGACCATTTTTCCACGGCGCCCCGTAGGTAAGCGATCAATGAAGTCTTTTGGAAAGCCGGTTGCATGCATTGCGTCAAAATGCAGCTGATACATTTGTGCCATGGAATGCCTCGCCTCGATGCTAATGGCCACGAATCCCTTGGGTTGGACAACGCGGCCTAATTCGCGGCAAACCACATCGGGGTCTTCTACATAGTGAAAGATAAAGTTGGCCAATACCCGATCAAAGCGATCGTTTTCATACTGTGATAGATCTTCCGCCACACCTTCCACGAAGGTCAGTGGAATCAACGCTTTGGCCGTATTTTTTTTCGCCAGTGCGAGCATGTCCGGCGAAATATCCAAACCTATGGCACTTGCTCCGACACGCAGGCGATTGAGAATTTCGCCCAATATGAAACCGTTGCCACAGCCGACATCAAGTAGAGATTCATGGCCTGATAGCTCAAGGGTACGAATCATAAAATCAATGAGACGTTCTGGGTTGCTTCGGTACAAATTGTGGGTGATTTGCTGAGTGGCCAGCGGAGTATTGGAGCCAAAGTGTTCCCGGATATAGTCGACGCCAAAATGAAATGGCGCGAGAGACGTTTCACTATGCATGCTAACTCCTTGAGTTTTAGGTAAGGGCTTGTAACAGATCATCGCAGAGTGTTTTTTTTTTTGATTAGCGAAATAAGATCGTTCATATGATTGATTAACGGTACGGAACTGCCCCAGTTTTTCCATGTTTTCCAGGATTGGGGTTCTCGACTTGCGTAAAAAGACATCACCCCTAGAACTTGCCAAAGTTCTAGTTGTAGCGCGGCATAACGCTCCGCCTCGCTGAACCCGATGGTTGCGCTTTGCCAATAGGTCTCGCCTATGGGGGAGTAACGTAAATGAAAGTGCATGGCGCCGACACCATGTGCTCTGGTTGAAAAGCCAACGATAGGCACATTCAAAATACAAATTGTGTCGTCTTTAAGTCGCAAAAAATTTTTTAGATTTACATCGATGGCGACAGTTTGCCCCGCTTCTCCAGCATCTACGCCACGCAAGCCATTATGAAGCCATCGATCTATCCAGCTAACTAGCCGTTCATCCAGTAATGTTGGCCTGACGCGAGACCAATACTTGTGCGCGTATGCCGATATGAATTCACGAGGGGTTTCATATAAGATGGCGTTATTTTTAAAAAGTCCAAAACCTTTGCCCAGCCGCGGAAGATCGGAGCATCGAGTAGTGAAGTCGATTAAGAATTTACCAATGTCAATTAAATCGTATATTTCATTTTTTTTCTGGATAAGCTCGAACAGTGTCTCGCCCTCAAGGAACGGCGATACGATGAAGCTACTCCCGTCGGCCTGATAGACCGCTTCGATTGTATTTTGTACTGGCAGGTGTGCTGACAGTTTTCGGTTGACTTCGAGCATATAACAAACTGGGATATCGCTGTCGGTAACCTTTTTTACCACCAAGGTATGGTCCGTTCCGATATTAAGTTTTATCAGGTCATTATTGCTGTTGCTCAGTAGTGTTGTTTTAGCTCCCGGGAACCGATATGCAATGAACTCCTCTAGGTTGTCAAAACGCTGGCGAGGTGTTTGCTTCAAATTAATCAAAATTGCTCCGCACATTATCTGTCAGTGGTTAATGATGGATTCGACTACGCGTTCCCGGACTGACTCGGTGTTTTGGCATTATTCCCTGAGTTGGGAAATGATTGTGTCGGTGGTCAATCGAACAGTGTTCGGTCCAGAATTTATCGACCAACAGCGAATATCACCGAGGTTCAACAGTTCATGTGGTCCGACGTCGGAAGCGGTCCAAAAGGGCTGAGTCGAGTCGATATTCTCTAGGGAATTTTTCAGTAGCAGGCTCTTTATTTGCTCATAACCTACTGCTGCAAGCTTCACTCCCACTGCCCGCTCGTCGCGATGAAGATGGAATACATCCGTCAATACAAAGCCAGGGTGAATGCTCACTCCCAAGCGTGTTACGAACTCAGCGGGTGACAAACTCATATCTTCGGCCGGTCTATCTGAACTGACGTTATGAGGGTTGGATGCTGGACATTCACCTGAATGTATCGCCTGAAACTGACGCTGCGTGTCAAGGCGCAGATTGACTGACACCGGCAACCCCGCCAGATTTCCATCGGGAAACAAGCAAACACGATCATTAGAAACAAAACTGGCGATGCCTCTGTCGAGGATGTGGCAGACCTGAGTGGTTTTGCCGGCCCGTCGATCGCCAAGCAATAGAACTCCGCGTTTTTGGATCTTCAAAGCGGCTGCGTGCAAATGAAGCGCCCCCGCCCCGAGCCATTCGGAAACTGTCAGATTCCTGATCGCTCTGACTGCCGCCAGATAGGGAGGAGGCCCAGACTGCCCGGTGATCAATACGAGTTGGTCTTTGCGACCTATTATCAGATCGTAAAGGTTGTTCCCACGAAACCGCGCCCATCCGTAGCCCCATGATGCGACTTCAACCTGCGCCAACGTAAGATCTGTTTTCGCAATGACATGGTGCGGTTGTATGAGTTTACTCAGTTGTAATTCAAGTCGTGCATCACCCTCCACGACTCGCACGCGAACATCTCCGTTGCTGGTTTTTTCCCAATAAGGTGCCAGATAGGCGAGGGCAGCCTCTAATACATGGTGTTTACCTTCCAGGGCAATTGAGCGGCTGGGTTGCGTAACGCTAGCGAGAGACACGCTATCCGCGGGCTGACCAATCAGATCGTCAAGTATCGGCAGCAGGGTCATTTGCCACTCCAGAAAGAATCCATGAAGATCATCGATTTTCTAGGGCCGGCCGAGTTCTGATATTTACCTTTATAGAGTTCGATCTCGCCGAACGGACGCCAAAAGGAGACTTGGCCAATCAGCATGCCCGGGAAAACCTTGAGGGGGAGGGTGGGATAGAGTTGAAATGTGACGGTGCCGACTGACCCAATATCGATCAGGTCAGCCGTGACATGCACGAAAAGCCCAGCCCTGGCGATACTTGATTTTGCGTGAATCAACGGCACAAAATGTGGGCTCCCTATCGTCTCCTGTGAGCTGCCCAATACGAACTCCCCGCGATTGAGCGTGAGCCCTTCCGAAGGGATTTCTATCTCTTCAACCGTTGTTTCGACACGTGGGTCAATCGGTAAGTGTGTATATCTAAGTAGTTTGTTACCCAGGGATATGTCGAAACTGTTGGGGTTCAGGCGAGCGGGATCGAACGGCTCAATGACTATGCGTCCAACCATGACCTGTTGGTGAATTTCAGGGCCGGTTAAAATCATTGACAGCTCCCCTGGACGTAAAAGATGGATCATGTTGTTTGGAAGGCATTGGAATATTATGTCTACCGAACCAGCCGCTATAGGCCAACGGCTTGCCATGGGTAGTCCAGAAAGAAACCTGCCCTATCGTTTGTCCCGGATAGACATAAATATCTTGAGTGGGGAAAAGCTCTAGAGTCCAGCGGTGTATTGCGCCCATTTGTCCAAGGTTTGCTGATACTTGTACAAATAGACCCAAGCGACCGATGGAGCTTCGACCGATCAAGGATGCGACATATTTTTTGCTGCCAATGATTTCATGGGTGTGGCCGAGGTAAAGTTTATCTTTGAGCAATAGAAATCTTTCCCCGTCGAAGGGGACGGGGGTGTGGTTGATCTTGTTTTCGTGGTCAACCTCTACTTGGTACAAACGGTCACCCAGTCTGTAGTTGATACTGTTGGGGTTTATAGCCCGAGAATCAAATGGCTCGAAGAAAATATCCTTGTTAGCAATAGATTGCCGTATTGCGCTACCTGTCAGGATCATTTTTATCACCAATTTAAGTAATGTTTCCATAAATCAAATGATTGACGGTTCATCCATACCTGACAGGTAATGGCTACGCACTGTCCTGTTTCACTGTATACGTGGCACGGTTAGTTGCCGATATCATGCTGGTGCCCATTCAGTAGGTTCATGGGCTCCCAGCACCAGCATCGAGTCCCCATGAATACCGAATTTCATTCGTTTTTTTACGGCAGTTTCACAGGCTTCGATAATTAAATCGCGACCACCGTACGCAGCAGCCATGATCACATGTGTGCCGCTGGGGTTATGCAAGTTTGTTAAAAGTGAGCGTGTATATTTGAATTTAAAGCCGGGTGAAATAAAGAGATCGGTTCGCTCTGCGGTCGCGGGGTTCGGCGAGGTAAGACTCTCAAGCACCCTTGAACCACTAGTACCAATTGATACGATGTTACGTCTGTTCTGCATCGCATCACGTAGAGTGTTGGATCCTATTTCCCCTATCGTATACTCTTCAAAATTCATTCTGTATTCATTTAATCGTGTCTCGGCGGTTGCTTGGCGCCAGCTGAAACACATCCAGAGTGAAAATTGTAATTCGGTCATGCCGCGCCCATAGAATGATTTGTACATGTCGCTGGTGATACGTCGCGCAGGCTCCGATACGTGTACTGCATTGTTGATGGTCGTCGTATGGGGGTTCAAGCTGCGCGTGGGGAGTTTATTCAGATCGGAGTACCAAGGATGCATTAACAGTCCATGGTTGTTCAGTTGCTTGGCTAACTGACTCGGGTCTTGGTCTATTTCGACCAGCCCTCTGTATCCGATATACTTATCTTTCTCGATCCAGTAGGGGCCGTCAAAATCTAATGTTTTGCCAAGCAGGCGCCCCGTGATCGCACCGTTGTTCAAGGAAAAGTGACCTTGGGTAGGTGGCGGCGTTTCCGAGAGAATAACTACGTCCCAAAGCCTGTTTGAGCGTGAGGGATCCTGAAGCATTAGAAAGCAGATATCAATTTTATGTGACGGGCTGGCGACGCCGAGCAGTCGCGAGGGGCCCATTCCTACGTCATTCACTGCGAGTACATCATTGTCGCCAAGATAATGACCCAAGTTGACGAAGCTATCTTCTTTGATGGTCCCATGATTGGCGTCGACAATTAGCAGGCGGACATCTTCAGCCTCTCGGTGTTCACCTTTGAAATCATCCGGGGTCGCTGAAAAATTAAAATCAGCGAAGCGTAAATCAGGCATATTTAAACCTCTTTTTTTCGAGAGACTAAGGGGGATGTGCCGCCTTCGTCGATCCAGGAACTAACTTCTAGATCCAGTATGCTGCCCTTTGATGGCAGGTTTGATAGCGCTTGGTATATCAGTTTTTTAATTATCAAAGGGTCTTCTCTAGCTAAAGTTGTTACGCGGGAGTGGTAGTCGAGAATTTGATCGTGGAGAGTATCTGGTAATTGGCTACTGTTCTTTTCAAGAAGTCTGAAAAAAAACTTCTCTCCCACATTGGCTTCACCGCATGCAGATACCAGTACGCCAGTTAATGAAGTGAGGGCTTTAGTCAGTAAGTGTTGTTTAGTGTGGTAGTCCTCAGGGGTGCTCTGGCAAACGCCCTCGAGGTCAGATAGAGTGCTCAAGAGTAATGAGGCGTGTGTGATGCCAGCGAGATCTGCCAAGTAATGGTAAGGGATGCGCGACTTTATTTCGGTCAGTTGAGCTTGACCATGTAGGGCGATGCCAGTGTAGGTTCTGTGCAGCAGTTTTTGCTCGGAGTATGGCAGTAGATATCGCGGTCTGATATGCGATCCGGATTTTTGTTCGATACGCGACTTGGCATTTTCGATTCTTGCCGATAGATCCTCCTGTAGGGAGCCGATGACATCAGCGCGCGTGACATTAAACTGAAGTTTGTGACCTGTTGAAAGTCGATGGTTGATAATCATCGAACTACGCATGGGAAATACGCTATGTCCTCCTTGTGCATAATCAACGGCTTCACCTTTACCATCGCTGCATCGCTCCCAGTATTTCAGCCGAGTACCAGGTGGATGCACGATTAATATGTCTATATCGGAGCTTGGCGTTGAAAAACCCTCCGCAAATGAACCCGCCAAGGCAACCGAAGCATTAGGATCAATCGGTGCGGCATACCGCCAGAACTCGTCGAGGTTAACGCCTTGCAGTTGCAGTGTGGTTAAAGCATTTTCAATAGATACAGGCACATGACCTCCATAATTGGTGACGCGCGTGAGTCACCAAATTAAAAGTTTATTATGGGTGCTATTGATTGCTCGCCGTGCGTCGGGTTGTCCGTTAACAGCGCTTGTAAATTAATCTCGATAGCTATTCCGTTGTTAAGGTTGCCAGGCCATTGATTAATAGACGGGACCTTGGCACTTTCAGTGCTATTCGGGATAGTGACGTTTTAAAGGGTTTGAGCGTAGCTGATATGCTCTTGGGTGAGCTGAACAGTGGAATTGGGCTGGCCAACGGGATGACGCGCGTGAAGAAGGCGTTAGTGCATGCTTTAGTGACCCTAGATTGGCGTAGAGTCTGGGATACACTGTAACGTTGCGATTCGATCCTTCCGATTGATTCTATGCTCATGTCCAAACTCCCTATGTTACTCATGTCCAACACCCATGTTGACACAGACACATTTCGCGAGGGCCAAGAGGATCGCTAAGGTGTTGAAAGAATACTAGGGTTAAGCTGAAATAATATGCAAGAAACAAATTATTATAAGCTTATATTATTTTTTATGGTTATATTTTGCTTGGATGTCAGCTCCATCAACGAGGCGCTCCAGGAAAGGATAATCGATGTACCCGTGGTCGCCGCCGACGTAGAAACTGGCTTCATGGGGCGCATTGAGGGGCGCACCCAGGCGAAAGCGTCTGACTAAATCCGGATTGGCAATGAAGAGCCGCCCAAAAGCAATGAGGTCCGCACGGCCCTGTGCCAAAGCGTTTTGTGCGCTTTCCCGGTCAAATTGGCCGGCGAGTATTAACGAGCCATGAAAACGTTGGCGCAAAATCTGCGCAAGGCGCTGACTTTCGACGGTGCTGTCGGGTTCGATGAGATGCATGTAGGCAATTCCTCGTGCCTGCAGCGCATCTGCCACGTATCTGTATAGGGCGACTGGGTTGCTGTCGCCGATACCGTCATTGTCAAAATGCGGCGATACCCTCACGCCAATCCTCGACGCACCGAGTTCCTTAATGGCAGCATCGACAATCTCTAACAAAAAGCGCGCACGGTTCTCAATACTACCTCCATAGTCGTCTTCACGTCGGTTGCTGGCATCGCGCAGGAACTGATCGACCAAGTAGCCATTGGCAGCATGGATTTCCACTCCGTCGAATCCTGCGCGGCCAGAATTTCGTGCAGCATCCCGAAATGCCCCAACACGCTGGGCGATTTCCTCGCGTAGTAAGGCGCGGGGAACCGGGAAGGGTTGTGGTCCATTAGTAGTCGGCACTTTGCCCCTTGCTGCGATGGCAGAAGGGGCAATGGGCAACTGTTGACCGGGTAGTCGAGAAGGGTGTGCCTTACGTCCTAGATGGAAGAGCTGCTGGAAAATGCGTCCACCCTCGTCGTGAACCGCTGCCGTGACCCGCTCCCAGGCTTCGACTTGGTATTCCTCATGTATCGCGGAACACCCAAGTCGACTAACACTTTCGGGCGCAACATGTGTGGCTTCGGAAATGATCAGGCCGGCACTGGCTCGCTGACGGTAGTAGGTGATTACTCGCTGTAGAGGCTCGCGTGTCTGCTCGTCGGAGCGGGAGCGACCCAGCGGGGCCATCACCATCCGATTACTGAGGATTGAGTTGCCGAGAGGGGCTGGTTGAAACAGCATCTTTAAGCTTCCTTACATGAGATATTGTTAACGTGCCTTTACTTGGCGCGAGCTGCGCCCTGTCGCTTCTTTGAGCTTGCGAATCGCGCCAAGGCACATTAGCAGTAATCTAAATCCGGAAGACGCGGCCGCCAAGCTTCGCCATGCAGCGTGCTTGCGGCTGGTGGTGCCCAAAGCATCCTGCGCCATTGTCCCAAGGACGTCGAACTGGTAGTGGAGCTGCTGGATGATGCTGCAGTGCTTTACGACATAGCGTTCCAAAGCCACACCGGCTTCCGACCGTTGCCTGTCCATAAACGTTACGAGGAAGGTTTCTTGGTTTCGTCTGCTGAAAGTTGTCTCGGCATACGTACGCTTTGGGGCAATGAGTTTGCCCGGTGATTCAGGACGGCGTGCGCTGCGCCGAAACCAGGCTCGACGGTTCTCCATTGTCCCTCTGGTGGGCGCTGGCGCAAAACCGCAAGCGACATTGCCTGGGCGATTCGCAGTAAGCGTTTGAGGCCGCACTCCTGCTACGCTTGCAGCATGCCCTCACAATGCTTAGAACGGCCTTCGGATATGGTCGCCTTGATGCCTGAGTCGTCGCCCTCGGACTTTGGCTTTTTTCGCCAAACCCTCCGATCGGCGCGATCTCTGATCGCGCCGATCGGAGGGTTCACTCGCTTTTCTCGAAGCCACCTCGTTCCACCATTCCATTTCAAATTTCAGTAGCGCCACGTCTTCTTTTATCTGAGTAGTTGCTATCGAGCGGAACGCAGTCCCAGCGTCAGAGCCAAGCTTGTCGTAGGGCTATGGCTAGAAAGGTGGCGACAGCGGCGACAGCGGCGACATCCCATACATAACGGAGCCTGGAGCATGGCGACAAAAGTGGCGACAGTCGCCACTTTTTTGCACGTCTTGGTCGTGACGCTTGACCGCCTTTTCGAGCGGGTATAAAAATTGGCGCATGGATTGCTGTCGTTGACAGCACCAGCCCAGGTAGCCAGAACCTTTAAGGCTACGCCACTTGCGTGGTGGTTCTTCCCCAAGTGCGATTAGCGTCCGGCGGCTCGCACGGTCACTCTCCAGGAGTGATGGATGCCTACTCGACCAATCTGCCCGTTGCGGCAGACGATGGACCTACCTCGCTGCATTGCAGCAACCTCATCTCTTGGCACACTTCGCTGCGCCAGACCTCGCCCGTCTCTTTCTCCAGGAAAGAGACGGGCGCTCGTACCATTGCTGCAAGCCACGTCGCGCATGGCATTGCCGCAGCTCTCCTCGTGACAATCGGCATGACAAATCCGATTTGTCGCCATCCGCAATAACACAGGCACCGGTGCCGCAGCCTATGGAAAGGCTGCACCTGACTGACAGTCAGGCCTGCCCCAGATGTCGATGTTGTTGCCTTCTCCCACCCAGGATATCTAGGTGCCGAACTCGTCAGTCGGCACAGCCTCCACCCGCCCGCATCTTCTGATGCGTTTAAGGAGGCCAGATTCATGGGTTCATGCCTTTGCTCCCGGTCGTAAGGAGCCGCACGTTCCGCGTCAGTGAACACCTCACAGGTCGCAGGGGCCTTGATCCCTGATAACACTCAACATCCGTGGCGGGACTACGTGAGGACAACCAGCAATGAACGAGGAGAGGGCCCATGCAGCAGTTAGATCCGAAGCTTGAACTACCGCGACCACCTCGACCGCTGATTGAGTCGAATCCCGTGGCCCAGCCTTATCCAGTGCAGGCACTGGGTGGGATTCTTGGGCCTGCGGTAGAGCGAATGGCCGAGGTCATCGGCGTGCCCCAGGCATTGGCCGCGCAATCAGTGTTGGCTGCCTCGGCGCTGGCCACTCAAGGTCATGCGGGCTTACAGCTCGACGGGAGAAGTTATCCCCTGTCGCTGTACCTGATCACGGTGGCCGCGTCAGGTGATCGCAAGACCGCCGCAGACCGATGTGCGTTGCTGCCGGCACGGCAATGGGAGCGTGAACAGTGGCAGCGCTATCGCGAACAACTTGCCCGGTACCGTGCCGCACAGCGACAGGCGCAGCGTATCAAGCCTGGCGATCCTGAGCCCGCAAACGGAATGTCGCTCGAAGCGGAGCCCTCAGCCCCTAGACTGATCACCACGGACCCGACTATCGAGGCCCTGATCAAGGGGCTCTGTCATGACCTGCCTAGCATGGGTCTGTTCTGTGATGAGGGCGGACAATTCCTCGGTAGCAGTACCATGAGTCGGGATAACCGCTTGAAAGCGGTCACGACCTTGTCCTCACTCTGGGACGGTAGCCCGATTGATCGTGCTCGCTCTATGGCAGGCGAAAGCCTGCGAGCGTATGACACGACGCGTGAGCCTGCACCTGATGCTGCAACCGTACTTGGCCATGCAGTTGCTCAGTGACCCGTTGCTGCAAGGGCAAGGCATCCTCGGTCGCTGCCTCATGACCTGGCCTACCAGCCTGGCCGGGCAGCGCAGTTACCAGGCTGTCGACTTGTCCAAAGACGCCGCCCTTAAGCG
>Ga0209847_1000418_pt1 | contig 17706 bp, 15 predicted proteins | sample OrgsoiDNA_201060_FD_185808 | JGI IMG/M metagenome (GOLD analysis project Ga0209847, IMG submission 185808) | Permafrost soil microbial communities from the Arctic, to analyse light accelerated degradation of dissolved organic matter (DOM) -... | ecosystem: Environmental > Terrestrial > Soil >... | reverse complement strand
GCGGTAAATTTTGCCGAATGCGGGCCGGGCAGCTGCCGGCGGGCGATGATGTATGTATAATGCTGCACACTTAGGAAGCGTGGCCGAGTGGTTGAAGGCACCAGTCTTGAAAACTGGCGACGGGTTAAACCGTTCGTGAGTTCGAATCTCACCGCTTCCGCCACTTCCCCATAAGTGCTTGTTTTTCCTTATAATATCCCATTCTGTTGGCTTTCTGGAGTGGGGTGTGACAAAACAGTGTGACAAAACTGAGGAAAAAGAAGTGTTTCAAAGATACTTTGAACGCCGCGAAAACGGCATCATGTACGTCCGCATGGTCATGCCGGGCGACCTCCAAAAAATCACCCCCAAGGACGAGCATCGAGTTCGTCAGTCAATGCAGACCTCCAACGCGGAGGAGGCTTATCTGCGTGGTACTCCACTAATTCACGCTATCAAGACCAAATGGGCTGCGCTGCGCAAGAAACACGCGAAAATCCTGCGGGATAAGGGCCAGGTCAAGGCCATTTCGTGGAGCGCTCCAGATTCGGTCGATACGGAAGAGTCTTCAAAGCCAGTGATTCTTACGCCGGACATCATCGACGAGGTGGTAGCGGCCAGGATTCAGTCGTGGATGCACACTGATGATGAGGACCGCTATCAGCACGGTCTTGATGACGAGCAGTTTGCCGAGCTGGAAGAGTTCTGTGCTAGTTCGGACGCGCAAATGCGCAACGTCATTAGCCGTGGCCGCCAGTCCGGGGATTACACACATGTAGTCGAATTGGTGCTGGACTGGTGTGACAGCCAGGACGTCGCAGTCGCTACGGATGACCCGCTATTCATTCAATTGGTACGCCAGTTCGCGCAGACCGAAACGCGAATGCACGAGCTCATCTCGGGCCGCAATCGCGGTGATAGCCCAGAGCCACCGGTCGTGAAGGTGCGTTCTGGGGAGCGCCTTTCGGCGATGGATGAGCTCTACCGAAAACATAAGCACGGTGCCATTGGTGCTCACCACTTGGGTACCGTTCTTAATACTTGGGCTTTGTTCCGGGAGTACAAGGGAGATGTCTATCTCGACGAGGTAACCTCAGCTGACATCTATGATTTCGTAAAATTTCATATGTCGGAGAAGGGGCGTAAGTGGTCTCAGGCGTATGCTACTTCGAAGGTGCCTTACTATCTTCGTGACATTTTTGGTCTGGCGCGGACCAGCAAATTGATGACGGTGGAGAACCCAGCGTCGAACCTCGAAGCGATGCCCAAGTTGTCGAAGGAAGAGCGGCAGAAACGACAGAAGCCTCGCTACCCGCTGACGACGCTTCACATCAATAAATTGCTCGCGTCGGAGTGGTACAACCCCTCCTCGAAAAAATGGCGAGGCAAGTTGAGTCAGGATTTTGGCGTCCGGTACTTTGGGCCGCTTATCCAGCTGCTTCATGGTTCACGTGTCAGGGAGCCATTGCAGCTCATGGCCAGTGAGGTGACGCAGATTGATGGGGTGTGGTCATTCAAGTTCCAGATTACTTTTGACGAAGATGAGCCTGGTGCTGAAGGCTTCGTCACAACGAAAGAAAAGAAGCCTAAGTCAACCAAGAAGCTCGTTGATGGTCTTGAGCCTCGTAGCTTGAAGAACGAGAGCGTGCTCCGGAATATTCCTGTTCATCCGAAGTTGATTGAACTGGGGCTTTTGGATTACCTAGAGCAACGTCGAAGCGAGCTAGGTGACGCTGATGGTCCGTTGTTCCCGTCATCGCTTCCTGAACCTGGAGGTAAGTCTCCTAAGTGGGGGCGGGCGTTTGAGCAGGCTATGCTGCGCTTTATGAAGGATGGGTTGGGCTTTGCAAATGGCTATGGGAATCACGGCTTCAGGCACCAGCTTGAGGACCGAATTCGGGTTGCAGAAGCACGAGCCCCTTGGCCCAAAGGCATGTCAAACTACCTTACCGGTCGTAAGTTAGTGCGTGCGGAGGACCGTGGCATTGTGCAAGAGGAGGGGAGTGAGCGAAGTTACGGCAATGGATATCGGCCGTTAGAGGCGTTGCCGTACCTGGAGATGGTGAGCTTTTCCGATATCGTCTTCCCTGTTCCATTCAAGCAGTGGGTCGCCAAGTAACGACTTGCTTCGCCTGTGAGCTCGCCGCAGTTTCAGCGCTGAAGTTGCGAGATTGCGCAGCTCTTGAAATTTCGAAGAAGCCATAGGATACATCTCGCCACATTTGGTTGAGGCTCAGTCTCGGCTGTACTTGCGGGAAAGTTGCCCAGTCTGTCCTGTCACTTAAGGCGGAAGGATTTAACAAAAGGTGGGCTGGCTGGGTTGGGTGACTGATGGGGTTCCATCACACGCTTCATAAACCACGGAACAACGCTGCTTTTAGGGCATCTGCAACACAACTATGTGTAGCGCTTAGCGTAGCAGAAGTCCGCTCACAGAACCTCGCTTAACATCTGGAAAAGACAACATTTCGACGGCTACTAGCGCGGGAAGCTTTCAAATCGAAAGTTTTGACATTGTCATTTATTTTTAATATTTTTGTTTGACATAGTCAAAACAGGACTATACTGGACAGCATCTTCTTAACTGGGAGCTGGGAATGCGTGATGACCTGCATAAATCCGTTTCTTTGCAGCACTCTTGGAGTGCTGTCTTAAGAAAGTTGTCACGTGATAAGTACACGCCAGATATGCTCGCTCCCGTGATAGTTAACGCAGTGCAACAAGACCTGGGGTGCTTGAAGAATAGTAGCTGGCGCGCTTTGGAAGCCCTCATATCCCAACCAAGCGCAGACCTATTTGATGACGGCGTAGCTGTGATGCGTGATAAGTTGCGCCTAATGCAGGATGGTGAGTTGCCCGTCAGCACCCGGCTAGGTTGCGAAGTTGCATTGGGCGTTCTTGCTGATAAAGGTCTCTCAAATTCATTTTATAAAGATGTTTTGAATGCTGTTAGGGCAGCGTATGCCTCTGACCAATTGGAGTTAATCGTAACGAAAGTTTTTAATGCCCGTGGTTGCGATGAGGCAGAAAAAGTTGATAAACAATTTTCGATGTCGCTCTCCTGCTGTAACTTCTGCGAGCCTGCCTTAAAAAACAGGCCTGGTAAAAAAACAGTGGACCAAGTGCTGTCTACTGAACTGGAGCTAACGCTGTGAACTCACATGACAATTCACATGTCTCTGGTTCTGTTCGCGTGGTTCAATGCGGCGATTATGTTATTGATGGTAACTCTGTAGTACTTCCTATCGGCGATGCGTTGAACTTGCAGACTGAGTTGTTGCATGAGGTCTGCTTTAGCGAGCTACGCCCACTTTCAGAAGATTTGTCAATTCTGCTTGCTGCGATTAAGTGCGCGGATAGGTCTATTCGTCGACAGCACAGTCATGAATGGGGCCGCCAACTTTCTATTTCTGTTCCAGTTTTTGAACTGACTACTTGGAAGTCAAGTCCGGTGACGTCAGCGCTATTAAATGCATTGGACTATCTTACAGGGGATTCCTGGCAGGTAAAATTTGTGGCGCGGACCGGGAAGCCATCGGTAAGCCAATCGGTACCATTACTGGGTTCACCCGACAGGCGGCGTATTTTTATCCCGTTTAGCCATGGCCTGGATAGTTTTGCTCAGAGCGTTCTTCTCAAGTCAACGGATGGCGGATTGGACGTTATACCAATCCACTTGCATAGCCGTAAGGCGAACCAATCCATGAAGTTCGCGAAGCCTAACCCCGAGCGTAAGACGTTGTCTGTCCCCGTTTCCGCGACTGTGGGTGAGCGGAAAAATGCTGAACTGAGTTTTCGTTCGCGTCCGTTTTTGTATGATGGGTTTGCTGCGTACGCCGCTGCGCTTTCGGGGGGCGGTACGGTCGTCATTCCTGAGAATGGACAGGGGAGCTTGGGCGCGTCACTTGTTCGGTTAGGCGGCGAGGCCCCGCACCGAAGTAGTCATCCAGGATTCACCTCGAGATTGGCGGTATTTTTCCGGGCACTCACCGGCGTTAAAGTGGATTTTTCCCACCCTGCATTGTTTCAAACTAAGGGGCAGGTGCTGGGAGCGTTAAACGCGTTGCGACCCAATAGTGCTGAGTGGTTAATTTCCCATACTTCATGTTCTTATGATTCACGTCACGCGAGCCGTGGGAAGAAACAAATTCACTGTGGAGTATGTGGGAATTGTTTGTTGCGCCGTGTTGGACTTCATGCCGCGAAAATCGATGATGTTACACCTTATAAATTTCAAGATTTACGCGTTAACCGACTCGAGAACTCGATGCATGAGTCCGACACCTGTAAGAACTTGGCGGCGTATCGCGATGTGGCACATAACGGTGTTCGGAGCATGCAGCGACTTGCAAACGTCCTGTTGCCCATTCATCGCTACAGAGTTACCGGAGAGTTAGACGGCCTCTCCCAATATTTGAATCGCACTGTTGAGGATGTCGGCGACGATTACTTCGACATGCTTAACCAACATCGCCAAGAGTGGAATGACTTCCTGAGCAGTGTAGGAAGCAATTCGTGGTTGGCCAGTTATATAAGAGGATGAAATGGAGTTCGAACAAAAAGTTCGACCAGATATATTTGGGGCGCGCGTAAGAGCTGCGCGTTCCGTATCTCGTATGACTCAGGAAAATGCAGCATCGGAATTGGGCATGTCACGGACTACCTTAGTGGCAATCGAGGCTGGCAAGCGGCCCGTTAGTTCGAGCGAAGTCCGAAGAATTGCTGAACTCTTCAAGGTGGCGGAGGGCGAGTTGTTAGATGCAGACGCTCCATCGCTCGATATGCCAGTTGAATTTCGAAGTAGTGCCACCGCAGTTGAGTCTGATGATGAGGTGATAGTCGCATCCATACTGAATAGGCTCGCGAGTTCTGTTATCCAATTGGAGCAGTTAGTCGGGTTTACTCAGCCACTGTTGGATATTCCTGAAGTGGTAATTTCACGTGATGAATCTATTGAGCAGCAGGCGGAGGACGCTGCGCTTGTGTTGCGTGCTAGGTTGGGACTGGGAATTGGTCCGATTCAAGACCTTAACGGGCTTATGGAGTCTGAACTTGGCGTGCGAATTTTTGAGAGGGCATTACCTTCAAAGGTAAGCGGGGCAATGGCATTTGCCGACGGAGTTGGAGGCTTTGTTCTACTGAATTCCAAACATCCTATCTATCGGCGGCGCGTGACTGCTGCTCATGAACTGGCCCACGTAGTGCTAAGGCAGAAGGGGATGGCGGTACACTTTTCCGACGATTTTTTTGAAAGCAAAGAGGAGAAATTCTGCGATATTTTCGGTTGTTGCTTTCTTATGCCTGCTGCCGCTGTTCGAAAAAAAGCAAATGAATTAAAAAAAATAGTCGGAAAATTTACGGTGCGCGAGCTACTAACTCTAACCTTATATTTTAATGTGTCCATGGAGGCTTTGGTTCGCAGGATGGTGTCTTTAGGCCTGCTGCCTAATGGGACTTACGAACGGCTTCGGGCTGACGGCTTAGGACTCAAACACCAGGACACTGTGAGGAGCGAGCTGGGCATTTCTCCTGAACCTCCGATTTTCACTGCGAGAACGATGCTACTCGCCATGGCAGCTCACAAACGAGACTTACTGAGTGAACAGCAAATTGCTTCGATGTTGGAGCTTGACCTTTTGAGCGTACGCAAAGCCCTTGAGAGCCAAAGTGAGGACGGACAGGAGAGCGCGCTTGAAATGGTATTGTGATTACCTTCCCCAAGAGAGGCTCGTTTTAGATGCGAGTTTTTTAATCAATCTTCTAGCTTGCGACGTAAGCTCACAAGTTCTGCAAGTGCTCCCCTTTAGCTGCTTGGTGGAGAAAACGGTATTGAGAGAAATATCTCGTCATCCAATTCTTGGGCGATGCCCTAAGACAGAAATAGGCGCATTGGAGGACGTTGGACTTATTGAGATAACTTCGATGACCGATGAAGAATATGAACGTTATTTATCCATAGTGCAGGCCCCATTAGCACATCGCTTGGACTCTGGCGAGTCAGCAACTATTGTTGTATCGCAGTCACGTGGACTAAGTGCAGTGATTGATGAGAATAAAGCTCGGACTTATATGAAGCAAAATATGCCCGGTGTAAGCGTTATAAGTACACTGAAACTGCTTATTTCTTCGTCTGTGCGATTGGGGTGGGACGAGCTTACCCTCAAAGGCGTAGTTGAACAGGCAAGGTTGCTCAGTCGAATGGGAGTCCCTAGGGAAGAAAAATCACTTTTACAACAAGTGCTGGATTCGTGAGTTCGCAATTTGTAAGGCCACAGTCTATGGCTACGTCATTTCGTAGAGCCGGAGCTAGGATTGCTTTCGCAAATGAGATAGTCTGTACTGAGCCGCCATTTCAGGCGTCCCCGACAAGTCATTCCATCAAGGTCCACTTGAGCGTCCACAAGTTGCGGTAAGAGTGCTTCTTCCGCATGTCTAAATGGCGCCAGGGATGTAAGCTTTTTTACGAATAAATTATGACCACTGATTTCTCTGAAGTAGAACGCGTACTGCACGCCCTCGAATTGTTAAGCTCACGTTTTGAAAAGCTGATGAAGTCCCAGCGCTCCGGTGTAGCTAGCCTTGAAGCCCTAGTGAATGAGACGACAGAACTGAAAGCGCATATTAAGGATGGGAGAAAGCGGAGCACTATTGATGGAGCCAAGTTGCCACGAAGTAATATTGAACAGAGGTACTACAGCAAAGCCATTCAGGACGCATCCTCAAACTTTACTCTCCGCGCCGACGTTAGCCCGAACAATCCGAAGTGGTCTGCGGGACTGTTCGCAGTGAGGAGTGAGGTTGACTATCAGCTGAACAGATTGAAGAAGGACTATCCGCTGTGTAAAGAGTAGCGCTGTCAATGAAGCATGTTAAAAGCAGAATTAGCTAAGAAGCAGTATTTGGGATTCGAAGTCGGTATCCTAGAGTTTTCACCATTATAAAAGTAATGGTGAAAATACGCCGACGCGGACCGTTCGAGTATCAGTTTGAGAGCGGCTTCGGGAGGCATGGGCAAGCACCAGTCTCACTTGGCCTCTGGTATGGGCACTTCTAGGCCTAGTCGGAATTTGCTCCACCAGAGGGCGAGGGGCGTTGAGGAAATCGGCAGCGAAGCAGCGCACGGTAACGGATACTCGCCAGCAGCGACTATGCCCTATTTGCAACGATTGACTTCACTGACATCTTTTCCCCGTGCCTTACAACACACTAGCGGCCAACTGCATGGACCCCAACCAGTTTCGCCACTGACACAAGTCATGCATTCCCTGGACAATTGTTAAGCAGACTGCAAGGTTCCTGCTGCGTGCGACTGCATATGGAACAATTTTTGGCTCAGTCCGGCTCTGTCAAAGCGGTATCGCATATAGCCAGCGATATCGTCCTCATGTGACGAAATTACTAGTTGTCTGTCCCGCAACTCGCATCGTAACAAATCCGTTAGTGATGCAATGTTAATCTCATCAAGAGACTGAGCTGGGTCATCAATCAGCACGAAGGCGTTCTTTGAGTAGACACGATTCAGGGACAAGAAGAAAGACAAACTCAAAGCTGAGAGCTGCCCAGAACTCATTGACAATGTTGCATCATGCTCTGAATGTTCTGCGGTGCAAAATTGCAACTGCTTTCCGTCGCCGTAATCGATAAATAGACCCAGTCCACGTTGGTAGTTTTGTATTAAGCGTCCGCTATAAATGTGAAAAATGAGCTCAATATTTGAAATTGTTCTAGCAGCGTAGTCTCGCTCCACTTCAGTTAAAGAAGTTTTGAGACGAGAAATTCGGTCTTTTGCAGCAGCCGCAGCATCGAAATTATTTTTCTTCGTCACAAGATTTTGCTTATAGGTTTCGAGCGCAGCATTCTGCTTCATCCGATGTTTAGAAATTACATAATCATTTTTCTTAACAACCATGTCAAGCTCAAGACCGTAAAAGTCATCGATTTTAGAAAATGTATCTCTGATAACGCTGTCCCATCCAACGGGTGGCGCAAGACCTTCAACTTTCTTTTGAGCTCGCATCTTCGCAATGAGCTCGTCTTTTCTAGCCAAACGTTCAGTCATGTCGGCGGTAAAAACCGCGCTATAATCTATATTTTGAGTGGCGAGCGAGTTATTCAAGAGGCCAATCTGCTCAAAACTATTTATGTTTTTCCCAAGTTCCGCATATAAATCTTTATGGAAAGTCTTCTCTATCTCCTCAACTTCCGCTCCAATAATCGTTTTCATGGGAAGGATAAATGCAGAAATTTGCGCATGTACCGCTTGAACTTGACTGGCCAACACTCCTACCTCTACATTATAAAGCGCTGTCGTATCACTGATTGCATTTGTTAGATTTTGTACGGTTTTCCAGTCTGCCCCACATAAAGCGCAGTGAGCTTCGTCCTCGCCGAAGGCCTGACGATGCCCAACTACTAATGTATTACGAATCTCGTTAAGCTTTACAATCTGAGCAGCGCGGCCATTTAACTGGCTAGTAAGCGCATCGCGATTTGCGATAGCCGCTACAACTTCATCAGCAACCGATATACCTGTTGCTCTCACAGCCTCTAAATCTGTGAAATTTATAGTATCAGATGATTTAGAGAGAGCCGTTCGTCCTTTAATTAGCAATGCGAGCCGCTGACTTTGCGCAGTTAAAGGTTGATATTGAGCCAAGTGTCTTCCCACAGCAACTGCCGCTAAAAGAAGTGCATCGTTTTCGGCGATGTAACGTTCAATTCGGGAATTGGTTACACGAATCCGGATTTCATCTTTCTGGGAAACCAATGCAAGAAGGATTTCGAGTTCGGATGTGTAATTCTGGTACTGCTGCACATCGAGTTGGCTGAAAGGCTCCGTCAAGTCCCATCCTGGCGCGGGTTCCCTTGAACTAATTTTCCTAAATTCGACATCCTGACCTAACGGCTGATTTGCTGCCGATAGTTCGTTAATTTTTCTCTGAAGTTCATCAATAGCGGCACGCTCAACCGGAGAGCAAGATAACGCAAGGCGGCGCTCGACCTTTGAACATAAGTCGATTTGGTCTTTAGTATCTTTCGTTTTAAGGAGAAGTTCTAGGGCTTGCTTTCGCTCCGTAATTCTTTGCGAAAAAATAAACCGACTTTGGCCCTGTTGTAAGTAGTTCAACATGGCATAGTTAGCACAGAAATTCTCGCCGAAGTGTCTATCGAAATAGTTATGCGGAAGTGCAACGCTCAGTTCTTCCCCGTCGATAGAATCAACTTTATGAAGTGTAAATATGCTGAAATTATCCGCTTTATTATTTGGCGGCTTTTTTAACTCAACCACTTTCGCCACCCTGGCAAAACACAATTTTTCGTCAGTGTCGATATCGACGAGTTCGCACCTTATTTGCAGGTCTTTATCACCGGCCTTATTGTTCCAGTATAGATTGTCTTTGTAATTCTTTTTCCCCGCAGTCATTACCACGCCGTAAAGTTCAGAAATGCGCGAAATTCTTCCAGTCAATAATAACTCGACAGCATCAAAAACGGTAGTTTTTCCATATCCATTGGGGCCATCCAACGTCAACAACGCACTGGCTTCAAAATCAAAATTGATGAATGAAAACGCCTTAAACGCCTGAATTTGCAGCTTTGATATTTTCCAATTCTTCATTTATAAGTTCCTGTGCAATTAATTCGACATCGTAACGGTTCGAGGCCTTCACTACTGTGTCTAATGTATCGGACAAACCTTCCTCTGCTAGCCGTGCAGAGACACTATCGGTCAGCGCCTGAAGTATTTTCGTGGAGCGTGGAACGGCCAAAAATGGCAGTTTAATGAAAGTCCGCGCCGCAATACTATAAAACGATGGATTTAGCGGATTTTTCTTATAATCTGCAAATTCGGTCATATTAAGGATGATTTCTGAGAAACTTGCAAAATCCTTACCTCCAATCGCTCGCTCCTCCGCATCTGAGAAATATAGGAAATATTTCTTAAAATGATACGGGTCCTCCTCATATTCCAAAGCGTTATCTTCAATCTTTTTAAAATCTGACAAATTGGCAAGTTTATATAGTAAGACCAGGTCGCAATTTTTATTAAATGACGGTTCGGCACGCAGGGACTCCGGTAACCCTAAAATAATTTTCTCATGCATTGTCTCTATAGGTTCTAAGACAGTAATTTTTCTAATTATTAGATAGCGCTCAGCCCGCCCATCTTTTCGCTTAAGGAAAATCGAATTATCGAGTTCCGAAACGACTGTGAAGGACTGAGAAATAGCCGCCTCTACCAAGATATTTTTAAGCATTCAACTCTTTCTTTGCAGCTTCTGTCGATATAATTGATACTGGAATCTCGCGGATTATGTTAGCAGCTAGATTCTGGCGTTGATGAATGGAGGTAATCTTATCAGACTCACCGACCATTGTGATTTCCCCATGTGTGTCTGAGCCTGTAATTAGCGTATTGTATTCATATAATACGCTTGCCAACTTAGGATTTGTACGAATACGCTCAAGCAATTCTGTTTTAAAGCTCGGCGCCCACCTATCTTTGAGCGTGACGGAAGTCGGCAAATACCTTTTCAAGTCTTTCAAATAATGAGGCAATCCGTTTAATGATATTTTTCTAGTAATCTCTATTATTATATCTATATATCCACGAATATCATCTGGCCTGAAGATGTCGGACTCATTGCCATTCGGCCGCAAGGAGTGCATTACTAGCTGAAGGTCATCGTCGTGCATCCCGTAGATGAATCGATAAATCGCTCCACAATCTTTAATTTGTTCAATTGAAAAATAATCGGTATTGGTAGCAACGTACCACTCAAATGCGTAGGAGACCGTCATTCTCAATTTGATTAATGCGTATGGAATATCGCTCACCGCATTAAAATCAGTCAAAACTATATTTTCCAAATCACTGCTTGGTATTGTTTGGGTATAGGCCGCGTGGTTTTGACTGTCGCCACTATGGATTGCCGCATGAATTTCAATAACCTTCGAGGTAATCATTTCAGAAAGATGGCAGTATTTCCGTTCCAATAAAATCTGAGTGCAAGGCAAAGAATTTTTTACTAGATACTCTTCTATTTTTCTTCTAGTAAATTCTTCGATATCTTCTAGCTTGCAATGAGCATCCCCTCCATATTGATAAAATTTTACAACTCCTCCAGCTGAATTGATGTAATCGCTGGCATCGTCTATTTCGTTCGCAATATGAAAATAGCGTTGTGTAGCTGCGTTGCAGTCAGTATCTATCTTGCTTGACTTGCTCAACGCGTTCGCAAATCCCGAGCGATAGGGGGAAATTTTCGCTTTTACTTGATGGACGGAGACCGCGTTACCTTGATGATAAATAGCGAAATCGTCGGTGCTGTCTAGTTGAAGGTGGAAATTCACGAGCGGAATTCCGAGAAAAGACTTGTCGCACAGCAGGCAAATTGAGTGATACAGGGCAACTTTTCCTTGATAGGCGAACCCTCCCCACGAAGATATGGCGCTCTCTGGCAAAGCAATAGTCACTTCGGCTCCTGATTTATAGTTAAATTCCCAATGGAAATATACATCAAGATTACAGTCAAAAAAATATCTAAAATGCAAAAATTCACACGCCGTGACCGTTGGCGTTGCTCTGTGTTGCGTAAGAGGCAATGTTACGGTTCGCCCAGCAAGTGTTGTTCGGACTCTGCTCGCTATACGTGAGAGCCAACAAGACCACCGCCCTCTCACGCCCCAGGGAATCTCGCTAACAGCATAGCGACAGCCCTTCTTTGCTTTCCTGTTTCATAGCAGAAGGGTTAAGATGGAATGTTGAAAAAAAGTGAGATAGCTAGTGAATTATGATGATTTAACGCGAGAAGAGTTGCTCGCAGTACTACAAAGGCGCGACGCCTTGGCCCGGTACGGTTTGCGTTGGGAACGCGATGGTCTCGCACAAGATAAGTCCCTCAACCGCGATTTCGTCGGGTTCGAACTAGACGACGCACAGTCGGTGGGCCCTGGGCCATGGACCAACTTGGTTGTTGAGGGTGACAACTTTGACGCACTACGTCACCTTGTGACAACGCATGCAGGACAGGTAAAGCTTATCTACATTGACCCGCCATACAACACCGGCAGGAAAGATTTTGTCTATAACGACAGCTTCTTTGAAGCGACGAACCGGTACAGACACTCAACATGGCTAGAGTTCATGTATCAACGTCTACGTCTCGCCAAAGACCTACTCGCAGAGGACGGCGTTATCTTCGTATCGATTGATGACAACGAATTGTTCAATCTTGGGCTCCTTATGAACCAGGTGTTTGGAGAGAACAATTTCATCGCAAACGTCATCTGGCAAAAAGTCTATTCACCCAAAAATACGGCCGTCCATTTTTCGGATGACCACGAGTACGTCCTTGTGTATGCAGCAGACCGCGACCGCTGGCGCCCAAACCCTTTACCACGTTCTGCTGAGCAGGACAAAGCGTACAAGAATCCAGACAACGACCCTCGTGGCCCGTGGAAACCTAGCGACCTAACAGCGCGAAATTACTACGGTGAAGGCAGATATGTAATTACTTGCCCGTCTGGCCGCATCATCGATGGCCCTCCCGCTGGCCGCTATTGGGTTGTATCCGAAGATAACTTTAAAAAAATGGATGCTGACAACCGCGTCTGGTGGGGCAAAGACAAGAACAATATACCTGCACAGAAGAGGTTTCTGTCGGAGGTCAAGCAAGGCGTCGTGCCTCAGACACTGTGGACATATGACATCGCCGGGCATACACAAGACGCAAAAAAACAGCTCAACGAAATTCTGCCCAAAGAGCGAAATGAGGACGTGTTCTCAACTCCAAAACCGTTGCAGCTAATGGACCGCATTCTGCGCATGGCAACTAAGCCCGGTGACTTGGTTGTCGATTTCTTCGCCGGGTCGGGAACCCTGGCACAAGCTCTTCTCGCCTTGAACAAGGAAGACGGTGGCCAACGGAAGTTTGTCCTGGTATCTAGCACTGAAGCGACGGCAGAAAATCCAGAACGCAATCTCTGCCGGGATGTGTGTGCGGCGCGTGTACGAAACGCGATTGAGGGCTACGAAAATGGTGATGGTAAACGCATTGCGGGGTTAGGCGGCAATTTCGCCTATATGAAAGCCTCACGCGTGCCGATGCATCGTCTGGAAGAAGGAATCACCGACAGTATGGCTTGGAATTTTGCGCTGCAAGCTTGTGGTCATCCGTTAACGCCAGTGACACCACGCCTCGCCGTTTCCATTTTTGGCGAGCACATGGTGGCATATTGCAGCAACGTCAAGAATGCGACGCTCGACGAGTTACAAGCGGCCATCTCTCAGCACGATGGAGTCGCAGTAGTTTTGACGTGGGCACCTGCCGTGGTCACTGAGAGGCTTAAGGAATTTTCACATCGAGTTCGAGTAGTGTCGGTGCCGCACGACCTTCAGAGGGCGTTTAAGCAAGGTAACGTACGCGAAGTGCAAGAAGAGCAATCTGAGGTAATGCATCAGGGAGAGGTCGTATGAGTCGCATAATGCCACTTGAGTTCCAAGCTAAACATATTGAAGCTTTAGTCGCTCGATTCGACGACGTAAAAGCTACCTACAATTCCTTGGGGCCTAAGCCGGTTTTGAAGCAATTGACCCTGGCGCGGCAAAATGGTGCTTGCGTTATGCTCCAGGCGCCTACAGGTATCGGCAAGACATTGATGGCTTGCGAATTGTTAGCTGAGTTCTCAGCGACGGACCAGGTCATCTGGTTCTGGTTCGCGCCGTTTACCGGTGTCCTTACTCAAGCAAAAGCAACGTTAGCTCGCCAGGCTCCCTCGCTTAATTTGCTAAGCATCGAGTCGGACCGCAGCCCCGATAAACTCTCCGACGGCAGCATTTTCGTATTGTCGTGGCAAACGGTAGCCGCGCGTAGCAAAGAGAGTCGTCTAGCTCGACAGGATAGTGATGCAGGCTGGTCTATTGATGACCTGATAGGGGCGGCACGAGCACAGGGCTACCGCATCGGTGTTGTCGTCGATGAAGCGCACCACGGCTTCGTCCGCGCCGCAGAAGCCGGGCGTTTCTTCACCCAAGTGCTGGCACCAGATTATGTGCTCCTGATGACTGCTACACCTCGAGATACAGACGCTGCAAAATTCGCGACACAAACTGGATACCGCATTGGTCCGCAAAGCGAGTGGGCTTCGGTATCTCGACATGAAGGTGTCGATGCGCAATTGCTCAAACGCTCCGTAAAAGCGGTACGGTTCATTAGCCAGAATGCGGATGATGCTCAACTGATTGCCTATGAAGAGGTAGTGCTTTCTGAGTGCGCGGCGATGCATCGGCTTATAAAGAAAACGTTGGCTGACGAGCATGTAAATCTCACACCATTAATGTTGGTGCAGGTGCCAAACGGCGGCCAAGCCATCAAGGACGCGAAAGCATATTTGGTCAATGTTTTGAAGTTTCCTGAATCGGCTGTGCGAGAGCATACCGCCGATGAACCGGACCCGAATCTAGATGCATTGGCGAATGACCCGAGCGTTGAAGTGATTCTTTTTAAGATGGCAATTGCTACGGGCTTCGACGCTCCTCGAGCATTTACCTTAGCCGCATTGCGGGGGACCCGCGATGCAGATTTCGGTGTCCAGGTGGTCGGCCGTATCATGCGCGTACATCGAAGCCTTCAAGGCAGATTAGACCTATTGCCAAAACTGCTGAGCTACGGCTACGTGTTCTTAGCCAACAGCACGGCACAAGAAGGATTATTAAGCGCGGCGGCGCAAATCAATCAGATGCCTGAGCAGATGGCGCAAGCGGGCGCATCCACCGTCGTTACGGTGGTCGCAGGAGAAACCGCTGTGCAAGTGGTTAAGCCGGGCCAGTCGCTGACCCTGCTGCCCGAAGCTGACGCCTACCCAACCAAAGCAGTGCTGCAAGATTTAGCACGCACTATTTCGGGCGATATTCCATTGCCGCTTCTCACCAAGCAGTCGCCCTTATTTTCATTATTGGCAACTCCACCGTCTGATTTTTCGCCGGGATACAAGGACGGGCATACAGTACTAACGAGAGCGTTTGAGCTCGATGCGCAAAACGACCAGCGCTTTGTCTACACGCGGCGTGAGAATACGCCTAGCTCCCTGGTGACCGAGACCATGCCTGCTGTACCCGACGATTTTGAAGAGCGCCTGGTCAGCTGCATTGACTTCGCCAAAGTGTTGGGTGACCGTCTTAAGGTGCGCTCTAAAATGACCGAACGTACCACTGACGTTTTTGAGTCGAGTACCGCTGTTGAAGACCGTGACATATGGGCGCAGGTATCGACTCCAATGATTGCTGCAAAGGCTCGTCAATTAGCATTCGAATTTGATGATGTGGACCGCAGGGAAATGCTTCAGGCGCTAAAAGCCCGTTTTCAAAGCACCTTGGTAGCTGAAGGTCATATCCCTCCAGAAGACGATGAGGCGCTAACCCACCAGCTGGAGTTAGTTCTCGTGCGCAATCCGAACTTAGTTAAGGACGCGCACAAACGTATGCGTGCTGAACAGGTGCACGCCGCGAATGTTCAACTCCCTGAAAGCTTGGTAAGCGATGTCCCGCTGGAGTCGGCTGCAAGGAATGTGTACGGCGTGTTTCCCGACGATATGAGCCCGCAAGAGCGTGAATTTGCTGAGCAACTTGACACGTCTCCTGACGTGATTTGGTGGCACCGAAATCCGGTTCGGAAACCGTCGAGTGTAGCACTGTACAAGTGGGCCGACGGTGTGGGGTTCTTCCCCGACTTCGTATTGCATGTCAAAGAGCGGATTGAAGGTGATGGCGTGGCGCTATCCGAAGTAAAGGGCCCGCACTTACAGCATTACGACCGAGCCAAGGCAGCTGCCGTTCACATTAAATACGGCCGTGTGTTCATGATTGGTAAAGAAACAGGCAAGGATGGGAGCTTCCGTTACTGGCGGAAGGTAAGCGACGATTCGCTTGTTGATGACGGAAAGTTTGAAGTGCCGAGAATGCGCTACTCCTGAGACCGTTATGCCATCCTAAACCCTTAGCCAAGCGGCTAGTTAGCAACTGCCACCGTGCCTAGACAAAACGTAGCCGGATGGGGAGGGGAAGATGTTGTCCCGGCTAGACATAATCGATTTTCCCCATTATTTATATAATGGTGAAAACGCCGGAGTGCGCCCAGTGGCCGCCACATCAGTGCGCCCTTTCAGCGCTGAAGGTGGGCACGACCAGGTTTCCCATCCTTATTGATAGCCCTGGGAATTCCCTAGTGATGGGCCGGAAAGCTACGGCAGCGTTTCTAAAAGCTCAGTTCCGCTTCGCCTCGTAGTTGCGCCAGGTCGCATCAGGGGTGGCAGACAGATTCCGGCGCACAATACCGTTCATGTAGGCCATAACTCCGTCTGGGGAGGCTGTTTCCTGATGGGCTCCCATTCGAAATGGAAGGGGGCTACTGCCGCCTGTGCATGGTCCCGGCGCGCCCAGGTGGCTGGGCGCTGTGCAGGGCCTATGTGTGCTTCTCCGAGAATAGTAGGAAGCTGGGCGCTATGCTCCTGCGCTCCCCTAGATGCCACTCTGATAGGTGTTACGCGTTTTGACAAGGAGGGGGCTACGGACGCCGCTGACTCACTGACCGAGCGGCAGGCGCCCTGAAAGTAGATTTGGTTTATGCAAAACATTAACGCTCCGGTTTCAGGTTCTGATTCCCCTTGAAATGCTCGTTCGAACCTCATCAAACAGGCCTTGACAATTATCAATGCAAAAATTAATTCTTGGCAATACGCTGGTGAGATGGGTGCACGCGTGATGACTGCGAAAGGGGCAAGGATGGCGACAGCGGCTGTGACATTTTCCCGTAGTTCGCACGGCGTGCGCTTGAGGCTTACTGTTGAAGGTGCTCTCGCGTTCGAAGGCTCCGATGTAACTCAGGTAGTTTATGAGATGGCTACTCGCGGCGTCACTGAGTTGTGGCTGTCCAGCGCATACTGCGTTAGAGTCCCTACGAACTGCGACACGATGGCTGATGCCGCAAAACAGCCCCTTGATGAGCCTCTGGCTGCCTTCATTCTTATTTCCGAGTGCGGCTGGTAACGCTGCCAGCCGCGCTGTCCGGCATTCCAGCGCTGAAAGCGGCGTTTACCAAACGCCTCCGTATGGATTCTTTTCGCCAATGTCATCCACTTCTGGCCAAGGCGCCGCTACTAGCGGGTCAAGCCAATTGGCCATCAACGCCATCAGTTCGAGGCTTTCGCGCAGTTCCGGCTGCACCGAGGTATTGGATTCGATTTCGGTCATAAAGCGGCGTAGTGAACGAGCGCGGTCAAGGTTTTTGGCTAGAGCCTCAAACTTCGCAAGTTTCGAGAGCAGGTTGTCCTTGACCTCCTTCGCTAACTCCCAGTGCCGCGCTTTGGCTATCCTGTCCTGCTCCCGTTCTACTCCAAGGTCATGGCTCACCTTCCAGCGGAGCGAAGCCTCTTCTGCATCTCTAAGTGTTTTTCGAATCTTGTGTTCGATACTGCCTCGCGCTGAGTCATGTATTTTGTATCGCTCATAATACCGTTGCACATCGACGATGCAAACTTGAAGCTCCCCTGTTGGAATATACGTAAGCGCTCAATTCCCGGCACCTTGCAGGCAAGCGCCGCTTGCTATTGCGGCGCCAGTTTCTTGGCGTAGTTGAACGGAAGCAGATCGCTGATATCGACACCATCGGCCCGGCCAGGCAATTCGGTCAGCACGTGGCACAGATAGGCGTAAGGCTCGACCCCGCA
>Ga0209847_1000416_pt1 | contig 17755 bp, 11 predicted proteins | sample OrgsoiDNA_201060_FD_185808 | JGI IMG/M metagenome (GOLD analysis project Ga0209847, IMG submission 185808) | Permafrost soil microbial communities from the Arctic, to analyse light accelerated degradation of dissolved organic matter (DOM) -... | ecosystem: Environmental > Terrestrial > Soil >... | reverse complement strand
TGGATCGCCATGGCCCGGTCCAGGCGCTGGTAATCGGCCAGACCCAGTCCGAGCGCCTGCGAATGCGCCCAGCCGATTTTTTCGCACCACTGCACATAGACCGCGTTGTTGGTGTGATTCAGGCCGTCGATATCGGCCGGCTGCGGCGTCAGCGCCATCGTGTATGGATGCGGATAATCCCAAACCAAAGTCATTCCTTTCGCGGTGATGAGGCATTCTAAGCGCCGGACGAAAAAAAACGGCCAGCGTTCAAGCCGGCCGTTCTTCATTACGCATTCAACATGCGCTTACTTCTTCTGGATCGCATCCTTGTTACCCAACACCACGCGGACGATGGCCGCCACGACGATGTTCAGCGTCAGCGCGATCAAGCCGGTGTACATCGTGTAGCTGTCGCCGCCGATGACCAGCGTGTGGATAGGCTTGATGCCGTCCGCGTAAGCCAGATAGCTGCCGCTGGCGATGCCGACCGCCCAACCGGTCAACAGCGAACGCGCGCCGAACCAGCCGAAGAACAGGCCGAAGACGACGGCCGGGAAGGTCTGCAAAATCCACATGCCGCCCAACAGCTGCAAGTCCAGCGCGAACTTGGTCGGCAAGAACAGGATGAACACCAGCGCGCCCACCTTGACCACCAGCGACACCAGCTTGGCCACCTTGGCTTCGCCGGCCGGCGACACGGCCGGATTCACATACGGCTTCCAGAAGTTACGCGTGAACAGATTGGCCGCGCCGATCGACATCACGGCCGCCGGCACCAGTGCGCCGATGGCGATGGCGGCGAACGCGAAGCCGCTGAACCAGGCCGGGAACAGCGCGTTGAACAGCGCCGGCACCACGTCGTTGTTGGTCTTGACCGTGATCTTGGCGGCATAGGCCATGAAGCCGAGCAGCGCGATCAGGCCCAGCAGCACCGTGTAGGCCGGCAGGAAGATGGCGTTCTTGCGTATCGTGTCCGCACTCTTGGCGGCGAAGATGCCGGTCAGCGTGTGCGGATACATGAAGGCCGCCATGGCCGAACCGAGTGCCAGCGTGGCAAACGGCAGGATCTGCGCCGACTTCAAGGTCAGGCCGGTGTTGCCGCCCTTGGCCGCGAACGCGTCGCCGGCCGCCGAGAACACGGCGCTGTAGCCGCCCAGCTTCATCGGCACCAGCACCACGGCGACGATGACGACGATATAAATCATCAAGTCCTTGACGAAGGCGATCAGCGCCGGCGCGCGCAGGCCGGCCGAATAGGTGTACAGGGCCAGGATCACGAAGGCGGCGCCGAGCGGCAGTTCGCCGGTCAGGCCCAGCGCTTTAATCACCACTTCCATGCCGATCAATTGCAGCGCGATGTAAGGCATGGTCGCGAACACGCCGGTCAGCGCGATGGCGAATTCCAGCGGACGCGATTGATAGCGGCCATAGACCACATCGGCCGCCGTCACGTGGCCGGCCTTGGCGGCGGCGTGCCACAGTTTCGGCATCACGGCGAAGACGATCGGATACACGAGGATGGTGTACGGCAGCGCGAAGAAGCCGTAGGCGCCGACCGCGTAGACCAGCGCCGGCACGGCGATCACGGTATAGGCCGTGTAGAAGTCGCCGCCGACCAGGAACCAGGTGATCCAGGTGCCGAAGTTACGACCGCCCAGACCCCATTCGTCCAGATGCGCCTCTTTTTTGGCGCCGCCGCTTTGCCAGCGCGAGGCCCAGAAGCCCATGACGGTGACGAGCGCGAAGAAGAAGACGAAGACGCCGAGTGCTACCCAGTTGATTTGACCTTCCATTATTCGACTCCCTTTTTCAGGCCGTCTTGATAGACGATCCAGATCAGCAGCGCGGTCAGCGGCACCCAGGCGAACTGGTACCAGTAAAAGAAGGGGAAGCCGAACAGCGACGGCAGGTCCTGATTATAGAAAGGCACCCATAGCAGTCCGATGAACGGTATGGCGAGTAAAAAACGCATAACAATCTCCTAGATGGTCGTCATGTCCAGCTTGAGCGGCGGCCGGGTAGGCGCCGTCGCTGCTGGTTCTCTATCACTGCTTGGTGAACGACGTGGGGCGGCGCACCGGCCGCGCAGAGCGCCAACGCGCATCAGGCTTGCCACAGTGTCAGGCATTGTAGCACCGTGGATTATCCGGCGTTGGCCGATGCGCCGAAGTCCGAGGCCGGTCTGCGCCTCGGGCTTCGGCTCCTCACATCAGCGCAGCGACACCGTCATCGCCTGCTTGATGGTCACGCAGCGCGCGTCTTCCTGATGCGCCACTTGCAGCGAACGGCGCGCGCCGGTCGACAGCTCGTGGTCCTGCGCGTCGACGTCGGACAGACGTTGCACGCTGGCCGGCGTGCAGCTGGCCGGGATCATCGACGGGCCGTAGCTGCGCATGAACACCGGACCGGCCGCCTTGTCGAGCGCCGGCAGCTGCGCCAGCCGCTGCGCCGCCGTCAGCTCACCAAGCGCGGCTTGCCGCGCCGGATACAGATTCTCCATCGCCTTGCGCACGCGCGAGAACGGCACCTTGGTCTGCACGTCGGCGATGGTCGCCAGCCACTCCGCCTTCACGGCCGGGTCGGGACGTCCGGCCTTGGCGCCGACGGCGGCGGCCTGGCCGCTGTCGGATTTGTCGCGCGCCAGTTCGGCGTCGATCAGCGCGGCGCTGCCCGCGTAGTCGTGGCGGTTCAGCGTCGCGATGATGGCCCAGCGCTGGTCCTGGCTGACGTTCAAGCCCTTGATTTTCTCCTTGCCGTCGAGGATGGCGGCCAGCTTGGCCAGCGCCGGCTTGCTGTCGGCGACGTCCAGATAGGCGGCGAACCAGCGGCGCTGGAAATTGCTGTCGGCGGCGTTGGCCAGCATGCCGGCGTAGGTGATCTTCTCCAGCGCGGCCGTGGTCTTGCGGTTGTAGGCCGACGTCGGCGCCATCTTGTCCAGATAGTCCTTCGAGCTGGCCACCTTGCGCAGCACGTCGCCGAGCAGCGTGTAGTCATGTTCGGCCGGCAGGTTGGTCATCACCGTCGTCAGGAATTCGTTGAGCGGCAGACGGCCGTCGCGCACGCCGTCCCACTGGCTTTGCCACAACATGGAGCGCAACAGCGGATCATCGACCTTGCTCAGATTCTTCTGCGCCGTCGCGAACGAGTGCGGGTCCAGCAGCACCTTCACGAAGCCCCAGTCCTCGTAGTTCGGATAGACCAGGTCCGGGCAGGCCGCACCATCGAGTTCCGGCACCGCCGTGTTCTCGCCCTGATAGGTGACGGCGACCTTGTTGGCCAGCGCCAGCTTGCCGTCGACCAGTTTGAAGACGCCCACCTGCACGCGCTGTTCGCGCAGCGTCGGCAGCGCGGCGGTCGCGCTTTGATGCAGCGTGAAGCCGGCGATTTTTCCGCCGGTGCAGCTGTACTTCGCTTCGATGCTGTCGACGCCGGCCTGATACAACCACTGCTGCGTCCACGGAGCCAGGTCGCGGTGCGCGGCCTCACCGAGGCTGCCGATGAAATCGTCGAGCGTGGCGTTCTTGTACGCGTACTTGACCAGGTAGTTATGCACGCCCTGGCGGAACACATCGGCGCCGAGCAGGTGGCGCAGCTGCATCAGCGTCGACGCGCCCTTCGAATAGGTGATCGCGTCGATGTTGTCGAAGGCGTTCGCCGTCGACGGCACCGCCACTTCGATCGGGTGCGTGGTCACGCGCTGGTCGGCCGCATAGGCCTGCTGCTTGCCGCTCGAATAAAACTGCTGCCACTCGTTTTTGAACTCGGTCGATTCGGCCGTGCCCAGGGTGCCCATGAAGGACGCGAAGCTCTCGTTCAACCACAGGCCGTTCCACCATTTCATCGTCACCAGGTCGCCGAACCACTGGTGCGCCATTTCGTGCATGATCACGCCGGCCAGGCTTTGGCTCTGCGCCGTCGTCATCGCTTCCGAATGCAGGAAGCCGCCCTCGGCGAAGGTGATCGCGGCCGAGTTTTCCATCGCGCCGTACAGGAAGTCCGGCACCAGCACCTGGTCGTACTTCTCCCACTGGTAAGGCACGCCGAAGTATTCGTCGAAGAAGGCCAGGCCGCCCTTGGTGTAACGGAACCACAGGTCAGGCTGGATCTGCGCGGCCACCGACTGGCGCGCGAACAGGCGCATCGGATATTTGCCGCTGCTGTCTTCCCACATTTTGTACGGGCCGGCGTGCATCGAGAAGTTATACGGGCTCAGTTTCTTCGTCGCCGGGAAAGTCCAGCGCTTGAATTCGCCCTCCTGCGTGACCGAGGTTTCGCGCTTGGCCGAGATGACGGTCCAGTCGCTCGGCGCCGTCACCGTGATCTGGTAGGTCGCTTTCAAATCCGGCTGGTCGAACAGCGCGAACATCTGGTGCGCGGCGGCCGGTTCGAAGTGCGAGTAGGTGTAGACCTTGCCGTCGGCCGGATCGACCATGCGGTGCAGGCCTTCGCCGTTGGTGCTGTGCAGGCGCGTGTAGTTGACCACCACCGTGTTGCGGCCCTTGACCAGGTCCTGCGGCGCCAGCGTGATGAACCACTGGTTGTACTGCGGCGTGACGACCTTGCCGTTGACGGTCAGCGAATTGATGGTGGCTTTATCGAGGTCGATGGTGAGCGCACTGTCGGTGTCGGCCAGGTCGAAGCTGACGTTGGTGACGCCGGAAAAAGTCTCCTTGCCGGTCAGCGCGAATTGCAGCGCGTAGTCGACGTTGCTGACGCGGGCCGAGCGCGCGGCGGCGTCGACCTGCGACAGGTAGCGGTTTTCGGCGCGAGGCGCCGTGCCGTCGGCGGCGTGGGCCGGCAGGCTGGCGATGAAGGCGGATGCGACGGCCAGTGCGGCGATACGGGGAACGATGGATTTCAAGATCGATGTCCTTTTATTTGATAGTGGTGCGGGCGGAAAAACGCCCGCTGCAGTTGCGTGGCGGGCGTCTTGTTTTCAGTGATCGGGCGATCAGTTCTTGGTCTCGGATTTCTGTTCAGGCTTCAGATACGTATCGAGCCAGTTCAGCACCGTGTGATGCCACAGCAGCGAGTTGGCCGGCTTGAGCACCCAGTGGTTCTCGTCCGGGAAGAACAGCAGCTTGCTCGGAATGCCGCGGCGCTGCAGCGCGTCGAACGCGCCCAGGCCCTGCGTGGTCGGGATGCGGAAGTCCATATCGCCCTGCACCACCAGCATCGGGGTCTTCCAGTTCTTGACGAAGTTGACCGGGTTGAATTTCTCATGGTTGGCCGGCACGTCGTAATAGGTGCCGCCGTTTTCCCACTCGACGAACCACTGCTCTTCCGACGCGTAAGCCATGCCGCGGTTGTCGAACACGCCGTCGTGGTTGACGATGCAGCGGAAGCCGTCGGACCAGTTACCCTCGATCCAGTTCATCATGTAGCCGCCATACGAGGCGCCCAGGGCGCAGCTGCGCTCGCGGTCCAGCCACGGGAATTTCTGCACCGCCGCCGCCAGGCCTTTTTTCAAGTCCTCCAGCGGCGCGCCGCCCCAGTCGCCGCTGATCGCGTCGGTGAACTTCTGGCCGTAGCCGGTCGAACCGTGGAAGTCGATCATCACGGCGGCATAGCCCGCGCCGGCGTAGGTCTGCGGATTCCAGCGATAGCTCCACGAGTTGCCGAAGCTGCCCTGCGGACCGCCGTGCACCAGGAAGGCGACCGGATATTTTTCGCCGGCCTTGAAGTTCCACGGCTTGACCACGTAGCCATGCACGATGTCGCCGTGGGCACCCTCGAACGAGAACTGCTCGGACTCGCCGAAGCGCACGTCGGCCAGCGCCTGTTCGTTCAAATGCGTCAGCTGCGTGGCTTTGGACGCGTCGGCACCCAGCTTGGTTTTGAACAGCTGCGCGCCCGAGGACAGGCTGGCCTGTTCGAGGATCAGCGTGTCGTGCTTGGCGTCGAAGGCCGCGACCGTGCCCGGACCGGAAATCGGCGTGACCTTGCCGCTGGCCGCGTCCATCGCGAACAGGCGGTGCTGGCCGACGTCGTCGGCCGACACCAGCAGCGACTTGCCGTCCGGCGCCCAGCTGTAGTCGGCGATCGAGCGGTCCCACTGGTCGGCCAGGGTGTGCTTCTTGCCGGTGGCGACATCCATCAAGACCATGTGGAAGCGGTCGGCCTCGAAGCCGGGACGCGTCATGGCCAGGTAGGCCAGCGTGCGGCCGTCGGGCGAGTAAATCGCCTTGGCGTCCCAGGCCGGATTGTCGGCCGTCAGGTTCCGCGGCGCGCCGCCGGCGGCAGCCACCGTGTAGACGTCGAAGTTGGTCGACCAGGCTTCGCTCTTGCCGGCGATGCGCGCGGCGAAGACGATGGTTTTGCCGTCAGGGCTGAAGTGGTATTCCTCATGGTCGCCGTAGGGCTTCGATGGCACGTCGCCATCGAGGCTGCCGGTCAGGCTGACCGGCGCGGCGCTGACGCGGCCCGTGCTGTCGATAGGCGCCGAGTACAGCACGGCGTTGCGGCCGTCGCTCCACGTGTCCCAGTGGCGCACGAATTCGTGGTCGTAGACCTGGCCGCTGGACTTGGTCTTGGCTTTCTCGTCGAGGCGCGATTTGGTGCAGGCCAGGTCGGCGCAGTCGCGGTAGACGGCCAGGCTCATGGCGATGCGGTCGCCCTGCGGCGACAGGCGGAAGTTGTCGACGTCGAGCGGCAGGTCGGTGACCTTGGCCGCTTCGCCGCCGCCCAGGGGCAAACGCCACACCTGCGAGCTGCCGCCGCGCGCCGACAGGAAGTAGATCGCGTCGCCGCTCGGCGACCATTCAGGATCGGTGCTGCTGGCGTCACTCTGGGTCAGGCGCACCGGCACCGGCTTGGCCGCGCGCAGGTCGATCATCCACAGCTGCGTGTTGCCGCGATTTTTATCCAGATTGGTCGAGCGCACCGTGTACACCAACTTGCTCGCGTCGGGCGACAGCACCGGGCTGCCGACGCGCTCCATGCCGACCATATCCTCGACGGTGAAGCCATGCGGTGCGGCCAGCGCAAAGCTGGTCGTCATCGCGCTGGCCGCCATCGCGGTCCCTAACAGCAGCAGACGTAAAGTCATTCGTATCTCCGACGTTGTAAGAAAAATACCGGCGTGGCGCCGGCTGCCGGACATGATACCAAGTTCGGCCCATGGCGCGCAAAAAGCGTATGACCTGGCCGCTGTCGCGCAACACGCAACAGCGGCCAGCCGTACAGTGACAGCGGCGCGCTTACGCCGTACACTGGGCCCTGCCGCACCGGCACGCAGCGCACAGACGGGAGGACGGATGTCGTTGACCAGAGGTTTCGCCATACGGTTCGTCACACGGCGGCGCGGCATGGTGGCGCTGCTATGCGCCGGCGCCATGCTGGCCGCCACGCAGGCGGCGGCATCGCCCACGCCGCCGAGCGCGCCGTCCGTCCCCTCCTCGATCATGGTGCTGGTGTCGACCGGCTACGGCAACCCCGGCATCGAACTATATGTCGGCAGCGCGATGCGCGAGCTGCACGCGCACGGCGTGCCGCTGACCGCCATCCACGTCGAATACCTGGACCTGATCCGCTACCCACAAGCGCAGCACCTTGAACAACTGCGTCAGATGCTGATGCTGAAATATGCCGCGCAGCCGCCGGCCGCCGTCATCGTGGTGCAGCAGCCGGCGCTGTCCTTCATCCTGCGCGAAGGCCGCGCGCTGGCGCCGCGCGCGCCGGTGGTGGCGGCGCTGTCGAACCTCGACCCGGCGGTGCGCGACGATCCGCGCGACTTCGTGTTCCAGCAACCGCGCCTCGATTTCGCCGGCACGCTGCGGCGCGCGCTGGAACTGTTCCCCGACACGCGCCGCGTGCTGGTCATGAGCGGCGCGAGCGACATGGAGCGCGGCCATCTGCAAGACATGCGGCGCCAGCTCGCGCCGTGGCGCGACAAGCTGGCGGTCGACTTCAGCGACGGCCGTCCGCTGGCCGCGCTGGAACAGCAGTTGGCCAACGCGCCGGCCGGCACGATCGCCATCGGCGACGGTTATTCGCGCGACAACGACGGCCACAGCTACGTGCCGGCCGACGCGCTGCGGCGCCTGGCGGCGCGCTCGAATGCGCCTGTGTTCACCTTCCACGAAACGAATATGGGGCCGAATATTTTGGGCGGCATGATGCCCGATATCGCCGCCACCGGCATCAGCATGGCGCGCGCGGTGCTGGACACGGCGCCGCGTCCGCACGTCTCCCTGCTCGCCACGCCGGTCCATCCGTATTTCGACTGGCGCGAACTGCGGCGCTGGCACGCCGATGCCGAACGCCTGCCGGCCGACACGGTGTTCATCAACCAGCCGGCGACGCTGTGGACGCAGTACCGCTACTTCGTCATCGCCAGCGGGCTGACCATCGTGCTGCTGTCGGCCATGCTGCTTGCGCTGCTGTGGCAGAACCGCCGCCGCCGCGAGGCCGAACACGCGCGCGCACTCAGCGAGACGCACTACCGCCGCCAGGTCGAGCAGGCGCCGGAAGCGATCATGGTGGTCGACTTCGACCAGCATCGCATCCTCGACGCCAACCCCAGCGCCGAGCGCCTGTTCGGCGTCGGCCGCGACGAGCTGACGGCGCACTGGATCGCCGATTACTACGTGCCGCAGCAGCCCGACGGCCGGCCGCTCGAAGACAGCATGGCCGACCATCTGGAACAGGTACTGGGCGGCCGCGAGTTGATCTTCGAGCGCAATGTGCGGCGCGCCGACGGCAGCGTCGCGCTGTGCGAGGTGCGCGTGGCGACGATGGGCGACCCGCAGCGCAAGATCACGCGCGCCAGCCTGCTCGACATCACCGAGCGACGGCGCAAGGAACTGCAGCTGCGCCAGCTGCTGGCGGAGAACCAGTCGATGCTGCGCAACGCCATGGTCGGCATCTGCCATTTGAAGGATCGCCGTTTCGTGTCCTGCAACCGGCGCCTGGAGGAACTGTTCGGCTTTGGACCCGGCGAGATGACCGGCCTGTCGACCCGCATCTATTACGCCAGCGATGCGGACTACGAGGCTTTCGGCCAGCGCATCTATCCGCTGCTGAGCGCCGGCCTCGATTACAACAATGAACAGGAATTGCGGCGCAAGGACGGCTCCGTGTTTTGGTGCGAGGTGGCCGGCTGCGCCATCGACGCGGCGCGGCCGCAGGACGGCAGCATCTGGATTTATTCCGACGTCACCGCACGGCATCTGGCGCAGCAAGAGCTGCTCGATCATCGCGACCATCTGGAGGAGCTGGTCGGCCAGCGCACGGCGGCGATGATGGCCGCGCTGGACCAGGCCGAATCGGCCAACCGCGCCAAGGGCACCTTCCTGTCGAATATGAGCCATGAACTGCGCACGCCGCTGAACGCGGTGATCGGCTTTTCGCGGCTGATGGCGCGCGCCGGATCGCTCAGCGACGAGCAGCGCCGCAACCTGGAGATCATCAACCGCGCCGGCAACCACCTGCTCACGCTGATCAACGACGTGCTGACGCTGTCGAAAATCGACGCCGGCCATTTGCAGCTGAACGAGGAGGATGTCAATCCGCGCCAGCTGCTCAACGACATCGTCGAACTGCTGCTGCCGCGCGCCGGCCAGGCCGGCCTGGCGCTGACGCTGGAAACCGACGGCCTGCCGGCCGCCGTCCGGGTCGACGCGATCAAGCTGCGCCAGGTGCTGCTCAATTTGATCAGCAACGCCATCAAGTTCACCGCGCAGGGCGGCGTGCGCGTGCTGGCGCGGGCGGTGGCGGATGGCGCAGCAAACGCCACGGCGACCATCGCCTTCGAGGTGCTCGACAGCGGCATCGGCATCGCGCCGGCCGACCAGCAGCGCATCTTCGAGCCGTTCGTGCAGATGGACACGCCGGTGCGCACCGCCGGCACCGGGCTGGGACTGACGATCACCCGCCAATATATCCAGCTGATGGGCGGCGCGCTGGCGCTGGCGTCTGCGCCCGGCCAGGGCACGCGCTTCAGCTTCGCGCTGACACTGGCGATGGCGCGCGACGACGCGCTGGCGGCGCACGACGGCGACTGCCCGCTGCCGACCGCTGCCGCGCAGGGCCGCCGCATCCTGATCGCCGAGGACAATCCCGACGCACGCCTGCTGCTGCGGCAGTTGTTGCAGCCGCTGGGCTTCGCGCTGGAGGAGGCGCCGGATGGCCTGGCGGCGGTGGCGTTGGCGGCCAGCTTCGCGCCGGAACTGATCATCATGGACTGGCGCATGCCGGGCATCGACGGGCTGGAAGCGGTGCGCCGCATCCGCGCGCGGCCCGGCGCCCGCCAACCGTATTTTGTGATGCTGACCGCGACCGCCTTCGCCGAACAGGAACGCGAGGCGATGGAATTGGGCGTGCACTGCTTCCTGCGCAAGCCCTTGCAGGAAGCGGCCTTGTACGAGGCGCTGGAGCGGGGCCTGGAACTGCGCTTCGAGCGCGCGCACGCGGCCAAGCCGGACGCCCGCGCGGCCGCGCCGCAGTTGACGCGCGCCGCGTTGGCCGTCCTGCCGGAGGCCTTGCGCGACACGCTGCGGGAAGCGGTGCGCGAACTGAATCAGGAGCACATGGCCGCCATCATCGCGCAGATCGCCGAGCAACACCCGGCGCTGGCCGAAGCGATAGGCGCGATGGCCAGCGCCTTCCAGTGCCGCGAACTGGATGCCCTGCTGGAGCCGGACCACGCGCAGGTCTGACGCCAAGCGTGCGTTGCGTCGGCGCGCTAGCCGCTATCATCGAGGCGATGACAGGCGGACCGGCACGGGGCTCAGATGATCTGGAAAACAAGGCGGCGGGCGACGATGGCAGCGGCTTTTTGCGTGGCCGCGGCCGCCGCGCATTTCGATGCATCGGCGACGCAGGACGAACCGCCGGCGGCGCAGGCACCGGCTGTCGGCCCGGGCACGCCGCAAAATCCGCAGCCAGAACAAGTCATCACCATCCATGCGACGCGCGACCCGGTCGACAAATCCTATCGCAAAATGATACGCGGGATGGACCGCTACGCGCGTCAGCAGTCCTTGGCGCCGGGCGCCGTGCTGCGTTTTCGCCTGCTGCCACGCTTGCCCGGCGTGGGCATGGACGGCATCACGCTGAAGATCGTCGGCGACACCATCACGCTGCCGGTGCCGCTGGCGCCGGACCACAGCTTCACGCTGCCGCGCAACGCGCAGGCGCTGCGCGAGGACGCGGCGCTGATCGCCAGCCGCAAGACCAACAGCATGACCTGGCGCGCCGACGTGCGCAGTCCCGGTGTGCCGGCCGGGATGCGGCGCCTTGGCGACTTGCGGCTCGAATGCCTGGTCGGCGTGGAGGCCGGCCTGGTGTCGAATTCGGCGCCGCTGTTCGCGTGGCTGGACTATATGCTGAGCGATCCCGATAAAGTCTGCTCCTCGCCGGACGGGAATTATCTGTTCTTCGCCGAGCGGCCGCTGTTCAGCGTCACCTTGCAGGCCGGCGCGCGGCGCGAGACGCTGCCGTTCCGCATGCTGTACGCGGCCGGCACACAGACGCCGGCCACACTGCCCTACTGCGATTGCCAGGTGCTGCTCGACCGCACCTACTACGCGCCGCTGTGGGACCGCAGCTGGCCGGACGATACGCTGCTCAGTTTCGAGGCGATGGACGACGCTGCGCAGCCTTCGACGGAGCCGACGCCATGATGCGCGTATCAAAGCGGGTCATATTCCATATGGCGTTCTGCGTCACGCTGGCGTTGGTCGGCTGCGCGGTGGCGCCGCCAAAGACGCTGCTGCCGGAAGCGCGGCTGGAGCAAGGCCTGAGCATAGGCCGGACCAGCACGACGCAGGCGCTGGCGGCCCTCGGCGCGCCGTCGCAGATGGTGAAATTCGACAGCGGCTATCAAGCCTGGTTGTATGAATACGCGGCGCCGGGCGCGCAGGCCGGCGGCAAAGACGGGACGCCCACGGCGGAATGCGTGGTGCTGTTCGGCCGCGACGGCATCGTCACAAAAATCCGCCGCCGCTTGCCGCAGTAGCAACGCTTATTTATATTTGTCGAGCAGCGCCTGGATGCTGCCGTCGCTGACCAGACCATTGATGGCCTGGTCGGCCTGCTCGGCCGGCACCGCCGATTTGAGCGAGAACGCGCACTGCGCCTTGAAATTATTGAAGCCGATTTCGGCGCGCAGCCGGGTCCGCGGTTCGGTGCGCAGCCGGTAGTTCAGCGTGGCCTGCTCCATCACCGCGTATTGCATACGGCCGATATCGAGCTTGCGGAAATTACTGTCCATCGTCGGCGCGTCGTCGCGGATGAAATGGCTGCCCAGCGCCGCTTCGATTTCGGGATAGCGGTAGCCGACGATGGTGCCCACCGGCTTGTCGGCCAGGTCGGCCAGCGAGTGCAGCACCGGCGCATCGTCGCGCGCCACGACCATGCCGCCGTTGGGGATCAGCGGCTGGCTCCAGTGGAAGCTGCCATGGATCCAGCGTGGCAGCACGTAGCAGACGGCATCCGCGTGGCCGTCGCTGAGAGCATCGCTGACGCGCCGGCTGGGTATGCTGACGAACACCGCGCGCCGCCCCATGCGCCTGGCGATCAGTTCGCCCAGATCCCACAGCAGGCCGCCGGTCAGCTCGCCGTTCTGAAAGCGCGCCATCGGCATCGAGTGATTGGTCGGGGCGATGAACAGCAGCGGCGGCGCCTCGGCGGCGCCCGCCATGGTCGGGACGAGCAACAGCGGCAGCAGACGGCGGGCTAGTGTCATGGACAAATGGTCGCGTTGGCAGGCAAAATAGATGGACTTGCAAGATAGTGTACTCGATCGCGCCGCAGCCGCCGCCGGCGACAAACAATTGCAACAAAGGACGTATATTTGCGCAAAAAATCGGCGCATAATGACCGATCCAAGCGGCCACATCCAGCGAAGATTTCCAGCGCTTTGATGCTTGCACAAGGCCTGTTCCGCACTGGAAATGATGGCCGCAATTCGCGCCTGACCGTGCTTTTACACCTGCTATATTGTGCTTTGATGTCCGCATGTACCTGCCACACCGATTTTGTGAAAAATTGTAAAAGACACGTCGTATGAGACCGCTTCGGCGCTAAGGTGGCCCACTTGTCATCGGGCGTTTCGTACCACACGCCGCGCAGCCGAGGTCAGCCGCAATCAGAGATTGGAATCACCATGCTAACTGCCACCTACGTTTTGTTGACGCTGTCGATGGAGCAAAAGAAGGAGCGCCATTTCATTTCGCGCCTGTTGCACTACGTGCAAAGCAGCGCGCGCCGGCCGCAGGACATCGACCCGGTGTATATCGAGTCGCAGCTCAACGAACTGACCCGCTTCGCCGAGGCGCGCCACCAGGGCAAGGTCGAGGGTTGCCTGATGCCGGCCGTGCGCAACGCCACGCGCGACGCCGGTCCGCTGATGGCCGACCTGGAGTCGCTGACGCGCATCGGCAACGCCATCCTGCGCGCCGTGCGCAAGTGTCTGCGGCGCACGCTGCGGCGCAGCACGATCCAGGGGAAATTCCTCTGCCGCACCATCGACATGTATTGCCACAACCTGCTCAAGCGCCTGGAAAAAGAGGAGCAGGAATTGCTGCCGCTGGCGCAGCGCGTCATTTCCAGCGAGGAGTGGTTTGAAATCGGCAGCATGTTCCTGACGCACGACGCCAAGAACGACCAGCCGTGCAGCGAGCCGCGTTATGCCGGCCTGCGCCCGACCCGCGTGCTGCAACGCGGCATACCTTTCACCGTGCTGCGCTGATGCGGCGGATCGGCGCTTGCCGTTACAGATAGTTTATTTCGCTTGAGACATACATGGGCTAGAATCTGGCTCGCGTGGCACAGCCGCCCACGCTTCCGATCCCCCCTTAAAGCGAAATCACGATGCGTTTTGCCACTCCTCTTTTTGCCGCCCTGCTGGCCGCGTACGCCGCGACCGCGACGGCGCAGACTCCGATCACACTCGACCAGGCCATGGCCAATCCCGACTGGATAGGCACGCCGGTCGACGCCGCCTGGTGGGGCTGGGACAGCCACCAGGTGTATTACTCGCAAAAGCGCCTCGGCGCGGCGCTGCATGACACCTACACCATCGCCGGCGGCCCGGCCAAGCTGGTCGGCGACGCCCAGCTGGCCAACGCCGACGCCGCCAACATGGTCTACAACCGCGACCACACGCGCGCCATCGTGCTGCGCAACGGCGACCTGTTTGAACGCGACCTGAAGAACGGCGCGCTGGTGCAGATCGTGCGCGGCAGCACCGCGGCAGCCGATCCGCAATACGCGGCCGACGGCGCCCATGTGCAATTCCGCGTCGGCAACGACTGGTACAGCTGGAGCCGCGCCGAGCGCCTGGTGTCGCCGGTGGCCCTGCTGCGCACGGCCAAGGACCCGGACGCCGCGCCCGAGGCCGACAGCCTGCGCGACATGCAGCTGCGCCTGATGAGCACGCTGGCGCGCGTCAAAGGCGAGCGCGACGCCAAGCGCGAGCAGAGCAACGAGCAGCGCCGCGCCGACGCCACCCGCGCGCCGCTGCCCGTGTATCTGGGCGAGAAGACCTTCCTGAAAGGCAGCGCGCTGTCGCCGGACGGCCGCTACCTGCTGGTCGTCACGACCGACAAGGAGGCCGACAAGGGCAAAAAGGACAAGCTGGCCAAGTTCGTCACCGAGTCCGGCTTCGAGGAGGCGGTCGACCAGCGCGAGCGCGTCGGCCACGACGGTCCGGTGGCGCAGACGCTCAAGCTGGTCGACCTGAGCGACCGCTCGGTGCACGAGCTGTCGTATGACGTGCTGCCCGGCATCAAGGACGATCCGCTGGCCGACATGCGCAAGGCGCAGAAGCTCGAGCCGATCAAGGGCAACCGCGCGGTGCGCATCGATCCCGAGGACGGCGTGCTGCAGTGGAGCCGCAACGGCGCGCAGGCGGCCGTGATGATACGTTCCATCGACAACAAGGACCGCTGGATCGCCAGCGTCGACCTGGCCGGCGCCAAGCTCAAGCCGCTGCACCGCTTGACGGACGCGGCCTGGGTCAATTATCGCGGCAACGATTTCGGCTGGCTGCCGGACAACAGCACGCTGTGGTTCATGTCGGAGGAAAGCGGCTATTCGCACCTGTACACCCTGGGCGCCGACGGCCAGTCGCACGCCATCACGTCGGGCAAGTGGGAAGCCAGCCACGTCGAATGGACGGCCGACGCCAGCCGTGCCTATTTCGTCTGCAATCCCAAGCTGCCGGGCACCTATGAAGTGTGCGACGTGGCGCCGAAGGACGGCGTGCTGCACGAGCTGACCCGTTTGCACGGCGTGGAAGATTTCTCGCTGTCGCCGGACGGCAAGAAGCTGCTGGTGCGTTACTCGGCCGCCTATTTGCCGCCGCAGATCGCCACGCTGTCGTCGTCCGGCGGCGCGGCTGCCGTGCTGACCGATACCCGCACCGCCGAGTTCAAGGCGCGTGAATGGGTGCAGCCGCAAATCGTGCCGGTGCCGTCGACCCATGGCGCCGATCCGGTGTGGGCCAAGCTGTACCGTCCGGCCACGCTGGAGGCCGGCAAGAAATATCCTATCGTGATGTTCGTGCACGGCGCCGGCTACCTGCAGGAGGTCAGCGAACGCTATCCGAACTATTTCCGCGAGCAGATGTTCCACAACCTGCTGGTGCAGCGCGGCTATATCGTGCTGGACATGGATTACCGCGCGTCGGAAGGCTACGGCAGCAAATGGCGCACCGCCATCTACCGCCAGATGGGCCATCCCGAGCTGGAAGACTACATCGACGGCGTCAACTGGATGGTCGCTAACCAGCAGGGCGACGCCAAGAACGTCGGCGTCTACGGCGGCAGCTACGGCGGCTTCATGACCTTCATGGCGCTGATGCGCGCGCCGGAGGTGTTCAAGTCGGGCGCCGCGCTGCGTCCGGTCAGCGACTGGACCAGCTACAACCACGAGTACACGGCCAACATCCTCAACACGCCGGACGTCGACCCGGAAGCGTATAAAACCTCGTCGCCTATCGAGTACGCGGCCAATCTGCGCGGCAACCTGCTGATCGCCCACGGCATGGTCGACGACAACGTCTTCTATCAGGATTCGGTGCGCATGGCGCAGCGCCTGATCGAGCTGAAAAAGGATCACTGGGACATGGCCAGCTATCCGATGGAACGCCACAGCTTCGTGCAGCCTGAAAGCTGGTACGACGAATACCGGCGCATTTACGAGCTGTTTGAACGCACACTGAAATAAGCCTGTCGGTTTCACACCACGCGCCCGCCTTTCAAAGCGGGCGCGCTCGTTTCTGGCGTACAATTTAAACAGGCTGTACTAAAACTACATGAAAGAGACCATGAGACATTCCGCCCGACTTTTGACGCAAGCCCTGTTCGCTCTGTGCGCCGCCGCCCCGCTGGCCGCCTCGGCCCAGCTGGTCAGCCAGCTGACGCCGCCGACCGCCGGCCTGCATACCGGCGCCGACCACCTGCCGTGGACGCGCAGCGCCAGCATCTATGAAATCAATGTGCGCCAGTACAGCAAGGAAGGCACGTTCACCGCCGTCAGCAACGACCTCGGCCGCATCAAGGCGATGGGCGTCGACATCCTGTGGCTGATGCCGATCAATCCGATTGGCGAGCGCAACCGTAAAGGCCCGCTGGGCAGCTACTACGCGGTGAAGGACTACACGGCCGTCAATCCCGAGTTCGGCACGCTCAACGACCTGCGCGCGCTGGTGCAGCACGCCCACCGGCTGGGCATGCACGTGATCCTCGACTGGGTCGGCAACCACACGGCCTGGGACAATCCATGGGCCACCGAGCATCCGGACTGGTACAAAAAGAACGCCAAGGGCGAAATCTACGCCGTCACCTTCAACAATGAAGCGGGCGGCAGCGAATCGTGGACCGACGTCATCGGCCTGGACTTCAACCAGAAGGGCCTGTGGGACGGCATGACCGACGCGATGGCGTACTGGGTCCGCGAAGCCGACGTCGACGGCTTCCGCTGCGACGCCGCCGGCCTGGTGCCGACCGCCTTCTGGGACCACGCGCGCGCCGAACTCGACAAGATCAAGCCGATGTTCATGCTGGCCGAATGGAACGAGCCGGAGCTGCACGAGCACGCCTTCGACATGACCTACGCCTGGGACCTGGCCGACGTGCTGAAGAAAATCGGCAAGGGCAAGGCCGGCGCCGACGACTTGCGCGCCTGGGTCAGCCATCCGCCCAAGAGCTATCCGCGCAGCGCCTACCGCATGCTGTTCACCAACAACCACGACATCAACACCTGGGATGGCACCGATGGCGAGCTGTACGGTCCAGCCTATCAGGCAATGGCGGTGCTAACGTTCACGCTGCCGGGCATGCCGCTGATTTACGACGGCCAGGAAACCGGCCTGAGCCAGCGGCTGGAATTCTTCAAGAAGGACACGATCAACTGGAACAAGAATTCGGAGCTGCCGGCGTTCTACACGGGACTGATTTCACTGAAGAAGCATAATCCGGCGCTGTGGAACGGCCAGTACGGCGGCGACATCACGCTGCTCGACGCCGGCAACCCGCAGGTGTTCGCCTTCCAGCGCCAGCTCGAAGCCAACCTGGTGCGGGTGGTAGTCAACATCTCCGGCACGCCACAGAACTATGCCCTGCCGGGCGAGGCGCATCCCGCGCCGCTGAACCCGTGGGCCTGGCGCATCATCGCGCCGGAACATTGATCGCAGGCCGTGGCCGGCCCCTAGCCAAGTTGGCTGCGGGCCTGCTATAATCGCCGCCTTGGCCTGGTAGCTCAGTTGGTAGAGCAGAGGATTGAAAATCCTTGTGTCGGTGGTTCGATTCCGCCCCGGGCCACCAAG
>Ga0209847_1000414_pt1 | contig 17810 bp, 24 predicted proteins | sample OrgsoiDNA_201060_FD_185808 | JGI IMG/M metagenome (GOLD analysis project Ga0209847, IMG submission 185808) | Permafrost soil microbial communities from the Arctic, to analyse light accelerated degradation of dissolved organic matter (DOM) -... | ecosystem: Environmental > Terrestrial > Soil >... | reverse complement strand
GGCTACCGTAGGCATCTTGTAGAACATATCGAATTGTTAAAGAGTCAGTCCGCCCCGCGCGTTGTGCGCGGGTCTGGGGATTTTTAGCAATACAGCAGCGGCCCTCCCCTACCGCCGCTGGCGTCTACGTCTATCAGCCGTCCGCAAGCTCAATGCCCAGCGATTTCAAGAATGCGGCAGGCGCGACCTGCTGCTGCTTTAGGCCCACATACCAGGTCTGTTCCAGCACATCCGCCAAGGCCAAGCGCTGCGCAGAGGTCAGGGCCAGCAGCTTCTGGACGAGCGGAGCAATGTGCGAACCGTCGACCTCACCGGTCTCAACCCCTTGGTCGTCGCAGAGCGCCTCGGCAATGGTGTCGATTTGATGGGGGAAGAACATCTCTCCTTGGAAGCAGTTCAGCAGCATGGAAAAGTCCTCGGACGTGAAGATTCCGCTCACGGTTGCGCGGGTGCTGACAAGCAGCCAGTTCAAGCGCGCAGCGGCCATATATGCAGCCTGGTCCCGGCTCAGGCCCATGGAGTTGTCAGCATGGGCTTGCAGATACGCCGCCATGTCGGCCATGGAGAACAGCCACGCTTGGCGCGGGTAGACGTCCATACCAATGGACATGTGAGACAGGGTTTGTTGCGAGGTGATTTGGTTAGTTGCGTTATTTTCAATCATTTTATTTCCTTAAGTTTATTGACGCCGATTGGCGACTGGATATGTGGACACCTGATTTAGATGTCGATTAGTGTTGTTGGAGTGTTATCGCAGGTGTTGCGATTGGGTTGCCCGTTGTTTAGGCAGTTGAAGGTGACGCGAGAGATTCGTAGTACTCCCACCCTATAGGTCGTTTTTCTGGGTCAACCAGGGGGAATATTCGGACGAAAAAAAACCCCAATGAGTGCATGGATGCATTCTCATAAAGGGCTTTGTCGGACACCTGCCACTTGGGGCGGGTATCGCGTTGGCGCACGGTCCTTCTGGACAGGTGCGACGCTCAGGGCACGGTCTCTGAGGACAGGTGCCACGCTTGAACGTGTTGGATAATCATGAACCTGGAAAAGAATTGTGTCAAGCAAATTTCCACATGGATAGACTACTTTCCACACAGCACCACTCCAAGAGCGTGAAATTATCAATCAGACATTTTTCTATCGAGTGGTAACTTTGCCAAAAATAGTTGCTAAAGATGCATGTATGTCCAGGAAGAACAACTACCTACGGGGCATTGGCCGATGGACTGACAACCTCGAGGACGTTTTACTGCCGACGCTGACTCGCAACTAAACTCTTTGGCACAGTCATCATCGGCACCTGACGCGACCGTTTCCAACAGCCGCTCTCCCCCAGCACAACCACTCGCGACGCTACCTGCCTATCCAGTCAATTATCGTAATCGTTCCCGAATATGCTATCCGACCTATTCATGACGGCTCCAAAATACTTGCACGTAGCCCGAATTTGGTAGAGCTGGGTCGCCAATGCCTCGTCAAAATTCTCAAGGGTCAAAACACCGCCGTATTGCTGTTCGACAGCGTCACATAGCAATTGAAGCGATTCTGAAGGGAGGACTCCATAAATGTCGCGAGCGACTCCGTTGTCCGGCGTTGCGATTGCTTTCGTCAGTTGAAAGCCGTCGGTCAGGTGGTCATATGGGTCGGCATCCTCGTCGTCCCAGTCGCGAATGAAGCCGCGCCCGCCATTCGCGTGAGCCTTATAGAGAAGCGACCTCGCAGCAACTAGCGCCTCGTTTGACAACCAGGTCGACGTTGAACTGCTAAGTTCCATTACACATTTCATGAATGTATTTAGCGCTTCAACATTCGTGTAAAGTTGAATCTCAGCAGGAAGCGTCGGAGTCAGCCGTATCGCCCCGCTAGCATCCCGAACGCTACATATGCCAATTTCGCTCCCATCAGTGAGCCGCTCAACCATTGCGTTAATGGCAGCCTCGAGCGGTGTTCTCCCCTGATAACCATTTCCGAACAACTGATTGTTATCGAGGTAAATTGCGTCAACGTTCCAGACCTGCCAAATGCCCAACTCAAGTTTCTGGTGCTTTTCAAGTTTGGAATCGGGAAGCATAACCTCCACCATATCCGGTTGTGAATCAGAAACCCCTACATTGCCGACCGCCTTGACAAGAGCGGCGAGCACCGCCGTACGCGGAACATAATAATTTTCCGATTTGAAGATTTCGTACATGCGAATTGCTGTAGTACCAATTTCGATATTATATTTGCTCATGATTATTTTTTAAGAGACAGCGCGTTGCGCGTTTTCAACTGGCTTTCCTACGCGAGTATTAGATTCACTGGATGATAAAGTGTCGTCATAATCGCATGGCCAGTATCGTACCGTCAATAATATTCCTTCGAGTTAATTAATATATTTTTCACGACGCGCAATGGTGTCGTCTGCGCCAGCACATCAATCCCCCCTAACTCAACGAAAATAGAATAAAAATCAATGAAATTCCGTTCTGTGCCAAATGTGCCGCATATAGGATTTCTCGCCTCAACATACTGAGCGTAAAACTTCGACCCCAGACGATTTATGGCACGGCTACTGTCGTAGGGTACCCAATCGTGCGAGCGATTGAGGTCTGCTGCGCAAACCAACAACTCTGTGGTCTGTCGGTCGAAGTCATGCGCGCCGCCCCGTTCACCGAGCAGTTTGAGGAAGCGCATCTTGTTTCACTTCGAATAAAAGCCATCACTACTCTTCCTGCCATGTTTGGCAATTTTAAGGGCAGCAGATTCTGCCAGCCCCCAATCCACATAATAGGAAGAAGATGTTTATATTATTCACTGTTAAAAACCGTTGTAACGACAGCATCCATAGCACCCCAAAAGGAGAAAACAACCGCAACGGAGCAATTCCGTTGGAAATACAACGCCCCCTTATTTCACAGCTGTCTGCTGTTGATGGAGGTGGTAAATGAGCACGCTTCAGCAATTGCGTCTGAACATATCGCACTCGTTGCGGACGAGCCCTCCAGAATTAGACCACGTATTGCCCGGCCTACTTGCGGGAACATTGGGCGCCCTGATAGCTCCCGGTGGATTGGGAAAGACCATGCTGCTGACGCAAATTGGTTGCGCGATGGCGGCTGGCGCGCCGATTCTCGAAGGCGCGCTCTCCATGCCAAGTTCACCGGCAGCAAAGGTGGTTTTATTTCTCGCGGAGGAGTCAGCGGCGGTCATGCACCATCGAATTCAAGGTGCGGTCGCGGAGCTGTTGGGCAGTATGGGAAAAGTCACACGAGAGCAACGACTTGAACTAGCCGAGACGCTGGATGCGAATCTGCATATTTACCCGCTCTGCGGCCATGCGGACCTAGCCCGCATCGACACGGAAACAAATTCATTCCGTCAAATTGTTGAACTATGCGCTGGCGCGCGCCTTGTTGTGTTCGACCCGCTTCGCCGATTTCACGACGGCGACGAGAATGATTCCGCGACGATGACGTCCGTCGTCAATCGTTTTCAGGCATTGGCCAGAGAGACAAATGCCGCAGTGATTCTGGCGCATCATGCAAATCGTATTTCAACCGCAAGCGCGACCGGCAATCTGTCGTCCGCCTCGCGCGGTTCCTCAGCATTGACCGACGGCGTGCGCTGGCAGGCGAATCTCTCCGTTCCAACGGAAAGAAAGATTAACGGCATCATCGTTCCCGAAACCGAGGCGTTGCAGCTGGTACGCCTGGACATCTCGAAGACAAATTACTCGCGCCCTCCCTTGCCAGTCCTGCTTCGGAAAAGCGAAGATAGCGGCGCGCTTTCGCTGTGGCCCGCCGCCCGCACTGCGGCAAAATCCGCCCCCCACTCTGCATTCACGGAGGCGAATTGAAGGGTGCCGAAAAAATGTCACGCGTTGTGAAATATGACCCGCTGCTCCCCAGCGCCAAGATTTTTGCATCGTTGAAAAACGGCCCTCGCCCCAAACTCGACACAACTTGCGAATTTGGCGGCGCCAACTGGCGATTTCGAGGCCCCGACCTCTTGGGCATACCCGAGCAGACTTTGCTGCTGGCCCTCATGGAAATGGCCGGGACTCAACTCGGAGCCGGGCCCACCGACGAGTCACCCTGGCGCGAGCTTCGTAACGGGCTCTATGATGGACTGCAATGGGAAGGAGGCCTGCCTGCGACGGCGACAATTCAGACGAGCTATCGCGAGCTGTGCCGCCGTTGCGGACTCACCGGCGACGGCGGAAGCGCGCGCGACCACATTAGAAAGTTGCTGGAGCGCCTTTGTGAGGTCACGATTTGGTGCCGCACAGGTCAGGGAGAACAACGGTGCTCACGCTTGTTGCAATGGCGATATGGCAACGCGGAAGGCGTACAGGTCATCTTGAACTGGCGGCTCACCGAAGCGCTGGTCGGCGTACAGTATTCCCCCGTCAACCTGGCGGAAAGACTTGCGTTGACTTCCGACGCAGCCAGGGCCCTGCATTGCACTCTATCCGTTCGCGTCAGGCCCGGCGATTCCATGCGGTTTCAACTGGAAAAGATGAGCCCATATATTTGGCACGAAACAACGGTCAAGCCAGCAACCCAGCGGCGACGACACCAGGAACTACGAGTGTCGCTGGAATCGCTACAAGCGCTGGGGACGTGGACTGTCAGCTTCTTGTCCAAGCAGCCGGGAGCCGCTGGACAAATCGTTGAAATCGGCCGAGTCAATACGCCGAGACCGGCAGTGAAGACCAAGTATCCGCGCAAGACCTCGGCAACCGGCCAGAGGTCTGTCCAAACCCTGCAAGTGGTCGCATCGCCACCAAGGCCGAAGGCTACGGACATTTCCGGCTTATTCAAGTAGCGGCAAACCATGGGGACCTACCGGTCCCTTTTTACATCGCCAAGGCCGAACTGCGTGGTAGGTTAACTATACTCACAGGTGCGCCGAACGAGGCCAAAATGTTCATGTGGTGACCCGGCATGACATGAACAAAACCGGGTCACGGCATGAACAGAGCAAATTATAAAAGCAAGAAAAAATATAGCTTTTCAGCGACAGTTTTGTTCGCTCTATTATTCTCTAGTCGGCATCTGCTTTCGCCGCTGCCCTCTAGGCTTACAAACCGGTTATTCTAGTCTCCGGACCGATTGCACGTCGGCCCTCCGCCCGCTTCGTAGAGTCTTTCAAATAAAAGTCTTTTTAAAAGAGTCCTCACGGTAAAGCGTGGCAGTGATATAGCGTTATAGGCAGAGCACTTTCCATTGAAACATCTGGTCAATACAAAAATGGACTTTACCAACGGAAGCTTGTCGTTGCTAAAGTCAATGATGAATGACTGAGTCTTTGGGGATTAGTCTCCCCATGAAGAAGCCAGCGTAGTATCATCGGAGCCAGCTCGCGACAAAACAGATTTACCAAAGGAGTGACCAGTATCCCCGTCATCTGGCGCATCAAAAACAAATTTACCGCTCCTATGGCATTGTCCCTGCGTTTCTCGCCGATACTGGACGCGCTCTCCGTCGCAAACTGAACACGCGCTCCAAGCCAAACTGGACGCCGAGGAGATGACAGTGCGAGGTCGAGATTATGTCGTGCTCCTGATGGAGCGTCCATATCAAACTGGCCCGACTTTCCCGTATCTAAACTCCATTCAAAATAGAGCTGATGAGCGTCACAGACCTCCCAATTGTAGAGGCCAAAGACCGGGGTGACATCACGGTGGCAGGCCGCAATAGTATTCAATGGGACGGTGCCGCTCACGATGGTCGCGGATGTCCTCTCGCAGTCATTAAGCACCCCCACCATACCGAGCCGGATGCTGCCGTGAAGTCCGGCCGGTCCCCCGAGTCAATAACGAGAACACTATCCGCCGCCAACTGGCTGAACAGCCCGCCATAGCGTCCGTCAGCGCGACCAAGTCTGAGTCCGACTCGCTGCTGGTTGGAACATAGTAGTAGGTCGGCTTGGCGGCCGTTTCGCAGCACGAACCCATCCTTCTATAGCAGCCTCGTACCTATACCAAGAACAAGGCCAGGAGCACCGTTTAAAACGTGTTCCATATATGTCAGTACAACGGATTCTTTCCGTTCAACTTGTTCAATTCGTTATAGGAATAATATGAAAGCGAAAATCATCGCAGTACTAAATTGTAAAGGCGGTTCAGCGAAAACCAGCGTGTGCATGGCCATATCGGCGTCGCTGTCTCAACGTGGGAATCGAGTGCTTGTAGTCGACAGCGATACGCAAGGTTCAAGCCTGGCGTGGTCAGCAGCAGCGGGAAAAATTCCATTCCCGGCGACGGTAATAAGCCTAGCCTCATACGGTGCAAAAATTCACAGAGAATTGCAGCGTCACGTGGAAAACTACGACTACATCCTAGTTGACACGCCGCCATCGCTCGAAGCCCCGGTGAACCAGTCGGTATTGTTCGTCGCAGCGCTCTGTATCATTGCCCAGCAAAGTTCGCCTACAGACCTGTGGGCGGCGCGAGGGGTAAAAACACTGATAGAGTTTGCGCGAACTATTAATCCAGACCTGAAAGCCTGCATGGTTCTGACCCGTGTCGTCCGGACGTCACTTTCCAAAGCCATCATGCGCGAACTGGAAAGCTTTGGATTTCCTATTCTGGCGACACGCATGCATAACCGCACTGCGTATCAAGAAGCAGCTATCGCTGGCAGCGGCGTCACAACCGAGGCGTTGGGCAGGGACGCCAAAGCGGCAGCCGACGAAGTCGCAGGCTTTACAGAAGAAGTCTTGGCGCTACTGGGAGATGCATCATGAGTAAAAAATCTTTCGGCGAGCAGGTTCGAGCCACCATCGATACCGAAGACCAAGCACTCAAAGCGCGATTGGAAAAGGCAGACTCCGTTTTGCTGGCACGTCCACTTCCTCCACAAAACGAAAAGGCCACGTCAGGTGTCATCCGCGACACGTTCTCGATGCCACCGGCCGATTATTCCCTCATAGCTGAACTGAGAACTAAAGCGGCTAGAGCTGGCCACATTGCGACAAAGAGTGACATGGTACGAGCAGGTCTACACGCGCTTTCAGCCCTCGACGAACAGGAGTTGGTGAAAGCCATATCCATCCTAGTTCGTGTTATGCCAGGTCGTAAAGTTTAATCGTTATATTTATTTAAACCGTCATAGCAGGTAGTACTGCTATGACGGGTTTTACCGTTTGCGTGGAGCGCCGGTCGGCCACTGTTTAGCAAGCGCCCTTACCGCAGAAGTCCGTTAACGCCTCGACGTGAGCATAGCGATTCCACGAAGCCAATGATGTAATTTCTGGATAATTGGCGGTAATGTGAAGCATATCTGGGTTGAACGTTAGCAATATTACGAATGAGGTTTCGGCTTCACTGAGAGGTGTTCACCAATTTTCTCAAACCATTGCTTCACTTCAGCGTATGCATCCAACTCCGTTAGAAGCTCAATTGTCATGAGCTGAGCTCCTCTTTCGTTAAGGGTCCTCTTGATAGAATCTGAACCCTCACCTGTAATATGGCGGTACTTCTCCGCCTTCAATTTTTTAAGGAAAATAGATAGTGTTTTCGATACATCCGTTTCTTTCCAGGTGGAGAGCCAATCATCTTCGGCATTTACGAATTTATCATCTATTTCATACAACTTAGGAATAAGTGATGGATGAATGTAATTTTCTATTTCGTACATTTTCGTTGTAGTTGCCCATGAGTTTTCACGGGTATTAATTTCCTCCACGACCGCTTGGTACTTTTTTACATCATTGTCATAAATATGTATTTCTGGGCGACCCAGCTTTTTTAAGTAATTCTTATTTACCCAGTGATGAAGTGTGCCACCACCAAGTGATATAGACAATATCTCTGGGTCATTGGCAATGTCAATTTCAAATAGCTTTCCAATATTGTTAAAAAATTCTATGTCTGTTGGCCCTTCGACACATAATATAACCTTTACTCCAATATCATTAATTGAAACAGAGACGTCTGGCAGAAGGCCCAGCGTGGCTGCAATTTTTTCAAGATTGGAAGCTTGACCGCCCTCCACAGCAATTTTCCCCGCCTCTCGATATATGAATATTATTGCGGCCGGAGAAGCTAGTCCGGCCAATGAGGGGCTGTGCGTCGTAGTGATTACTTGCGTGTTATTTTTTTCAGACAGTTCAATGAGTGCCTTGAATAATTCAACCTGCCAGTCAGGATGTTGGGATGTTTCCGGTTCCTCTATCGCATAAATTACATTCTTTGAAGATGCGCTTTGCCTCTCCGCCTCTGCTCTAAAATAGTTTAGAAGAATAAGTCGCCTTACGCCACTGCCCCGCTTGTTTATTGGGATACCATCGTCACAATTGAAGGAAAAAGAAAACAAGCTTTCCCATGGCTTATTGGTCATTTCCGGAACAAGGACATCCGCAATTTCAGGGTTCATCTCTTTTAATTTTTCCAGCGTTTTTTGTCCAATTTCCTCCGCTCTTGCCTTTATTTGCAACTTCACCGCCTCTAGCTCAGCTTCCAGTTGACTGATAGCTGACTTGGTGATTGCTTTTAAAGGGTCTTGAACTTCTTTGTCGGAATCCTTGTTTTGTCGGTCCGCTTGAAAAAGAAAGAATAACGGCAGGTCATTTTTTAGGTTTTCCCATATTTTTTTACCGTCTTCTTTGTCAATGGTTATCTCTATTTCTCGCAGCTCTTCAATTTTGGTTACCGCGTAGATGGCCTTACGTATTTCAGAGCTAGTGTTTTTCTTTACTTCATCAACATTCAACTTATCGCCATAGGTCGCGAGAATTTTTCTCAGGTCGGTAATTTTTTCTGAGATTAGTGGGGCTTCGAAATTCGAGGGATAATTGACAATCAAATGTGTTTTTAGTGAGGCTGCCGTCAGTTTTTCTTTTGTGCAATCCCAAGTCTTTTTGATTGTTATTAAGTTGTTTTTATCCAGAAGATATTCCGAAGCCAAATCGGTAGGGGCAGTATCAATTGTGTATGACTTAAGGTCAGGGTAAAATGACGCCTGAATACTCATATCACCCGAGCTTGCATGGACATGGTAATCGTCAATATCCACTTTAACCGTATCATTATTGAAGAATATTTCTAACGCTTCCAGAATAGTCGACTTTCCAACGTCATTCTTTCCGATTATTACATTGAAATTTTCGTCAAAATTAACATCTATTTCCGCATAACCTCTGAAGTTTTTGAGCGATAGTTTTGCTAATTTCATGATGCCTCTGAAAAATATGGATATACTGAGAATCGGATAACGAAAAGTACATCTGTCACTGTATTGCGCCTGACGCCGATACGGCGTAAATTTTTACAAATTGTCCCTAGCCGATGGCGGACTATAGACGTAGCACATTGCAGAAGTTGAAAAGTCACGCAATGTCACGTTGAGGCGAATGTGTGCTGTTTTCCGCTTGCAGCCTAGCCTGTGAGGTCAAGCATCCCTTAGAAGTACAAGCTCGGACCTATTTAAGCAATCTCACGAGCAAGCCGGTATATGCGTTCAGAAATCCTGCGCCCGGTGCCATTCTTGATACGCTTCATAGTATGTTCAACGGCGCTAAAATAAACAGTTCCATCGGCATCTATGTCCGGCCCGTACCGAGTACAAGCATCAAGAATTTCCCGCCATTCGCCCCTATATTCTGGTGGAATTTCCGACTCAGTAAGCATATGTAGATAACGATATGCTCCTAACAAGCGTTCGCGTACATCTCCTTCCCGAACAGCCAGGCAGTAAATAGCTGAACCAAACTTTTCCTTGCAGCGTCGAGTTGGGGTCATTGCTTACCTCAGTTCCGAATACATTTATGAAACGCTTCTTGCTGAACGTCTGGCCGCTCGTGGCCTGCGGCGGCGAAGTCGCTAAGGAGCTACGTCATGGTTATGGCTGACCGCCAAAACGCTAATTTCGGCTCCTGCTTTACGCAACATCTCCTCCATACCCGGAAGAATGGCATACCAAGGGCCGTCACCAAATTTGGCAAATGTACGTTGTTGTTTATCAGCGAGTCCATCGGCCGCTATCGATTTTTCGCTCACTTTTCCCACTATTCACGAGTTTATTTCTACAGATGCCAGCACCACACGCAACACTGGTTTGTTGCTCTCAAGTCCCTATTGGTCGATACATGAACGGCAGCAATTATGTTTCAACAGTCTACGTTGTTGCCTCACCGGAATGTACGCGGATTGTCACAATTAGAAAAATTACTACACCCAATGCATGGGGACTAACGGCCAGCGTTTAACCTAAATCGCATCCAGCAGGTCATCCATCTCATCTCCAACACCGTATCCAAAGTTGTGACTGACGCGCCGGACCTGGTCGAGACGTCCAAGCAAGGTTCCCCTCTCTTCAACGGGCAGACTCATTGCCAGTTTCAGCACCTGAGCGAACATCCGCACCAACGAATCGAAGTAGCCCTCATCCGCCAGGCCAACTTCATTGCTGAATCCGACCGCTTGCTCGCAGTAGTAGGTCATCAGCTCGGCCAGGTCTTCCGGTCGACCAACGGCTTTCTTGTAATCGGCGATGGCTTTCTTGGCCTTGGAAATGGAGGTGTCCTGGTTTCGGGAGATGTCCGGCCAAAGCCATCTGGAAATTGTGGTCTTGTACGGCTTGAGTATGTCGGCGCCGAGGCCGAATCGTGCGTGCAGGAATGCTTGGTTGTCTTTGCTGGCGCCGTACATATCCTGCAACAGGGCCAGCAGGCCAGCGCGGTCGAAGTCGGCCAATTTTGTTTTTACGTCGCCCCAGATTGGAGCCTTCCTCACCTTCTTACCGCGTTCAACTGCCATGTCGCATTCACATAAAAATAATCAGTGAACCGATGGTGCCATGGGAAATCCTGTTCAGCAATATCGAGTGAGGCGCTGGGACATTGCGGCGCCGGGCTGGGGGTGCGTCCGCTCGCGCCATGTCCATGCGGTGTCGTGGCGATGGACAAAGAGCAATCCGAATTATGAATAACTATTTATACGGTTTAAATCGTTAACACCACCATACCGTGCTACTCAACTCATCCTCAAACGATGGCTACCACGCCAGTGAAAAGACCCCGCAAGCGGGGTCTGGAAATTAATGCCAAGTGCCTGTTTTGCTGTCCAAGAATTTCACGAACTCTTCGGTGAAAACGTCACCATTGTACGGGTCGACGAACTCGTGGCATGACCATATCAGCTTGCCTGAAATACGCTCCGCAATCGCCTCGGCATCCTGAAATGACTCTGCTTCAACGAACATGTCTCGGTATTCGCGAACGCGGCTGGTTGTCTGCACAAAAAAGGTTTTCATAATCTTGGTGTCCTATAGAGAAGTTGTTGTACTGCTTCTTGTATAGGTACACCCAGAAAACCACTTCTTTGAAGCCGGGACCGGTGGTCTCGCAGACCGTTCAAGAAGCTTCGTCAATTCCAATGACGCCAAGCATGAGCACCAACGCGATGCCAACGACAAATGCTGCGCTAGCCGAAGTGGTTTCGATGACGCATCGGTAGCGCCAGACCAAAACTGACAGCAGGCCCAATCGTGCCGCCAGCCTGTTCAACCTCCCCTCCCATGGGACAGCACTTGAAATGAACTGTGAACGCGACCGAGCACGGCAAGTAGCCTTACATATCGGTCGTCCAAGCTCTTGTAAAGCGGTGCACCGCATCCGGCCCGGTCCACAAGACCGAGGTTTTCCATGGTCAGCGTCAGTTTGAATAATTGCTCAGTCAAGTCCGCTACCGGGCGCCCAAAGAGCAGTGCCGACTGGTCCTTATTAAGCTCGGCCAACAGCGCATCGGTTGTGACCAGAGTACGTGCGGCGATGAGCTCCGCAAATTTGAGAGCCGCTTCTGAATGTTCCATTTTTGTCCTTTTCTGTTGTCCAGATAGGTATAGCTACAACGGAGAAGGACGCCCAAGCGGCCGGTGCACAAGATGGCAATCGACGACATCAAGCGCGCGTATGTGCTGCACGCCCGAACTCCGCCAGCAGCAGCGCCTCGGCCATGTCGTTGCGTAGACGCGCCGGGAGCCCCTCAAACAGGTCCCGCGCCAACGTTACCGAACTGGCCTTGACGGCAGTGACGCCTAACTCGGCCTTCCAAACGCTCGGCTGAGGCAACAGCAACGTCTGAGAGCGCAGGTCAAGGATGGACGCGACGCTGCCAAATGACTTCCCCAGCATCATCAACGAGCGGGCATTCGGCACGCGCGCGGTACTGTTCTCGAGCACTGAGAAAAACTGCTGTTCGGGAAGGTCGTCGAGAAACACCGTCAACGCATGTGGGCAGTGGCGGCCGTCTTCGAGCCAAGGAAGATTGGCGAGCAGCACGACGTCGCGTTCAGCAGTGATTGCGGCAATGGCGCCGTGGCGGCCCGGGTCAATTCCAAGGAAGAGCATGTGAGGCATCAAGAGTTGTGATGCCTCGTATAGGTAACAGCGTGGCGCTGGTGACTTACGATAGGGCCCGTACCAAGCTCAGCGCCCCTCAGCAACGACGTGCCCTTCCGGGTGACCGGGCGGAACCTGGAACCAGTGTTTCTGTTGCCCAGTCAGGTCGGCCCATCTCCCGAGATAGGCGAGTTTGACGCCCGCATATTCTCGTATCTCGGCTTCAGTCATCGGCATGCGGCACTGCATCGGGTCTTCGGGCAATGCGAGCCAGAAAACGCGCTTTCCATTGCCGTCAGTAGTCGTACCCACGTGCCTAAGAATGTCGACCCTGCCCGTTTTTTTGTGCGTCAGCCGGTATAGTCGGTGCTCTGGGCTCATTGTTCACCACTATCGAATCGGCCGTCCGCAAACCGCTCGGCCCATGCCCTTGCGCTCGCCAGGCGGGTCCGCTGCGATGAAATGTACGGCTGGTCGAACTGGTCGTAACACCGGTGCTCTACAGTTATCCGGTGGTAGTTGTATACGTCGTAGATGATTTCGATATCACCGTAACCAGCGACCTTGAGGGCTGCGTTGACAGATTTAATGGTGCAACGGGCTGGAATGATAAAACTGGTCATAAATATCTCGATGTTGATGAGCGTGCCGTCAATCAGCTAATCGTGAGATATGTGTAGAACCTGGTTTTATTCACCGGTATCGTTTGTGGAAAAAAAACACTCCAGTTGGTTCGAGTACAACCTGGTACAGGAAATCAATCTACAGAACATCGGCCAGTGGCACAAGGCCATGAGCCTGAATCATCTCTGCCAGCTCACGCGGATAGATGTCCAAGAAAGCCAACTTTAGGCTGCTAATGCTGGCATTAAGGCGTTGGTCTAATTCCTTGTGTACAGCGCTCCAAATTCTAGGCGAGCTAACAAATACCTTCGTGAACTGTGCAAAGAAGTAGTTCTTTGTAGTCCTGACCAACGCCTCTTCCAGTGACTCGCACACGCTGGCCTTGCTTCTCGAAGTGGCATTCCAATAGCCAGAAAAGTCAACATACGGAGGCGCTCCGGGTATGCCTTCAAGCAGGCGACGTAGTTTTGGCGTACCAAGTAGCCCCAACAAAGGGTCCGCCTGCATGCATCGGCTGTACAAATCCGCGCAGGAGTTGGACACGACAAGTCGCAGGTTCATTGTATTCCTCATGCGAAGTTTCCATATTTAATTTATTGACAATACGGCTTCGTCGACTAAAAATAATCGCCGTGCTAAATAATATTGATATTTATTAGTGAGTGAGATTATTTTCAATCGAGTAAGCTGAAGTGCTTGACATCGCCAATAATAAATATAACATTGGCGCATGGAAAAAGCCAAAATACTCCCCCTACTTCAGATTATAGGCGCGAATACCGAGAACGATATCGAATTGGATTATTCAACGATAAGTGAACTTGTAAGCGCGAACTTCATGGTCCAGCGCGTAGTTCAAGAAGACAGAATCTATTTCAGAATACTCTGCAAGACTGGCTTAGCGGTCGTTCTAGAAAAGAAGTTTTTATCAGAGAAATTTGAAAGAGTATCTCGGGAATATGTGGAGATGCAGTTACGAATTAATTTCAACGCAAGTTATCCGGAGCTTGTATTGGTACCTGAGGAGACGATACATTGAAAGAGAAACATTGGTACTTTTTGACAATGCTACCGCTGGTGGCATTGCTTAACTACGCGACGAATTCGACTTGGTGGCAGGCCGTGCTGCTAGGTGCGCTCTTGAATATGTGGGCGTGGACACTTCTATCACCGCATCTGGCCACTGATGGCAAGAAGGATGGCGGCATTGAAGCCGGTCAACCAGCTCGTCAGAGGGACCCGGGCCGAGATGTTCGACAATGGGCTAATGGCATCACGGCGGATGAGGATATGGGATTTTCGCCTGCGGCGTTTGACGGCAATTCAAGCGCTATCCAGGCCAATCCGGCGAACGGGCTACCGATGTTGAACAGCGTTTATGATGTCCACGGCAATGTATTCGGTACCACCTGGGCTGACGACCAGGGGAACCATGGTAGTGACGGTACGACGTGCTAGGCCAGTTTTAGCCGTCATGAAAACACCGGAGCCGTGGGACCGTTCATCACTGCTTTTGTGGTGCAGCGTATGTTTTCGGGCACTTTACATGTCCACCTGATGAGGCTTTTGGGGTTGATGCTGGGACTATTATTGTTTTTGCGAATTTCGCGTGAAAATATGGGAAAACAAAAGAGAGTGCGTTCCCTCCCCTGTTACCGTCAATGGCACAGGGGAAGGAACTCACCTTTCACGCAGTTTTTGACCTAAGAGTTTAGTAGGAGTATAGAAAATACTTCTGAATCAGAAATATCTTCTCGACCGCCGTTAACAATTTTCTTAAGATAAGATTTTACGAGGACGTCCGCGAGCTCGTTTAACAGGGGCCACAGGCGAATCGCATGTCGACATTACTGAAATAATTGTCTTCTCAAGAGAACCCTCTATATCAGAATTTTTCCAAAGTAGACGCCTTCCCATTCTCATCGGCTGAGGTAACAGTCCCTTGGTTAAGTATGTAGATACAGTCCTAACTGATACGCGCAAGGTTGCGGCTACTTCGTCTTTAGTAAGATACATTCTGGCTCCTAGATTATGAACCAGTGGTATAGTCTCTAATTTTATTCCAGTACTCCTGGCATAGTAGGTTGATTTTCTTTAGGGACTGCCGCTAAGGTAGACGCCAGGATTTCAGGTCGAAGTTGAATATAGTGTTTTTGCAATGTCGCAATATCAGAATGTCCAGAAAATTGGAGAACATTTTCCAACCCGAGCCCCCATTGTTCTACAAGACGACTGAGCCCCTCACGTCGTGTATCGTGTAATCGAACATCGTAAAGTCCCGCGCGGTCTGCCGCACGGCGCCACAATTGTGTCAAGCCACTAGGGCACCAGTCAAATATTTTACCTCTTTTCTGCGGACGCATTTTCTGGAGAATAGCTATCGCCCCCGGTAATAATGGCACATCCCGCCCGTGGACCTTGGTTTTCTTTCCATTAGAATACGCAGGTGCCCTCAAAGAAATGACTCCCTTTGGGACGTTAAAATCTTGCCAACTCAAAGATAGTATCTCAGACCTACGTAATCCTGAAAGCATTGCAAACACGACTACAGCACGACTTTTTTCAGGCAACTCACACAGGATTATTCTAAATTCATCATCCGAGATGCGTCGGGTACGCGCATTAGCTTTGTCCGGTAAAGGCATTCGCATAATCCAATGCGCCAATAACCACGCGAGATGCTCGAACACTAGTGAATGGGCGTCAAAGTATGCCTTGAGGCAACGGCGTATCAGTACTATTTCGTGTCGCACCGTCTGAGTTGACACTGGAAATATCTTTTCCGGCGGGAGGACACCACCATTCTTTTTAACTCGATATTTCTGGTGCTTAGTCATCATGGCCGCTTTGGGATTCGAATCGACGTTGCTCGACATTGATGAGTCGGCGTAATCGTTCTCAACTTCTGCATCTGGACCACGATTTGGATTTCTGCCTGAACCAAGTTCGCCCTTCAAACGCATACGCTTCCATTCCTCAATGCAATTGTAGTCAAACTGTCCAAGTGTCAGCCCCCCAAACCAACCTTGTAACTTTTTCAGGCGGGAACGTTCAGTAGCGACGCTTGCAGAGTCCTGTAGCTTGTGCAGAAGAAAGTTATCAAATACATCATTCATCTTGATGTCTTGCGGACGCGGTGGGGCAGCGACAGTAGCCGACGCCGCTAGCGCTTGATGAACGAACTTCAATGGCCCCACAGGCTGGCCCGTCGCTTTTTCCTCCAGAAAAGCCATGCGGCGACGTTGAGCCCATAGCAGGCCCTTGGACAGTTCCTCTTTCGAGAACGTGGCGGAGTCTTTGCGACCGGAAACAATAACGTTGTACCTAAAAGAACCGTTTCGCTCTTCCAGATAGATGTTTTTTTCGACTGTATGGCTGAGGGATTTCGACACGTGCAACTCCTAAATGTTGGGAGTTGCGTATAGAAGATGGACTTTAGATTTCTTCCCCAAAACGGCGAAAAATCTTACCCATAATCAAAAAAATCATACCGAGCGAATGCTAAGGCATTGATTTTAATAGTGTTTTTAGTGCGGCTGGCGGGGATCGAACCCACAACCCTTGGCTTCGGAGGCCAATACTCTATCCATTGAGCTACAGCCGCAGGGGAACAACTTGAAGTGACACGAAGGATACCGTTTTTCTGTTCCCCCGTCCATGGAAAGTGTCGTATTGGACATGATTTGGATTCCAAGGCGCGATTTTTGAGTCTATAATCGCCCGTTTGGCACGGGTTTGCTTATCAGCCTACCAATACGATTTCGTACCCCTTAAGTTTCGAAAATTGTCTAAGGAAATCATGAGCGACGCACACAACGAACACGGATCCGCCATTCGCACGCCTCAGCAACTGATCGCCGCGGTGATCGGCTTTTTTGGCGTGGTTGTCATCGGTATCATCCTGCTGGTGCAATTTGTTACTGCCGAACGCGTCCCCAGCGCCGGCTCCAACAGCCAGTCGCCCGAGGAGATAGCGACGCGTGTGCGTCCCGTGGCCGAAGAAGGCTATACGCTGAAAGATGCCAACGCGCCCAAGGTCTTCCAGACCGGCGAAGCGGTCTATTCGAGCACCTGCTCGGCCTGCCACGGCACCGGCGCGGCCGGTTCGCCGAAGTTCGGTGACGCCAGCGCCTGGGGTCCGCGCATCGCGCAGGGCTATGACACTCTGCTCAAGCACGCCACCGAGGGCATCCGCGCGATGCCGGCCAAGGGCGGCAATCCGGACCTCGACGACGTCGAAGTGGCGCGCGCCGTGGTCTACATGGCCAACAAGGGCGGCGCCAAGTTCGCCGAGCCGGCAGTGCCGGCCGCACCCGCCGCCGCAGCTTCGGCTTCGGCGGCCGCGTCGGCGCCTGCGGCTTCGGCCGCTGCCGCACCGGCCAAGTAATACGCACCGGCCGCACCCGCCACCTGGCACGCCGCCCGCTTCGGCGCGACGAAAAAAACCCGCTCAGTTCATAGAACCGAGCGGGTTTTTTTACGTCCGTCGATGGCTTAGCGCGGCGCTCACTACTCCGTGCCCAGCGCCTTCATCAAACGGTAGGTGAATTCCAGCTCTTCGTCGAAGGCGCGCACGCCGATGCGCTCGTCGCGGCCATGCGCGCGGCTGTCGTCGATGTCGTCGAACATGCCGTCGATGCCGTAGGTGGGGATGCCGGCGGCGCGCGTGTACAGGCTGTCCGAGGCGCCGGGCGACATATTCGGCAGCACCGCCACGCCCGGCCACATCGATGCCGTCACGCCGGCCAGCGTGGCCATGATGGCCGGCGTCGGCGCCGATTCGGGGCTGGCCACGGCCGCGTGCACGACGCTGAGCTTGACGCTGTCGTCGGCCAGCACCTTGCGCAGCGCCGCCTCGG
>Ga0209847_1000406_pt1 | contig 17907 bp, 15 predicted proteins | sample OrgsoiDNA_201060_FD_185808 | JGI IMG/M metagenome (GOLD analysis project Ga0209847, IMG submission 185808) | Permafrost soil microbial communities from the Arctic, to analyse light accelerated degradation of dissolved organic matter (DOM) -... | ecosystem: Environmental > Terrestrial > Soil >... | reverse complement strand
AGGCTTTAAATAGGAATAAAACTGATGTGTGGAATTGTTGGCGCAGTAGCGCAACGCGATATTGCTGAAATTCTGTTGGAAGGTTTACGCCGTCTCGAATACCGCGGTTATGACTCTGCCGGTCTGGCGGTGATCGATGCTGATGGCAAACTGGGCCGTTTACGCCGTCTGGGTAAAGTACAAATGCTGGCCGATGCGCTGGACGAACATCCACTGCACGGCGGCACGGGTATTGCCCATACGCGCTGGGCTACGCATGGTGAACCTTCTGAAGCCAATGCTCACCCGCATGTGTCTGATTACATTGCGGTAGTGCATAACGGTATTATCGAAAACCACGAGCCTCTGCGTGCCATGTTGATTGAGCGTGGATATCGTTTTGATTCAGAAACTGATACCGAAGTTATTGCGCATTTAGTGCATTGGGAACAATTGCAGGGCGGTACGCTGCTGGAAGTGGTTCAGCGTGTTATTCCACAATTGCGCGGCGCGTACGGTACGGTGGTTCTCGACCGTCGTGATCCTTCTGTGCTGGTGGCCGCGCGTTCTGGTAGCCCGTTGGTGATTGGCCGTGGTGTTGGTGAGAACTTTATTGCTTCTGATCAGTTAGCGTTGTTGCCTGTGACGCGCCGCTTCATGTTCCTCGAAGAGGGTGATGTTGCGGAAGTGAAGCGCCGTTCCGTCAATGTGTATGACAAAAAGGGTCACGCCGTAGAGCGTGCTGAAATTGAATCCAAAGTGCAGTATGACGCCGGTGATAAAGGCGCATACCGTCACTATATGCAGAAAGAAATCTACGAACAGCCGCTAGCGATTAAAAACACGCTGGAAGGCCGTTTCAGCCACGGTCAGGTCAACCTGAGTGAACTTGGTGACAAAGCCGACGAGATCCTCTCGCGCGTTCAGCATGTCCAGATCATTGCCTGCGGCACATCCTACAACTCGGGTATGGTCGCGCGTTATTGGTTTGAATCGCTGGCCGGTATGCCTTGTGATGTGGAAATCGCCTCCGAATTCCGCTATCGCAAATCAGCCGTTCGCCCGAATAGTCTGATCATCACGCTGTCACAATCTGGCGAAACCGCCGATACCCTCGCCGCGTTACGCCTTTCGAAAGAGTTGGGTTATCTCGGCTCGCTGGCGATTTGTAACGTGGCCGGCTCTTCCTTGGTGCGTGAATCTGATTTGGCGCTGATGACCAAAGCCGGCACCGAAATCGGCGTTGCGTCGACCAAAGCCTTCACTACCCAGTTAACCGTGCTGTTGATGCTGGTGGCGCGTATGGGTCGTTTGAAAGGTATGGATGAGAAAGTCGAGCATGACATCGTTCATGCGCTTCAGGCGTTGCCTGCGCGTATCGAGCAGATGCTGTCGCTGGATAAAACCATCGAATCGCTGGCGGAAGGTTTCTCTGACAAACATCATGCGTTGTTCCTCGGTCGCGGTGATCAATATCCTATCGCGATGGAAGGGGCTCTGAAGCTAAAAGAGATCTCCTATATTCATGCCGAAGCCTATGCGGCGGGTGAACTGAAACATGGCCCATTAGCGCTGATTGATGCCGACATGCCGGTGATCGTGGTGGCTCCCAACAATGAACTGCTGGAAAAGCTGAAATCGAACATTGAAGAAGTGCGCGCGCGTGGAGGCCTGTTGTATGTCTTTGCCGATCAGGATGCCGGTTTCACCGACTCAGACGGCATGAAAATTATTCAACTGCCGCATGTGGAAGAGATCGTAGCCCCAATTTTCTACACCGTCCCATTACAGCTGTTGTCCTACTATGTGGCGCTGATCAAAGGCACCGACGTAGACCAGCCGCGTAATCTGGCGAAGTCTGTGACTGTCGAGTAATAAGCGATAAAAATGAAAAAGCCGACCCGTGGGTCGGCTTTTTGCTTTCTAACTCATTACTTTATTTTGCTGCTTACGTCGCTGATTTTTTTGTCGAGGTCCGCCATCTTTCTTTGGTAATCGTCATTACTACGACTTAAATTATCCATTTTTTGCTGAAGGTCCTTAACCGTATTTTTAAGCTCGCTAATTTGATCTTTCAGCACTTTTTGTTCTTTCTCAAAACCATCCTCAAGGCTTCTCGCACTTGTTTTGCTCTCAGCAATTCCTCCGTCAGCCATCACGACAGCAAAATTGTTCGACGGGCTCGAATAAGGATATTCACTGGTCATTACTGGCTTTTTTTCAGCATGTGCTGTCATAGAAGCCAGAGCCAGTACAAACAGAGGGAGAAGAATAAGTTTCTTCATTCGCGTTTCCTTGTGCATAAGTTTGAAATAACAAGAGGCTAATATAGCCGACTAGCCTGCGTAATACCGTTTGTAGTCAGATAATGAGTAAACTCATTAAGTATTTCCGATAGACGCTTTCAGGCATTATTTGGACCACCTTGCCCGCATTGCTCAAACTGTGACCACTGTCATAAAACTGTCATATAAAGTACATTTTACTGTCACCAAACTGTCCTATTTTCCTCCTGTGCCAAACACTTTAGTTAGCCTCGAGCTGGGTCGACCCCAAGATCGAACAAATAAGAAACCACTAGGAGTGGAACATGAAATTGATGCGTAACACCGTCGCCGGTCTTGTAGCAGCGACTTTTTCCCTCACAGCAATGTCTGCTTTCGCTGCTAGTAATTTGACTGGCGCTGGCGGTACTTTCCCTGCCCCTGTTTACGCTAAATGGGCCGATGCTTACCAAAAAGCCACCGGCAACCAAGTGAACTATCAGGGCATCGGTTCTTCTGGCGGCGTGAAACAAATCATCGCTAAAACTGTCGACTTCGGTGCCTCTGATGCGCCAATGAAAGAAGAAGACCTGCAAAAAAATGGCCTGTTCCAGTTCCCTACCGTGATCGGTGGCGTGGTACTGGCTGTTAACCTGCCGGGTATTAAATCAGGTCAGTTGACGCTCGATGGCGCAACCTTGGGTGATATCTATCTGGGCAAAATCAAAAAGTGGAACGACCCGGTTATCGCTAAACTGAACCCAGGCGTGAAACTGCCAGACACCAATATCGCGGTGGTTCGTCGTGCTGATGGTTCAGGTACCTCTTTCGTGTTCACCAGCTATCTGGCTAAAGTCAGCGCTGAGTGGAAAGAGAAAATCGGTGCAGGTTCTACCGTTAACTGGCCAGTAGGTCTGGGCGGCAAAGGTAACGACGGTGTTGCCGCTTTCGTACAGCGCCTGCCAGGTTCAATCGGTTATGTTGAATACGCTTATGCTAAGCAAAACAGCCTCGCTTACACCAAGCTGGTGGACGCAGACGGCAAATCTATCAGCCCAACTGAAGCCTCATTCAGTGCAGCGGCTAAAGGCGCTGACTGGAAGAAAACCTTCGCTCAGGACCTGACTAACCAGAAAGGCGACAACGCCTGGCCAATCAGCTCAACGACCTTCATTCTGCTCTACAAAGAGCAGGCTAATGCAGCCAATGGCGCAGAAGTGCTGAAGTTCTTCGACTGGGCTTACAAAAATGGTGGCAAGCTGACGACTGACCTGGATTACGCCACTCTGCCAGAGTCCGTGGTTGAGCAAGTTCGCGCAGCATGGAAAACCAATATCAAAGACTCTAGCGGTAAAGCACTTTACTAACCCATCATCCTTTTGAAGGTTATTGGGTTAAAGTATCAAGGGTTGTACCTCATCCCCTCTCCGCCCGGAGAGGGGATTAAATCTGAATAGAAGAGAGTGGTATGGCTGAATACAAGCCGTCTATCAAAGCACCAAGTAAAAACGGTGACATCATTTTCGGCGCGCTAGTTAAGCTATCGGCGCTGATTGTGCTATTGCTGCTGGGCGGTATTATCGTCTCGCTGTTTATTGCGTCCTTACCTAGCATTGAAAAATTCGGTTTTTCTTTCCTGTGGACCAAAACCTGGGATGCCCCGAATGAGCAGTTCGGCGCACTGGTGCCGATTTACGGCACGGTAGTCACCTCGATTATCGCCTTGCTGATTGCGGTTCCGGTCAGTTTTGGTATCGCACTGTTCCTGACTGAATTAGCACCGAACTGGCTACGTCGCCCGTTGGGTATCGCCATTGAACTGCTGGCGGCTATTCCCAGCATCGTTTATGGCATGTGGGGCCTGTTTATTTTCGCTCCGCTGTTTGCGACTTACTTCCAGACGCCAGTCGGCGATGTGCTGTCAGGCATTCCGATTGTTGGCGCGCTGTTCGCGGGCCCAGGCTTCGGCATCGGTATTCTGGCCGCTGGCGTGATCCTCGCTATCATGATCATCCCTTACATTGCTTCCGTCATGCGCGACGTGTTCGAACAGACGCCGGTGATGATGAAAGAGTCAGCCTACGGCATCGGCTGTACCACGTGGGAAGTGATCTGGCGCATCGTGTTACCGTTCACCAAAAATGGGGTGATTGGCGGCATTATGCTCGGTCTCGGTCGCGCGCTGGGTGAAACGATGGCAGTCACTTTCATCATCGGTAACACCTACCAGCTCGACAGCGCCTCGCTGTATATGCCGGGCAACAGTATTACCTCAGCGCTGGCGAACGAATTTGCCGAAGCCGAAGCGGGTCTACATACCTCGGCACTGATGGAACTTGGCCTGATCCTGTTTGTTATCACCTTCATCGTTCTGGCTTTGTCCAAAGTGATGATCCTGCGACTTGCTAAGAAAGAGGGACGCTAAATGACCACGATGGAAATGCAAAGCAACGAAGCGCTGCTCCAGTCGCGTCGTAAACGTCAGGCATGGCGTCGCCAGAAAAACCGCCTCGCGCTGGTGCTGTCGATGGCCACCATGGCCTTCGGTTTGTTCTGGCTGGTGTGGATCCTCTTTACTACCGTGGTGAAAGGTGTCGACGGCATGTCGCTGGCGCTGTTCACTGAGAACACGCCGCCGCCGAATACGGCAGGGGGGGGGCTGGCGAACGCCATTGCCGGTAGCGGATTATTAATTCTTTGGGCCACGGTGATTGGTACGCCACTGGGCGTGATGGCGGGGGTTTATCTGGCGGAATATGGCCGTAAATCTGCGCTGGCCGAAGTTATCCGTTTCATCAACGATATCCTGCTTTCTGCGCCGTCAATTGTCGTCGGTCTGTTCGTCTACACCATCGTCGTGGCGAAAATGGGCCACTTCTCCGGTTGGGCAGGCGTTTTGGCGTTGGCGTTATTGCAAATCCCGATTGTTATCCGTACCACGGAAAACATGCTCAAACTGGTGCCGGACAGCCTGCGTGAGGCCGCCTATGCGCTCGGTACGCCGAAGTGGAAGATGATTTCGGCCATTACGCTGAAAGCCTCGGTCTCCGGCATCATGACCGGCATCCTGCTGGCGATTGCGCGTATTGCCGGTGAAACCGCACCGCTGCTGTTCACGTCGCTCTCCAACCAGTTCTGGAGCACCGACATGATGCAGCCGATTGCCAACCTGCCGGTGACTATTTTCAAATTTGCGATGAGTCCGTTTGGCGAATGGCAGCAACTGGCATGGGCAGGCGTACTGTTGATCACCGTCTGTGTGTTGGTACTGAATATTCTGGCGCGTGTCATTTTCGCCCCGAAAAAGCAGTAGGCTTTACGGCAAAAAACCATAAGCGAGGGGGCTCAGGCCGCCCTCACAGATTCCCGGCGTCGCCGATGCGGCGCGCGAAAGATAAAAGAGAGATGTCTTAATGAGTCGAATGACTGACGCATCCAACAGCAAAATCCAGGTTCGCGACCTGAACTTTTATTACGGTAAATTCCATGCGTTGAAAAACATCTCCCTGGATATTGCTAAGAATGAAGTCACTGCCTTTATCGGCCCGTCGGGCTGCGGTAAATCGACGCTGCTGCGTACTTTCAATAAAATGTACCAACTGTATCCAGACCAGCGCGCAGAAGGCGAAATCCTGCTCGACGGTGAAAACATTCTGGTCGACAAACAGGACATCGCGCTGCTGCGTGCCAAAGTCGGCATGGTGTTCCAAAAGCCAACGCCGTTCCCGATGTCGATTTATGACAACATTGCGTTTGGCGTGCGTTTGTTTGAGAAGCTGTCGCGTACCGATATGGACGAGCGCGTCCAGTGGGCACTGACCAAAGCCGCTTTGTGGAACGAGTCCAAAGACAAACTGCATCAGAGCGGTTACAGCCTCTCTGGCGGACAGCAACAGCGCCTGTGCATCGCGCGCGGTATCGCGATTCGCCCTGACGTGTTGCTGCTCGACGAACCTTGTTCAGCACTGGACCCTATCTCTACCGGGCGCATCGAAGAGCTGATCACCGAGCTGAAATCTGACTACACCGTGGTTATCGTGACGCACAACATGCAGCAGGCTGCGCGTTGTTCAGACCGTACCGCCTTCATGTATTTAGGTGAGTTGATCGAATACAGCGACACCGACTCGCTGTTCACTTCGCCTGCACGTAAACAAACTGAAGACTACATCACTGGCCGTTACGGTTGAGGTAAGAAAAATGGATAACCTGAACTTAAATAAACATATTTCCGGCCAGTTCAATGCAGAGCTTGAGCACATCCGTACTCAAGTGCTGGCGATGGGTGGTCTGGTTGAGCAACAGCTGACTGACGCCATCACCGCGATGCACAATCAGGATGCGGAACTGGCGCAGCAGGTCATCAAAGGCGATGACAAAGTGAACATGATGGAAGTGGCGATCGACGAGGCCTGCGTGCGCATCATCGCCAAACGCCAGCCGACCGCCAGTGACTTACGTCTGGTGATGGCGATCATCAAAACCATTTCCGAGCTGGAACGCATCGGCGACGTGGCGGATAAAATTTGCCGCACCGCGCTGGAAAAATTCTCGCATTTGCATCAGCCACTGCTGGTCAGTCTGGAGTCGTTGGGCCGCCACACGGTGCAAATGCTGCATGACGTCCTCGACGCTTTTGCCCGTATGGATCTCGACGAAGCGGTGCGTATTTATCGCGAAGATAAGAAAGTTGATCAGGAATATGAAGGCATTGTGCGTCAGTTAATGACCTACATGATGGAAGATCCGCGCACTATTCCTAGCGTACTGACCGCCTTGTTCTGCGCCCGTTCCATTGAGCGTATCGGCGACCGCTGCCAGAATATCTGCGAATTTATTTTCTACTTTGTGAAAGGTCAGGATTTCCGTCACGTGGGCGGCGATGCGTTAGACAAGTTGCTGACTGACAACAAAAAAGAGAAGAAAGAGTAAGCGTTAGCCGTAGAAAAAATACGCAAAAAAATCGTCAAAAAGGCCTCATATGAGGCCTTTTTGTTTTCTAACGTCTGGCGGTCTTCCACCGCTTAACGAGTAATGTCATAACCCTTTTCACGCCACAGCCGCGGCAGGTCGCGCATATTATGGAACACCGTGACTAAAGGATTATCGATCGGCGGATTGTGCGGATCGGCGCAATAGTAAAAGACGGGAATGCCCGCTGCGATACCGGCTTGAGCGCCTGCCGCCGAGTCTTCCACCAAAATGCACTGTGCAATATTCACCTGCATTACTTCGGCGGCTTTGTAGAGCACCGCCGGGTCGGGTTTCCAGCGCTGTAAATCGTAGCCGCTGAACAGATTGTCGCCCATAAACTTCAGCAGACCGGTTTTGCCCAGAGAAAGCTGCATTTTACTCACCGGTCCGTTGGAGACCACGCACATCGGCGTTTTGATCTGCTCGAGCAGCTCCCGCGCGCCGTCAATCGGCGTCAGTTTGCTCTCAAACAGTCGTGCTACGTGCTGGCGGAAAATCACTTCCATCTCTTCTTTCGGTACATCCAGCCCGTGACGCTGATTGACGATGGCGATGATCTCGTAAAGTTTGACGCCTTTGTAGGTCTGATACATCTCGTCGAATGAAACCTGCACGCCATAATGGGCGAACATTTCCACGTAAGCTTCGCTGCACAGTACCTCGCTGTCGACCAGCGTGCCGTCGCAGTCAAAAAGAACACAGGCGATGGACGGGGTACTTTTGCTCTCAGGCATACTTCCTCCGGCTTGGAATTTGTCGTTGCATCATGAATTTAGGCTCTCTGACCCAACTTTACCCTTTGCGCGACAAAATGTACGGCTTTTAATGCCCGAAAAAAAGCCGTCCGGCGGCATCGAAAAAAGCACTTTTTGGGGTAGGATAGCCGTCGACTGTTATTTTCCCTTCTTCGGAACCTCTCAATGAGCAAACCACAAAGCAATGTCTCTGGCGGACAGGGCCTGTTCGAACGTCTGTTTAAACTGACGCAACATGGCACCACCGTGCGTACTGAAACTATCGCCGGGCTAACCACGTTTCTGACCATGGTGTATATCGTGTTCGTGAACCCGCAGATCCTCGGTGTGGCAGGCATGGATAAGCAGGCGGTGTTCGTCACGACCTGTCTGATCGCCGCGTTCGGCAGTATCCTGATGGGCTTGATTGCGAACTTACCGGTGGCGCTGGCTCCGGCCATGGGCTTGAATGCCTTCTTCGCTTTCGTGGTCGTCGGCGCGATGGGCATTTCATGGCAAATCGGCATGGGTGCTATTTTCTGGGGCGCAATCGGTTTCCTTTTGCTGACCATTTTTCGTATTCGTTACTGGATGATCGCCAACATTCCGGCCAGTCTGCGAATTGGCATTACCGCCGGTATCGGTCTATTTATTGGCATGATGGGGCTGAAAAACGCCGGTATTATCGTGCCGAACGTCGACACTATCGTCACCATTGGCAATTTAACCTCGCACAACGTGCTGCTTGGCGCACTGGGCTTCTTCATTATCGCCGTGCTGGCGTCGCGTAATATCCACGCCGCGGTGCTGGTGTCTATCGTGGTGACGACGGTGATTGGTCTGATCATCGGTGATGTGCACTACACCGGTTTCTTCTCTATGCCGCCGAGCGTGACCTCTGTTGTGGGTCAGGTGGATTTGAAAGGTTCGCTGAACATCGGTCTGGCGGGGGTAATTTTCTCCTTCATGCTTGTTAACTTGTTCGACTCCTCCGGCACGCTGATTGGCGTAACGGACAAAGCCGGGCTGACCGATGCGAATGGCAAATTCCCGCAAATGAAGCAGGCGCTGTACGTTGACAGCATTAGCTCCGTGGCCGGTGCGTTTGTCGGCACGTCGTCTGTCACCGCGTACATCGAAAGCTCTTCCGGCGTGTCGGTCGGCGGACGTACCGGTTTGACCGCGGTGGTCACGGGCCTGCTGTTCCTGCTGGTGATTTTCATCTCTCCGCTGGCCGGCATGGTGCCCGCTTACGCTGCCGCAGGTGCGCTGATTTACGTTGGTGTGCTGATGACTTCAAGTCTGGCGCGCGTGACCTGGGATGATCTGACAGAAGCGGTACCGGCTTTCGTCACCGCGGTGATGATGCCGTTCAGTTTCTCGATCACCGAAGGGATCGCGCTGGGCTTTATCTCTTACGTGGTGATGAAACTCGGCACCGGCCGCTGGAGAGAAATCAGCCCGTGCGTGGTGGTGGTTGCGCTGCTGTTCGTGTTGAAAATCGCCTTTATCGACAGCCATTGATTCCGGTTTAGATGAATAAAAACGGCCCGTCATGTGAATGACGGGCCGTTGGTCTTTTATGCTAACCGCGATGTTCCCGGTGCGATTATTTGAGACTGACGCGACGGGCAAAGTCCGAGAAGGTGGTCAACTGGCCGGTCAGGAAGTCCAGCGTCCCTTGCTCAATCACTTCACCAATCTGCTCATCCACTTTGCTTTGGATCACGCCGCCCATAAATTCAGGACGGTTCATCACCTGTGCGTCGAGGAACACCAGAATCTGACGCAAATGGTATTGGCAACGTGCGCCGCCAATCGGCCCCATCGAACTGGTTTGAATCAAAACAGGTTTACCGGCGATAGGTTGATTGGGCAAGCGCGATAACCAGTCGATGGCATTTTTCAGGCCGCCGGGAACCGAGTAGTTATATTCCGGTGTCACGATGATCAAACCGTCAGCCTTCCGAATTTGCTCGGCAATGGTTTCTACATCGGCGGGGAAACCCTCTTCCTGCTGAATATCAGCATCGTACAGCGGCAGGCTGCCAATCGACGGCAGGGTTTGAATGGTGACACCTGATGGGGCCAGTTTAGGCAGCGTGCGGGCAACCATCGCGTTATAGGAACCTTTACGCAGGCTGCCTAAGAGTGTGACGAATTTCTGGGGCTGAGTGGACATGAATGACTCCTATTATGGGGACTTCTTCAGTGAGGCTCTGGATAAATTTAGTCTAGATTGATGCAGGACGCCGGACCGTCAGCGAACGGCGCCCCGATTAGGTCGATTTTATTTAGCCGGAGGCAAGCTGGTGAATTTCATAAAATGAGGTGAGGCGGATTGCTGCTGCGAGGAGAGCGTTTGGGTGCGGGTAAACCCATTTTCCGGGTCATAGCGCCAGCACAGCAATTGCGCAATAGACGGAGAGTGCGCACACGCCCATGTCACCGAGCCGTCGATATCGCTCATCACCTGCGCCTCGGGGGTAACGGCCGAACGCAGCCGTCCCGACGCGGGGTTCAGGCTCAGGTTCTTATCGCCGTATTCCGTCAGCCCTGACAATTTCAGCATACTTTGGCGGATGCACCAGAGTTGCAACGCCGACTCTATCGGATCGCTTTGCAGGGTGATCCACGTCTGTTCTACCGCCGAAAGCTGCGCCTGTTGCTGCGTTTTGATCAACGCGCTGCGCGCATGAATGATTTCTAAATCGAGTCCTACTTTCCCTTCGCTACTCAGCATTACCCCCGCGGTACTGCCAGCGTAGGCGAGACTGAAATCCGGTAAATCGGACGATTCAAAACACGGGCGGCCGCTCGGTAAGGTGATAATCGAGGGCAATTCAGTGATGCCGTACAGATAGAACATCAGTTCCGCCAGCAGGACTCGGCCACTGAGAAAGCGTTTCCGCAGTTTTTCGGAAAGCGTTCTGGCAGATAAAATGACGTTTTCGGGAAGGCGGTGAGTATCCGGCTCAGGTTCCGCAATAACCCATTTAGCAAAATGGCACGCCATTGTTCACTCCATGATTAATGGTTCGGCTTATTTTCTCTCAGGGCATAGAGAATAACATTAAGAGAAATCATTAAAAACAGCTTAAAAACTGTCTTTAATCGCATTTTGTATGCCGAATTTGCCACTTATTAGCAGGAAAAAGTGAGTGCGCTCACATTGTAAAACAGCGAAGGTCAAACTTTATCGACCGAAGGATGTTCTGGTCCACTGTCGCTATTGGCGTGCTACAAGATATATCTGCTAGGAGCTCATAAAGAAACATCAGAAAATGCCGTTAGTACTTAGGCAGCGCTCTCGCTGCTTTGCCTGTGAGTACCGCGAAAAATGTTAAAAACAACGCAATCACGTTTCATCGCATTGATCAGCGTATTTTTTATTGTGCTGGTCATCGTTACCCTTATTGTTATCCAGGTGTTTGTCTCTCCAAAATTGAAACAGGCTGAAAGCACGCAAGTCGCTAATCAGGTTGATGACATTGCTGTCGCTATCAACGATCGCCTGAATAAAGTTGAGTCACAGGTTCGCAGCATCACGCAAAGCGTGGCGCAAATGGACAGTGATTCTATCGACAAACTGTTGCCGTCATTGGTGGACCAATACGGTGATAGCGCGGTGTTTGGCGGCGGTATTTGGCCGTTACCGAATCAGCGCGATCCCGCCAAAGTAAAATTCAGCACCTTCTTTGCCCGTAATGGCAGTAACGAACTCACCGTTAATACCTTTTGGAACAGTGCCGAATCCCCGAATTACTTCGAGCAATCGTGGTATTTAGGTGCGATGAAAGGACCCAAAGGCCAATGTGTGTGGGCGCCTGCTTACTTTGATGATGCCAGTACACAGCCGCGCACCAACTGTGCCATGGCGATCTACAAAGGCGGGAATGCCTGGGGCGTAACCACCATCGACGTCACGCTGGGCTTCTTCAATCATTTGGTTGCCGATATGGAGAAAAAAGTCCACGCCACGATTTATATCGTCCAGCAGGACGGCACTATCGTTGGCACCAGTCGCAGCAGCGATGAAAAATTGCCGAAATTGACCTCGTTGGGCGAGCAATCCGCACTGGCAGGGCAAATCCGTAAAAGTCTGGATCAGATAAAAGACGGCAACCAGCTGGTGGCGGATTATGACAACGACGGCACCGATCACACCTTATTTATGAGCAAGACCAAAGGGCCGTGGTATATCGTCACCGACATGCCGACCAGCCAGTTATTGCAGCGTACGCACAGCATTTTGACCAGTCTGGGACTGGTGCAAATCCCGATGCTGTTACTGCTGCTGATTGTGCTGATTTTCGCGATAAAAATCTTCATGCGCCAGCTTGGCGCGCTGAATAAGAACATCAGCCAGCTCTCTGCGGGCGGTGCAGATCTCACTCAGCGCCTGCCGGAAAGCAGCAGCCCTGAATTTAACGCCGTGAACCGCAGCTTCAACACTTTCCTCGATTTCCTGCAATCGATCCTCAAACAGGTGGGTGATAGCACGCTGGCCATCGCCTCGGCATCGCGTCAGATTGCCAGCGGTAACCTTGATCTTTCGGCTCGCACGGAAGAACAAGCCAGCTCGATTGAGGAAACGGCGGCCTCAATGGAAGAGCTGACCAGCACCGTGAAACAGAATGCGGGTAATGCGGAAGGCGCGAACCAACTGGCGTTGGATGCGTCAGCGGTGGCGCAGAAAGGCACGCGCGTGGTGCGCCAGGTGGTGGAGACGATGGGCTCTATCACCGGCTCTTCGAAGAAAATCGTCGATATCATCAGCGTGATCGATGGCATTGCCTTCCAGACCAATATTCTGGCGCTTAACGCCGCGGTGGAAGCTGCGCGCGCGGGCGAACAGGGGCGGGGTTTTGCCGTGGTCGCCGCGGAAGTGCGCAGTCTGGCACAGCGCTCGGCCACCTCCGCGCGTGAAATCAAAAAACTCATCGAAGATTCCGTGGCGGATATCACCACCGGCAGTCAACTGGTCGCGACGGCAGGCAGCACCATGGATGAGCTGATGACCGGGGTCAACAATGTGGCCACCTTGATGAACGAAATCATGTCGTCGAGTCAGGAGCAAAGTCTGGGTATCGAACAGGTGAACGTGGCGATAACGCAACTGGACAACACTACCCAGCAAAACGCCGCGCTGGTGGAGCAAGTCTCCGCCGCGGCGCAGGCGATGCAGGACCAAACGCGGCAACTCGAAACGGTGGTCGCCGGATTTAAACTTTAAGGCCTGAATATTTTTGCTGCAATCCTAGCCCGGCGCAGAGTGCCGGGCTTTTTTTATCGAAAAACCATAAAGGGATGCTGACGATCTGTCTGCTGAGTCACGGGTTAATGGGTGATTTTTAACCCATTTCAGTTGCATAATGTTAGCCATTCACCACTCCGACTTTAGAGCGGCAAACCTGATGACGAGAAAAATAATAAAATGGTCTTACGGACTGCTCCTTGGGATGGGCTTGGGTGCGATGGCCCCTGCGGCTGAGGCTGACTATGATATGAGCGCCCGCATCAAACATGGCGAATACCTTTCCCGTGCTGGAGATTGCGCAGCTTGCCATACGACACCCGGCGGTAAAGCGTTTGCGGGTGGCTTAAAAATGATGACGCCAGTCGGTGCCATTTATTCGAGCAATATTACACCGGACAAAGTGAGCGGCATTGGCCAGTATACCGAGGAAGATTTCAGCGCGGCACTCCGCCAAGGGATCGCCAAAGACGGACATCATTTATATCCCGCTATGCCTTACCCCTCTTTCAATAAAATTACAGATAGCGATATTCACGACCTCTATTTGTATTTTATTCATCAAGTTAATGCCGTTTCGCAAAAAAACAAAAGTAGCGACATTCCTTTCCCTTTAAACATGCGTTGGCCGCTGGCCGTATGGAATCACACGTTTCTGGAGCAGAAACCCTATTACTCCGACCCTCAGAAAACGGCGGACTGGAATCGCGGTGCGTATCTGGTTCAAGGGCTAGGGCATTGCGGAAGTTGTCACACACCGCGTGGCGTGGCTTTCGAAGAGAAAGCACTGGATAGCAGCGAGCACCACTATCTCTCCGGCGGTACCTTAGACGGCTGGCATGCGCCCAATCTGCGCGGTGACGCGACGACCGGTTTGGGGCAATGGACTGAAGGCGAGATCACGCAATTTTTGCAACAAGGGCACACTGAACGAAGTGCAGCTTTTGGCTCAATGGTGGATGTTGTTCAGGACAGCACGCAATATCTGACCGATGCAGACCGTCAGGCCATTGCGGTCTATCTAAAATCGTTGCCTGCTGATGGTCAATTCAGGGTTCAGGTGAATAACAACGCCACCACGCTGGCATTGGACAAGGGTGACGCCGCCCAAACTGGCGCACAGCTTTATCTGGATAATTGTGCGGACTGCCATTTATCCAGCGGGCAGGGGGAAAAGAATAAATATCCCCAGCTTGCGCAAAACCCCGTGGTTGTGAGTGTGGATCCCTCTTCGATGATCAATGTTGTGTTGCGTGGGGGTCATACTCCGATAACAGCAACATCGCCAAAAGGCGCGAAAATGCCTGCCTTTGCTGACAGACTCAGCGATCAGGAAGTCACTGACGTGGTTAACTTTATCCGCAATGGCTGGGGCAATCAGGCACCGAATGTGAGTGCTTCACAGGTAGAAGCCCTGCGTAAACTGAGCGATAGCGATAACCCTAAAAAACCGTAATACGTTGATGTTTTGATAATAAAAAAAGGTAAGTGATCGCTCACTTACCTTTTTGTTTTTCTCTGGCTAAAAACTTACTTACCGATACAGAAACTGGAGAAAATTCGCCCCAACAGATCGTCAGAGGTGAATTCACCAGTGATTTCACTCAGCGCAAGCTGTGACATCCGCAGTTCTTCGGCTAAAAGCTCTCCGGCACGCGCGCCCAGCAGCTGATCTCTGCCTGAAAGCAGGTGTTCTGCCGCCTGTTCAAGCGCCTGTAAATGACGACGACGCGCCAGGAAGCCACCTTCCATATTGTGGTTAAAGCCCATCACCTGCTTAAGATGGTCGCGCAGCAGGTCAATACCGTCGCCCGTACGCGCGGAAAGACGAATAAGTGAGTGACCATTCACTTCTTTCATACCCAAGGTTTCGCCAGTGATGTCGGCTTTATTCCGCACCACAACGATCGGCAATGTGGCTGGAAGCCGTGCCATAAATTCTGGCCAAATTTGTGCGGGTTCTGTCGCATCGGTCGTGGTGCCATCGACCATGAACAACACCAAATCGGCCTGTTCTATCTCATTCCACGCACGTTCGATACCAATTCGCTCCACTTCGTCACTCGCTTCGCGCAGGCCCGCGGTGTCGATGATGTGCAAAGGCATGCCGTCGAGGTGGATATGTTCGCGCAATACGTCGCGCGTGGTGCCGGCAATGTCGGTGACAATTGCGGCTTCGCGACCTGCTAACGCATTGAGCAGGCTGGATTTACCAGCGTTAGGACGCCCGGCAATCACCACTTTCATCCCTTCGCGCAGCAGGCTGCCCTGGCGGGCTTCGGCGCGAACGGCATCGAGGTCGCCGATCACCGTATTCAACTGGGCTTCAATTTTGCCATCCGATAGGAAATCAATTTCCTCGTCGGGGAAGTCGATCGCCGCTTCAACGAAAATCCGCAAATGGGTCAGGGCTTCCACCAAATGGTGAACGCGTTTTGAGAAAGCGCCCTGCAATGAATTGACCGCTGAACGCGCCGCTTGCTCAGAGCTGGCATCAATCAGGTCAGCAATGGCTTCTGCCTGCGCTAAATCCAGTTTGTCATTGAGGAAAGCCCGCTCGGAGAACTCGCCGGGACGCGCGATACGCACGCCCTCGAGTGAAATAATCCGCTTGAGCAGCAAGTCGAGGATCACCGGGCCGCCGTGGCCTTGCAGCTCAAGAACGTCTTCGCCGGTAAAGGAGTTGGGGCCGGGGAACCACAGCGCAATCCCTTGGTCCAGCGTTGAGCCATCGACATCGCGAAACGGCAGATAGTCGGCATAACGCGGTTTGGGCAGCTTACCTAAGATCTCTTGTGCAATCTGGCTGGCGGCGCGACCTGAAACGCGCAGAATGCCGACTCCGCCGCGGCCAGGAGGCGTAGCTTGGGCAACAATAGTCTCTGAAGTGCTCATAGCGAATGATCTCTTTTTATACCCGTCATACTTCCTGCAACTCGAATTATTTTGGGTATATTATGATGTACAAAAGGCGATCAAATGATCGCCTTTGTCTTTTTATCACCAGTGTAGCTGTCAGGACGACGGGCGTCCTGACCCTAACTTATGACTTTTTCTTGTCGCGGCTGTGCAGGCCACGTTTTTCCAGCCCGCGATAAATCAGCTGCTGCTGGAGAATGGTTACCAAGTTACTGACGATGTAGTACAGCACCAGACCAGACGGGAACCACAGGAAGAACACGGTGAAGATGACCGGCATGAAGGTCATGATCTTCTGCTGCATTGGGTCCGTGACGGTAGTTGGCGACATCTTCTGAATGAAGAACATCGTGATACCCATCAGGATCGGCAGAATGTAGTACGGGTCTTGCGCTGACAGGTCATGGATCCATAGAGCGAACGGCGCGTGGCGCAATTCAATGGAGCCAGACAGCATGTAATACAGCGCCAGGAAGATTGGCATCTGAATAACCAGCGGCAGACAGCCACCCAACGGGTTCACTTTCTCTGCTTTGTACAGCGCCATCATTTCCTGACTCATGCGCTGTTTGTCATCACCAATGCGTTCACGCATCGCGGCCAGTTTTGGCTGCAGCATACGCATTTTCGCCATCGACGTGTACTGAGCGCGGGTCAGTGGGTACATGATACCGCGAACAATAAAGGTGATGATGATGATGGAGAAGCCCCAGTTACCGATGAAACCGTGAATGAACTTCAACAGTTTGAACAGTGGCTGAGAGATGAACCACAACCAGCCGTAGTCGACGGTCAGGTCAAGATGCGGCGCGATGGCTGCCATTTGATCCTGAATTTCCGGGCCGACCCACAGGGTAGAAGCCACTTGCTGCTGCGCACCAGGCTGGACAACAAAAGGCGCGCCTTTGAAGCCAACGGCAGAAATACCGTTATTGGTGGTGGTGTAGAAGTTGTTGGTGTCTTTCGCCGACGGGATCCATGCGGTGGCAAAATACTGCTGCAACATCGCAACCCAGCCGCCTTGCGTGGTGACGTTCAGCGCATCGCTCTTATCGAACGCATACTTCTGATATTTGTCATCACTTGAAGAGTAAGCGGCACCGCGGAAAGTATGCAGGGCAAAGTTATTGCTCCCGGTATCTTTATGCTTAGGCAATTCAGTGGTTTGACGCAACTGGCCAAACAGCGTCATTTCCAGTGGGTTGGCGGTGGTGTTGTTGATGTTGTACTCAACATTCACTGCGTAAGAACCACGCTTGATGACAAAGGTTTTGGTGATCACTGCGCCATTCGACGCCGTATAGGTCATCGGAATACGCAGTTCAGACTGACCTTCAGCTAAGGTGAAGTTATCCTGACTCACTTCGAACAGAGGACGTTCGCCGTTAGCCGGATTGTCTGGACCGTTTTTGCCCGTCAAACCGCTTTGTGCTTGATAGACGAAATTAGGTGTTGTTTCCAGAAGCTGGAATGGTTCGCTTGAACCCAGAGACGTTGGGTAGGCTGTCAGTAAAGCCTGATCAATGTCGCCACCACGGGTGTTGATGCTTAATGACAACACGTCAGTATTAACCGTGATCATTTTGCCCTGTCCGCTGCCAGGAACAGCCTGGTTAGCAGCATCGCCGTTAGCGGTATTCGCAGTCTGTTGCGTGGTCTGGTTGGCTGGTTGCGGAGCGTGGTCCGTCTGCCAGGCCTGCCAGATCATGAAAGACACGAACAGCAGAGCGATGAGAAAAAGATTGCGTTGCGAATCCATCGTTAGAGTTCTCTGTTATTG
>Ga0209847_1000404_pt1 | contig 18003 bp, 16 predicted proteins | sample OrgsoiDNA_201060_FD_185808 | JGI IMG/M metagenome (GOLD analysis project Ga0209847, IMG submission 185808) | Permafrost soil microbial communities from the Arctic, to analyse light accelerated degradation of dissolved organic matter (DOM) -... | ecosystem: Environmental > Terrestrial > Soil >... | reverse complement strand
TCGCCGATTTCCGTGCGCAGCGACGACATCCAGCCGCCGCGCTTGATCACGTATTCGGTGGTGCGCGTGGCCAGGCCGGAGTTGCCGAAGATTTGCTTCAGGTTCTGGCCGGGGAAGTAGACGTTGAACAGCGCGGGCAGGCCGGCCACGCCGATCGGGCCGGCGACCACGCCGACGCCGTCGTCGTTGTGGTAATAGAGCTGGTTGGACCAGACGGTGTGCTCGCCCAGGTTCATATCGTACTTGGCGTAAGTCAGATAGTCGGTGCGCTGCGCGTCGCTGTAGTAGTCGCGGTAGTTGTTGCCGTCGGCCGGCGGCGTGGCGCCTGTCGGGCTCAGGTACTGTTGCAGGTAGGCGAAGTTCGGGTAGATGAACGGCCGCGTGTAGGGCGAGCTCGTTTCGCCGGCCACGTGGACGGTGGCGTCCTCGTTCGGCTCGGTCTTTTTCGAATAGTCGAAGAACAGCGTCAGCTTGCCGGCGTCGCTATCGTTGACGTATTTGGCGTTGAACTGGTCGCCGCCCTGGCGCGCGTCGAAGTCCCAGGCGCGCGCTTCCTGATGCACGGCCGAGATGTAGGCGCTGCTGCCGTCGCCGTAGTTGCCGGTGTCGACGCGCAGGAAGGTGCGCGAGGTGTCGTGGCTGCCGACGGTTTGCTGCACGGCGATATTGTGCTGGGCCGACGGGTCGCTGGAAAACGTCTCGATGGCGCCGCCCAGGTTGCTGGTCGACGCGGTGGCGAGGTCGCCGGCGCCGGACGACAGGATCACGCTGCTGACGTTCTCGCTGATGACGGCGCGCTGCGGCGACAGGCCGTTGTAGTTACCGTACTGTTGATCGCCGAGCGGCACGCCGTCCATGGTGTAGCCGAGCTGCTGGCCGCTGAAGCCGTGCACGAACAGCGACAGGTTTTGTTCATTGTTGCCCCACGGGTCGGCGGTCTGGAAGCTCACGCCGGGCAGGGTTTCCAGCGCCTTCAGCGGGTTAATGCCGGGCAGGATTTTCTGCATGTCGGATTTGTTGATGGCGACCGAGGAGCGGGTCTTGTGCGACGCCACTTCGACGGTGGTGATCGGGCCGTCGGCGGCGGCTGCGACGGTTGCCGGATCGGCGCCGTTGTCTGCGGCTGGCACCGCTGCGGCCGCGTCGGAAACCGGGACGGCCATCTCGGCCACTGCGGCGGCCACGTTCTGCGCCATGGCCAGGACCGGGAAGGTCAGCGCCGCGACGACGGCCGATGCCGCCATCACGCCGTGAGCCTTAGGGACGCGGGCCGCCGCTGGGGAGTTCTTCTTCATCTTTTATCTACCTTGATATGCCGGTTTGAGTAACATTGAATATGCTGCAACGCTGCGCATGGTAAGCAGCTTGTGTTACCGGGTCATGACGGGAAAAAGACAAGGCAAGGAAAAGCGACGCCGCCGCGCTGGGGCGGCCATGGACAAGCGCGGCGTTCTTGCGTAAGCTGGACCATTCTTTTTCAGGCCCGCTGGCTCGGGAGCGCCGATGTTTATTTCCGCTTACATCAAGACCTTGCGCCGCTTCACTCCCCTCGGCTTGGGCGTGCTGGCCGGATCCGCTATCGCGCAGTGGTGCATGCATCACGGCGACGTGAGCAGGCTTTTGTATGGCCTGCCGATACAGCTGGCGGCATTGTTGGTCATGGCGTTGTTGTTGACACCGATCGAGTATCACAAGATGAAACGGCGGCAGGCATGATGGCGTGGACCTTACATCGCGCTGGTGTGCTGGTCGCAGCGCTGGCGCTGGCGGGCTGCTACACGGTCGACCAGCCGCGCCTGAACGCGTTCGCCAACGAGACCGTCACGCCCGGCATGGCGCTCGACCATGCCCTGGTGCGCATGTCGGTCGAAGGATTCAGCTGCCAGAAGGATGGCGCAAGCTCAGTCTATAAATGCACGCGCGACCAGCGCACGGCGCTGCGCGCGGTCTGCGTCGAACGCGTCGATTTGAAGACGCTCGGCGGCAGGACGGTGACGGCGGTGGTGGTGCCGCCGGTCGAGTGCGGAAAATTCCTGTGAGCGTCTGAATAGCGCGCTCGCAAAATAAAAGAGCCGGCTGCTTCGATCATCGCGATCGAAGCAGCCGGCTCTTTTTGATTGGCGCAGCGTTAGTGCTTAGTGCTTAGTGCTTGACGTCGCCGACCGGGATCAGCGCTTCGATCGGCGCGTCGGTGGCGAACAGCTGCGCGCAATCGACCTTGTCGTACTCGTAGTGCTGGCCGCAGAAGTCGCAGTTGACGCCGACCGAGCCCAGTTCATCGAGCACGCTGTCGACTTCGGGACGGCCCAGCATCTTCAGCATATTGCCGACTTTTTCGCGCGTGCAGGTGCAGTGGAACGATGGATGGACGGGATCGAACACGCGTATCGTCTCTTCCCAGAACAGGCGCTGCATCAGCACGTCGATGCCGGTGTCGAGCAGCTCCTGCTGCTTCAGGGTCGAGCCGAGGATGACGGCGCGGTTCCACGTTTCCAGCGCGTCCTCCTCCGACAGCGGCACCGCCTCGGCCTTGCCGCCGTGGTAGGGCAGCTTTTGCAGCAGCAGGCCGCGCGCGACGTGGTCGTCGGCCGCCAGCCACAGCTTGGTGTCGAGCTGTTCCGAACGCAGCATATAGTTTTCGATGACGGTGGCCATGTCGTCGCCGTCGAGCGGCACGATGCCCTGGTAGGGCTGCTGGCCCGGCATCTTGTCGGTCGGATCGAGCGTGATGACGAAGCGGCCCTTGCCGGTGCGGTTCAGCAGGCCGGGCAGGATTTCATCGTCGCTGACGACGGCGTCCGGGTCGAGCTTGGCCGTGGCGCGCAGGCGCAGTTCGGCGTCGCACTCGACCACCATCAGGCGCACCGGGCCGTCACCGTGGATCTGCATGATGATGGAGCCGTTGAATTTCAAATTGGCCGACAGCAGGGCGGCGGCGGCCACCATTTCGCCCAGCACTTTCTTGACGGCCGGCGGATAGGCGTGGCGCGACAGCACGTCGCGCCAGGTGGCCGAGATGTCGACGAACTCGCCGCGCACGGCGGCGTTGTCGAAGATGAATTTTTGCAGCGTGTCCGGGTGGGCGCTGGCGCCGAGGCTGATGCTCATATTGTTATCCGATCTTGGTGAGTTGTGTCTTGAACAGCTGGGCGCGCTGTACGTAGTTGAGCGAGCTGCCTTGCAGCGCGGTGATTTCTTCCGGCGTCAGCGCGCGCACGGCCTTGGCCGGCGAGCCGATGATCAGCATGTGGTCGTCGAAATGCTTGCCTTCGGTGACCAGCGCGCCGGCGCCGACCAGGCAGCCCTTGCCGATGCTGGCGCCGTTTAAAATCACCGCCTGGATGCCGATCAGCGCGCCGTCGCCCACCGTGCAGCCGTGCAGCATGGCCTGGTGGCCGATGGTGACGTTGGCGCCGAGGGTCAGCGGATAGCCCATGTCGGTGTGCATCACCGCGCCTTCCTGTACATTGCTACGGTCGCCGATGGTGATGCGCTCGTTGTCGCCGCGCAGCGTGGCGCCGAACCACACGGACGCCTGCTCGCCCAGCGTGACCTTGCCGATCACGGTGGCGCTGTCGGCGACGAAAGCGGATGCGGCGATGTCGGGCGCGTGCTCGCCCAATTGGTAGATGCTCATGGAATGCCTGTTGGTGTGCGGTGGGATGGCGCTATTTTACGCTGCGGCGCGCCATCCCGGATAAATGACGGGGCCGCCCGCCGCTCGGGTATAATTATAGAACGGTCGTGCTTTTACGTGGACTCGTCCACCTTGCGGCCTAGGAATCAACCAATATAGCCATATAGCGCCCGATGCGCCGTTTTCAAGGCAGGACACCGATGAAACCTTCCCGTTCCGAATTCCTCACCGTGCGCGGCCTGCGCTGCCACGTGCGCCACTGGGGCCGCGAAGGCGCGCCCAAGCTGTTCATGCTGCACGGCTGGATGGACGTGGCGGCCTCGTTCCAGTTCGTCGTCGACCATCTGCAGGGCGACTGGCACGTGATCGCGCCGGACTGGCGCGGCTTCGGCCTGAGCCAGCGCGGCGGCACCGACACCTACTGGTTCCCCGACTACCTGGCCGACCTGGACGCCATCCTGCGCCACTACGCGCCGGACCAGGCCGTCAACCTGCTGGGCCACAGCATGGGCGGCAATATCGTCGGCCTGTACGCGGGCGCGCGGCCCGAGCGCATCCGCAAGCTGATCAACCTGGAAGGCTTCGGCCTGCGCGACGCCAAGCCGGAGCAGGCGCCGTCGCGCTACGCCAAGTGGCTGGACGAGCTGCAGGCGCCGCCAGTGATGCGCGCCTATCCGACGCTGGCGGCCGTCGCGGCGCGGCTGCAAAAGACCAATCCGCGCCTGAGCGACGAACGCGCCGCCTTCCTGGCCCAGCACTGGTCGGCGCAGAACGACGCGGGCGACTGGGAAATCCTCGGCGACCCGGTGCACAAGCAGGCCAGCCCGCTGCTGTACCGCATCGAGGAGGTGCTGGCGTGCTGGCGCCAGATCACCGCGCCGGTGCTGTGGGTCGAGGCCGACGATACCAATATGTGGCAGTGGATGGGGCCGAAACCGGAGGCGCGCATCGAAATCGACCGTCGCCTCGGCCACCTGCAAGACGTGCGCTGCGAAATGATGGCCGACGCCGGCCACATGCTGCATCACGACCAGCCCGAAGTGCTGGCACGCATGATCGAAGACTTCCTGGCTTGATGGCATCGGCTTGATGCACGTCCACAGTTGGGCAAAGGACAAGCCGCAGGCAAGCGCGTACAATGGACACTTCGTTTTGTTCCGCTTAGTCCCGTTTCTGTCGCGCTGATGCAAGGGTTGGTTTCGTATGTTAAAAGTTGATTTACACTGCCACTCGAATGTGTCCGACGGCGTGCTGGCACCGGCCGTGGTGGCGCAGGCGGCGCGCCAGGGCGGCGTCGATGCGTGGGCGCTGACCGACCATGACGAGGTGCGCGGTATCCCGGCAGCGCGCGCGGCGGCGGCGGAGCTGGGCATGCAATTCGTCTCCGGTGTCGAAATCTCCATCACCTGGGCCAAGGAAACGGTACACATCGTTGGCCTGCGCATCGATGAAAACAACGCGACGCTGCTCGAAGGCCTGAGCTGCACGCGTTCCGGGCGCGACAATCGCGGCCGCGAAATCGCCGCCCAGCTGGCGCTGGCCGGCATCCCCGGCGCCTACGAGGGCGCGCTGAAATTCGTCGGCAATCCCGACCTGATGTCGCGCACCCACTTCGCCCGCTATCTGGTCGAAACCGGCGTCTGTGCGAATATTCCCGACGTGTTCAAGAAATACCTGTCCGAAGGCAAGCCGGGCTATGTGCCGCACTGCTGGGCCAGCCTGGCCGACGCGGTCGGCTGGATACGCGGCGCCGGCGGCATCGCCGTGATCGCCCATCCGGGCCGCTACCGCTTCAGTGACACGGCCGAAGGCGTGCTGTTCGACGAGTTCAAGCAGCTCGGTGGCGCGGCCATCGAAGTGGTCACCGGCAGCCATACGCCGGACCAGTACGACGAATACGCGCAGCTGGCTAGGCGCTACGGCTTTCTGGCCTCGCGCGGCAGCGACTTCCACGCGCCGGGCGAATCGCGGGTCGACTTCGCCGCGCTGCCGCCGTTGCCGGCCAGCGTCACCCCGGTCTGGCACGACTGGTACTAAGCAGCGGTGTCGATATGATCGCGGCGCGCTCGCCGCTGCCCGCCGCGTCGCCGCATGGTTGGCGCCGCGTCGGGCCACGCGGTTTGTATCGCGTTGTGGCCGGCGCGCCGTCATGGCCGTGGCTGGCGTACAATTGTGACCATCTTATCTACGGAATATCACCGCTTCCCCACGTCGATCCATGAGCCAATTTTTCCAGGTCCACCCGGTCAATCCGCAGCCGCGCCTGATCAAGCAGGCGGCGCAGATCATCCACGCCGGCGGCATCGTCGCCGTGCCGACCGATTCCTGCTACGCGCTGGTCTGCCATCTGGACGATAAGGCGGCCGTCGAGCGCCTGCGCCGCATCCGCGGCATCGACGACAAGCACCACCTGACCTTGCTGTGCCGCGACCTGAGCGAAATCGGCGTCTACGCCCGCGTCGACAACCGCCAGTTCCGCCTGCTCAAGGCCGCCACGCCGGGACCGTTCACCTTCATTTTGGAGGCGACCCGCTGCGTGCCGCGCCGCCTCAGCCATCCGTCGCGCAAGACCATCGGCCTGCGCGTGCCGGAAAACTGCATCGTCAGCGCCTTGCTGGAAGAGTTGCAGCAGCCGCTGCTGGGCACCACGCTGATCTTGCCCGGCGACACCGAAACGCTGACCGACGCCGACAGCATCCGCGCGCGGCTGGAAAAGCAGATCGAGCTGATCATCGACGGCGGCGCCTGCAGCCTGGAGCCGACCACCGTCATCGACCTGACCGGGCCGGACGCCGAGCTGATCCGCCAGGGCCGTGGCGACGCCGCCGTGTTCGGCCTGTGAAGCGGCCGTTTGACCGGGGCAGGGTGGGCGATTTCGCGGCTCTGGTAGAATCGCGTCCATGAATGATTACGATCCCGCCACGATCATCCGGACCATCACGGTCTATTTGATACCCGTACTTTTTGCGATTTCCCTGCATGAAGCCGCCCATGGCTACGTCGCCAAGTATTTCGGCGACCCGACCGCCTCCGACGCGGGACGCCTGAGCCTGAACCCGGCCAAGCACATCGATCCTTTCGGCACCATCCTGCTGCCGCTGCTGCTGTTCTTCGCGATCCACATCCCGTTCGGCTACGCCAAGCCGGTGCCGGTCGATTTCAACCGCCTGCGCAATCCGAAAAAGCAGATGGCCTGGGTGGCGGCCGCCGGGCCGGCCGCCAATTTCGTCATGGGCCTGGGCTGGATGGTCGCGCTGGTGCTGCTGGACGCGGCGCAGGTCAGCGAACCCTATTTCGCCGAAGTGGCCAAGGCCGGTGTCGGCGTCAACGCCGCCATGTGCGCGTTCAACCTGATCCCGATCCCGCCGCTGGACGGCGGCCGCATCGTCACCGGCCTGCTGCCGACCAAGCTGGCCATCAAATTCGCGCAGATCGAGCGCTACGGCATCTACGTGTTCGGCGCGGTGATCGCGCTGATGTATATGGGCGTGCTCGACGGCCTGCTGATGCGTGCCATCAGTCTGGTGATTACCATTTTTCAAGCGCTGGTCTACCCCCTTTCCCTACTTTTGAACTGAATACTATGTATCCCGATCGTGTTGTTTCCGGCATGCGCCCCACTGGTTCCATGCACTTGGGCCATTACCACGGCGCCTTGAAAAACTGGATCAAGATGCAATCCGAGCTGCCCTGCCTGTTCTTCGTGGCCGACTGGCACGCGCTGACCACGCATTACGATGCCCCGACCATCATCGAGCGCAGCACTTGGGAAATGTTGATCGATTGGCTGGCCGCCGGCCTCGACCCATCCCAGTCGACCTTGTTCATCCAGTCGCGCGTGCCCGAGCATGCCGAGCTGCATCTGCTGCTGTCGATGGCCACGCCGCTGGGCTGGCTGGAGCGCGTGCCGACCTATAAGGACCAGATCGAAAACCTGGCCAGCAAGGATTTGGCCACCTACGGCTTCCTCGGCTATCCGCTGTTGCAGGCGGCCGACGTATTGATCTACCGCGCCAGCCAGGTGCCAGTCGGTGACGACCAGGTGCCGCATATCGAGATGATGCGCGAAATTGCGCGACGTTTTAATCACTTGTACGGCAAGGAAAAAGGTTTCGAGGAAAAGGCGCAGGAAGCCGTCAAGAAGCTGGGCAGCAAGCGCGCCAAGCTCTACAACGAGCTGCGCACCGATTACCAGCAGCACGGCAAGGACGACGCGCTGGAACAGGCCAAGGCCATGCTGGACGACGCGCAAAGCCTGTCGATGATAGACCGCGAGCGCTTGTTCGGTTATCTCGAAGGCAGCCGCAAGCTGATTCTGGTCGAGCCGCAGGCGCGCCTGACGGTGGCTTCGCGCCTGCCGGGGCTGGACGGCCGCAAGATGTCCAAGAGCTATGGCAATTCGATCGCCTTGCGCGAGGACAAGGATACGCTGACGAAGAAAATCCGCACCATGCCCACCGATCCGGCCCGCGTGCGGCGCACGGACGCCGGCGATCCGGCACGCTGCCCGGTCTGGCAGCTGCACGAAGTCTATTCCGATGCGGCCACGCAGGAATGGGTGGTCAAAGGCTGTAAATCGGCCGGAATTGGCTGCATCGAATGCAAACAGCCGGTAATTGACGCCATCATCAAGGAACAGGAGCCGATGCACGAGCGTGCCCAGCAATATCTGGACGACCCGTCGCTGGTGCGCGCCATCGTCGCCGACGGCAATGACGTGGCCCGCAAACTGGCGCTGGAAACCATGCGTGACGTCCGCGAGGCCATGGGCCTGGCCTACTCCTGAGCGACGACATGAGCGACAACGCGAATAATCAGCTGGCTGGCGCTGAACTGGCCGCCCTGCGCGAACATGTCAACGCCACCGTTTCGCCTTGGGTGCAGCGCTGCGCGCCGCAAATACCGGGTGGCGAAGTGCTGGACCTGGCTTGCGGCAGCGGTCGTCACGCGCGGCATTTGGTGTCGCTCGGCCACGCCGTGCTGGCCGTCGACCGCGACCCGGCCGCACTGGCCGCTGCCTGCGGCCCCGGCATCACCACCAGCCAGATCGATCTGGAAGAGGAGGGGACGGAATGGCCCTTTGGTGCCGAGCGCTTTGCCGGCATCGTCGTCACCAACTACCTGCATCGGCCGCTAATTGCCGCGATGTTGAGCAGCCTGGCGCCGAACGGCATGCTCATCTACGAAACCTTCGCGGATGGCAACGCCCAGTTCGGCAAACCGTCGAATCCGGCGTTTTTGTTGCAGTCGGGTGAGTTGCTGGATTGGGCGCGCCAGCACGGTCTGCGCGTGATCGCCTACGAAGAAGGCGTCGTGGCGGCGCCGAAAGCTGCCATGGTGCAACGAATCTGCGCGGTGAAGCCGGCGTTTCCGCGCGAGGCGGCGCAGTTACCGCCATTTTAGAGAGGGATTGGGTGACGAGATGCACCGCTGGCGCGGGCTATCGTCTACAATCGACGTTTTAATACTTTTTGTTCTGGTTTCCTATGATTAAGGGCAGCATAGTAGCAATCGTCACCCCGATGCACGCCGACGGCAGTCTGGACTATCCGGGTTTGAACAAGTTGATTGACTGGCACATCGCCGAAGGCACCGACGGCATCGTGATCGTCGGCACCACCGGCGAATCGGCCACGGTCAATGTCGAGGAACATTGCTCCTTGATCAAGGCGGCGGTCCAGCACACCAAGGGCCGCATCCCCATCATCGCCGGCACCGGCGGCAATTCGACGGCCGAAGCCATCGAACTGACCCGCTACGCCAAGGAAGCCGGCGCCGACGCCGCCCTGCTGGTCGTGCCGTATTACAACCGTCCTACCCAGGAAGGCATGTACCAGCACTTCAAGGCCATCGCCGAAGCGGTCGACTTGCCGGTGATCTTGTACAACGTGCCGGGCCGCACCGTGGCCGACATGAGCAACGAGACCATTTTGCGCCTGGCGGCCATCCCCAACATCATCGGCGTCAAGGACGCGACCGGCAACATCGGCCGCGGCATCGACCTGCTGCGCCTGGCGCCGAAATCGTTCGCCGTCTATTCCGGCGACGACCCGAGCGCGATGGCATTGATGCTGGCCGGCGGCCAGGGCAATATCTCGGTGACGGCCAACGTCGCGCCGCGCGCCATGCACGAGATGTGCAAGGCCGCCATGGCCGGCGACATCGCCCGCGCCATCGAGATCAACAACAAGGTCTTCCCGCTGCACCAGAAGCTGTTCATCGAACCCAACCCGGTCCCGGTCAAATGGGCCTTGGCCGAGATGGGCCTGATGCCGGCCGGCCTGCGCCTGCCGCTGGTGCCGCTGGCGGCCGAGTGCCACGACGCGGTGCGCGCGGCCCTGCGCGAAGCCGGTGTTTTACAATAAATCAACCTTGATACCACGCCCCGGCGTGCATCGTCCGGTCCATCCCTGATTTCAGCTGGTTTTCAGCTACCTACTTAGCAACGACATGACTATACGCAAGACAGCCACGATTTCCTCCCAACGCGTCCTGGTGCTGGGCGCCCTGATGGCCAGCCTGGCCGGTTGCGGCATGATCAGCTCCATCACCGGTGGCGACAAGGTCGACTACAAGGCGTCCAAGAAGGCCCAGCCGCTGGACGTGCCGCCCGATTTGACGCAATTGCAGAAAGATAATCGCTACGCCGTGCCGGACAACGCCAACGGCGTCGCCACCGCGTCGGGCTACAACGCGCAGAAAGCCGGCGCCGCCGCCGCGCCCGCCGCCGCGCTGGCCAACGACGGCGTGGCCGTCGTGCCGACCGATATGAACAGCATCAAGGTCGAGCGTTCGGGCAACACCCGCTGGCTGGTCGTCAAGCAGACGCCGGAGCAGCTGTGGCCGCAATTGAAGGCGTTCTGGGAAGACAGCGGCTTCACGCTGCAAACGGAAAACCCGACGGCCGGCATCATGGAAACCGACTGGCATGAAGACCGCTCCAAGATCCCTAACGGCATCGTCCGCCAGACCTTGGGCAAGTTGTTCGACAACCTCTATTCGAGCGGCGAGATGGACAAGTTCCGCACCCGCGTCGAGCGCCTGCCTGACGGCGGCAGCGAGATCTACATCAGCCACCGCGGCACGCAGGAAGTGGTGACCGGCGCCGAGAAGGAATCGACCGCCTGGACCCCGCGCGCCAACGATCCCGGCCTGGAAGCGCAGATGCTGGCCCAGTTGATGACCAAGCTCGGCTACACCGAAAACGCCCAGGCGGGCAATACGGCCGTCAACAACGCCATCGTCCAGCCGCAGCACGCCACGCTGGTGGGCGAGGGCGCCAGCCGCCTGGTGGAAGTGGACGAGGGCTTCGACCGCGCCTGGCGCCGCGTCGGCCTGGCGCTGGACCGCGCCGGCTTCACCGTCGAAGACCGCGACCGTACCCAGGGCATCTACTTCGTGCGCTTCCTGGACGCGGATGCCAAGGCGCCGGCCAAGAGCTGGCTCGGCAAGCTGTTCAGCTGGGGCACGTCGGAGGAAGACAAGGAAGCGCAGCGCTATCACATTTCCGTCAAGGCCGCCGCCGTCGTTGGCGTCAGCCAGGTCACGGTGCAGAACAACGAAGGCAAGCCGGACGGCACGCCGACCGCCGACAAGATCCTGACGCTGCTGCACGAGCAATTGAAATAAACTGGGGCGGCCGCAGCGATGCGGCCTGCACCATAAAAAAACCGGCCGCTGGCCGGTTTTTTTGTATCCGTGTTCTATATGAGGGTGTGATTGCGCCCCCTCACAAAAACGCGGACGAAAAAAAACCGGCCCGCAGGCCGGTTTTTTTCGCAAGCTGATTACTTCGAAGCAGCAGCCGAAGCAGCCGACGAAGCGGCCGAAGCGGCGCTCGAAGCAGCAGCAGCAGCGTCCGAAGCGGCCGAAGCAGCAGCGGCAGCAGCAGGAGCAGCAGCGTCAGCAGCAGGAGCGGCTGGAGCTGGAGCTGGTGCTGGCTCAGCAGCTACTGGAGCTGGAGCAGCAGGAGCTTCTTCTTTTTTCGAGCAAGCAGCCAGAGCAACAGCCAGCAGGGAGATGATCAGCAGGGATTTTTTCATGGGTTTTCCTTAATTAATTCAAATAATTAGAAACTACAATGTTGCGATGAATAATTACCGGTAATTATCGCTCATTAGGGCGTCTTCGAAGGCTTTTCGTACCTGTAATGGTGCCTGCCAGACAACGGAAACTTCCTAACCGAATATTATAGCGATTTTTGGTGTGTCGCAATAGGCGCACCAGTCGTTTGCACAACTATTTTGCGATATCACAACATTTCATTCCATCCCGCGCAATACGGAATTTGATTACCTTACCAGCTTTCGTGTCGAACACCGGCATTCTACCTTGATCTGGCTCATAATCCAGTTGTACTTGCATGTAAACCGGCATCGGACTCCAGCCAAATGGCTTCAAACCGGTCGATACTGAGTTTTGTATCAAAACGTGTCTGGAATGCGGCTTCGCCGCGCAGATGGTCGCAATGGTAGCGGCGCACGATGTGCACGCCGTCGGCGACGCAAAACGAGTCGGTCAGCTGTTTCAGGCTGGCATTGGTGAGCCGGCATTCGATGGCATGGCTGAAATCCTTCAGCAGGCGCACGAAACGGGGCGCATGGCGCTCCAGATGGGCGTTGCTGTGGGCCACCAGCCGCAAGCGGCCCTGGCCCGCCAGGAAGCGCCGCAGCACGGCGTCCGTGGCCGAGCCGCCCAGGTCCCACAGCGCGAAGTCCGGGTCGAACATCAGCAGCGTGTGCTCGGCCTGTGCCAGCACCTGCTGCAGATAGTCGTCGAATTCGCGCCGTGTCGAAAACTTCTGCACTTGCGCCTCGTCCATGACCCGCCTCCGCTTCGATTGCTTAGATTAGCCCAGCTCGATCCAGCCGTCCGTGTACCACGTGTAGAGCGCGTCCAGCACGTCCTCCGACGCACTGGCCAGCGCTGCGCCATCCAGCGCGCGCGCGTTGGCCAGCGCCTCCAGCGTGGCCTTGTCGGCCCGGCCGATGGCGAACGATTCGCCGTTGATGAACACGTGCTTGCCGCGGTACAGCATCTGCGTCTTGCGCGACAGCGACAAGCCCTTCTTGGTGGCCGCGTCCTGGAACTTGCCCACCGCCAGCGGCTTGGCCGGCCCTTTGAAGAACACATTGTGCTTAGGCTCGGACAAGTGCTCGCCCAGGAAGATGGTCACGTCGTCGTCGGTGAAGCGCACCTTGTTCATTTCCTCGGCCACGGTGTCGAGCATGTGGCGCGGGATCTCGGCCGGCTTGGCGCTGGTTTCCAGATCCGGATCGGCGTAGCGGCCCGGCAGGTCGATCGAGTCGGCCATGAATTGCAGGAAGGCCTCGCCCAGTTCCTGATAGGACGGCGCGCGGAAGCCGATCGAATAGGTCTGGCAGTCGCCGATGGCGACGCCGTCGTGCGCGTAGTGCGGCGGCAGGTACAGCATGTCGCCCGGCTCCAGCACGAATTCTTCATTCGGCTTGAATTTCGCCAGGATCTTCAGCGGCAGGCCTTCGACCACGCTCAGGTCCTTTTGCGGGCCGATGCGCCAGCGCCGTTGTCCGGCCGCCTGCAGCAGGAACACGTCGTAGGAGTCGAAATGCGGGCCGACGCCGCCGCCGTCGGTGGCGAAGCTGACCATCAAATCATCGAGCCGCGCGTCCGGGATGAAGCGGAACTGGCGCAGCAGCGCGTCGGCGCGGGCGTCGTGCAGGTTGACGCCCTGCACCAGCAGCGTCCATTCCTTCTGCTCGCGCGAGGGGATGGCTTCGAGCGGGCCGGTCTGCATGTCCCAGTGGCCGCCGCCGGCCGTCACCAGGCGCGACTCGACGTGGTCGTGGGTGGCCAGCTCGGCCAGCGCCTCGACGCTCAGCAGTGGTTTGAAGCCGGGGATGGCCTGGCGGATCACCAGGGGTTTTTTATGCCAATAATCGCGCAGGAATTGCGCCGGCGTGATGTCGCCGAGGAGAGGTAATTTTTTCATACGCCATTATAACCATGCCGTCCACACATAGACATCGGCTGTCGAGGGTATAATCTGCCTGCTTATAACAGAAAGGAACTGAAATGAAGATTGCCAAGAATACAGTCGTGACTGTGAATTACAAACTGTCCGATGCCCAGGACAATCTGATCGAAGACGGTAGCCAGCCGATGGTCTACCTGCACGGTGGCTACGAGAACACCCTGCCGAAAATTGAAGAAGAGCTCGACGGCAAGGAAGTCGGCTATTCGTCCATCATTCAGATCGAGCCCGACGACGCTTTCGGCGAATACGACCCGGCGCTGGTCAAGGTCGAGCCGCGCAACCGCCTGCCCGAGCCGCTGGAAGTGGGCATGCAGTTTGAAGGCATGCCCGACGGCGACGACGACGACGACGCGATGATCTTCACGGTCACCGACATCGCCGACGACAAGGTCGTCCTCGACGGCAACCACCCGCTGGCCGGCATGGCCCTGCGCTTCTCGCTGAACGTGGCCGACGTGCGTGCCGCCACCGACGAAGAGATCATGCACGAGCACGTGCACGGCGCCCATGGCCACCACCACGGCGACGAGGATGACGAAGGCGAAGAGGGCGATCACGTCGCCATCCACCCTATCCACTAAGTCGACTCCCTTGTAGCAGCCGACGCCGGCGCCGCGACAGGCGTCGCTTACGGCGCAGTCTCGGCGCCGCCCTCCTTGAGCGTGAACAGGGCGGCGGCGCCGGGACTGACCCTCACCTCGGCCGCCCGCGCCGCCAGGCTCAAATGTCCCACATTGTCATGCCACGTGATCGTAGGTGCTGATGCGCCATCGGCCGCGCCGTGCGCGTCCACCAGCAGCACCTTGCCCTTGAATTTTTCCGCCAGCGCCTTGAGCTGCTTGCGCGGTTCGGCGAAACCGTCCTGCTTCGACGAGAAGCCCGACAGCAAAGAAAATCCCTGTTCCTTTTGCAGCCCGACGTCGCCGTCCGAAAACAGCACCAGGCCGTCGAGCTTCTGCTGCTCGGCCAGCGTGAACAGGCGGTGCAGCCACGCGCGGTTGGCCACCAGCCGGTCTTCATACTCGCTGTTGCGGCCCGCCTCGGGGCGATAGTGATTGTTCGGCGCCGGCAGGTTGATGGTCGCGAATAGCACGCTGCCGACCTGCCAGTGCGCGTATTCGGCGTAGCTGCGGAACTTGGCGGTCGCCGACAGCCGCGTGACGGCGACGCGGCGCGCGCCCAGCGACTGGCCGTCCGTGAAGAACACTTCGCGCAGCCGGTTCAGGCGCTCGATGGCGTCCGAGCGGCCGGCCGAATTGAGGCAGGCGCTCCAGTCGCTGCCGGCCAGCGAGACGATCAGCGGCGGTTCCGAGTCATCGAGGATGGCCTTGCGCTGCGCGTACAGCCTGTCGCTGCAAGGCTCGCCGGCCGCCTTGATGCCGGTGGCGACGACGAAGGCCGGCTTCTCCAGGTTGGCGTCGGCGATGGCGCGCTTGAGCACCGCCTCGTCGCCGCCGGTGCTGAACGAGTGGCCGATGACGCCGAACACAAAGCCGCCGGCACCGGCAGCGGCAGCAGCGGCGATAGCCGCACCGGCTGCACCGGCCGATGCCATCAAGGCGCACGCCAGCGTCGCGGCAAGCGCCAGCCGGCGCTTGACGGGCATCGATCGCGGCATCCATCGCGGCGTCAATCGCAGCGCTGGCGCCGACATCGCGTCGCGCGGATCTGCCAGCGCTTGCTGCGGCCCTGCGGCCTGCGTCGACAAGGGCGCGGCGCGATGCGCCTTCATGTTCATGCCAGCGCCGGTTGCGCCAGGCGCTTGAGTTGATACAGCTGTTCAAGCGCTTCGCGCGGCGTCAACGCGTCGGGATCGAGGTCGTCGATCGCTTCGAGCAGTTCGGCCAGCGCCGGATTCGGCGCCGCCTGCGCGACCGGCTGCGCCTCCTCGTCGTCGGCGTCGGCCAGCGGCATCGCGAACAAATCCAGCTGCGGCGTCGCGTCCAGCGCCTGCGCCTCCAGCCGCGCCAGATGCTTGCGCGCCGCCTTGATCACCGTCTGCGGCACGCCGGCCAGCTGCGCCACCTGCAAGCCGTAGCTCTGCGACGCCGGCCCGTCCTGCACCGCGTGCAGGAAGACGATGCTGTCCTTGTGCTCGACCGCCGACAAGTGCACATTGGCCGCCGTCGGATGCGCCTCCGGCAGCTGCGTCAATTCGAAGTAGTGGGTGGCGAACAGCGAGAAGCTGCGGCTGGTGTCGATCAGATGGCGGGCGATGGCCCACGCCAGCGCCAGGCCGTCGAAGGTCGACGTGCCGCGTCCCACTTCATCCATCAGCACCAGCGAATGCTCGGTCGCCGCGTTGAGGATGGCCGCCGATTCCGTCATCTCCACCATGAAGGTCGAGCGGCCGCCGGCCAGGTCGTCGGTCGCGCCGATGCGCGTGAAGATGCGGTCGATCGGGCCGATGATCGCGCTGCTGGCCGGCACATAGCTGCCCACGTAGGCCAGCAAGGTAATCAGCGCGACCTGGCGCATGAAGGTCGATTTACCGCCCATGTTGGGACCGGTGATCAGCAGCAGCCGGCGCTCGCTGACGAAGCGGCAGTCGTTGGCGATGAAGCGCTCGATCTGTCCCTCGACCACCGGATGGCGACCTTCGCGGATGTCGATGCACGACTCGGCCACCAGCTGCGGCGCGCACCAGTTGTGGCGCAGCGCGTGGCTGGTCAGCGCCGTCAGCGCGTCGAGCTGCGCCAGCGCCTGCGCGATCGTCTGCAGGCTGCCGATGTGCGGCGCCAGCTCGGTCAGCAGCTGCTCGTACAGCATCTTCTCGCGCGCCAGCGCCTTGTCCTGCGCCGACAGCGCCTTGTCCTCGTAGGCCTTCAGCTCCGGCGTGATGTAGCGCTCCGCGTTCTTCAGCGTCTGGCGGCGGCGGTAATCGTCCGGCACCTTGGTGGTCTGGCCGTGCGTGACTTCGATATAGAAACCATGCACGCGGTTGTACTCGACGCGCAGGTTGGCGATGCCGGTGCGGGCGCGTTCGCGCGTCTCCAGGTCGACCAGGAACTGGCCGGCGTTCTGCGACAGCGAACGCAGTTCATCGAGTTCGGCGTCGTAGCCTTCGGCGAACACGCCGCCATCGCGCACCATCGCCGCCGGCTCCTGCGCCACCGCGCGTTGCAGTAGGTCGAGGCAGGACGTCGGCGTGGCCAGCGCGTGGTGGATGGCGTCGAGCAGGCCGTCGTCGCGGCCCTGCGTGCCGGCCAGGCTGCGCTGCATCGAAGCGCGCAGCTCCGGCAGCTGGCGCAGGCCGTCGCGCAAGCTGGCCAGGTCGCGCGGACGGGCCGACAGCAGCGCGATGCGGGTGGTGATGCGCTCGATGTCCGGCACCTGCGCCAGCGTCACCGCCAGCGCGCCGGTGGCGTCGCTGTGGCCCAGCGCGGCGATGGCCTGGTGGCGCGCGCGCGCCACGTTCTGGTCGCGCCGCGCGTGGTGCAGCCAGTAGCGCAGCAGGCGCGAACCCATCGCCGTGCGGCAGTGGTCGAGCAGCGAGAACAGCGTCGGCGCTTCCTGGCCGCGGATGGTTTCGGTCAGTTCCAGGTTGCGCCGCGTCGATGCATCGAGGCCGATGAATTCACTCTCCGTTTCGGTGGCCAGCGTACGCACGTGCTGCAAGCCGCGACCCTGTGTCGATTGGGCGTAGCGCAGCAGCGCGCCGGCCGCGCCGAACGCCGCGCCCAGGCCATCGGCGCCGAAGCCGCTCAGCGTCGCCACGTTGAGCTGGTCGAGCAGCGACTTGTGGCCGCCGGTGACGTCGAAATGCCAGTCCGGCACGCGGTTGATATTGGCGCCCGCGTGGCCGTCGAACAGGTCGGCGTTATCGCCGCGCAGGATCTCGGCCGGCGCGATGCGCTCCAGCTCCTGCTGCATGCGCGTGGCGACGCTCTTGCTGTCGCCGGCGAACTCCATCAATTTGAGCGCGCCGCTGGCCAGCGACAGCCACGCCAGACCGGCCGTGACGATCTTGCGCTGCGTGACGTAGCACAGCGCCAGCAAGGGCCGCTCGGCCTTTTCCGGCAGCAGGTCGGCGTCCGTCAGCGTGCCGGGCGTGACGACCCGCATCACCTTGCGCTCGACCGGTCCCTTGCTGGTGGCCGGGTCGCCGATCTGTTCGCAAATGGCGACCGACTCGCCCAGCTTGACCAGCTTGGCCAGGTAGCCGTCGAGCGAATGGAAAGGCACGCCGCACATCTTGATCGGCTGGCCGTTCGAGCTGCCTCGCGCCGTCAGCGTAATGCCCAGCAGGCGCGCCGCCTTTTCCGCGTCCTCGTAAAACAGCTCGTAGAAATCGCCCATGCGGTAGAACAGCAGCATGGTCGGATGGTCCGATTTCAGCTTTAAATACTGC
>Ga0209847_1000401_pt1 | contig 18097 bp, 13 predicted proteins | sample OrgsoiDNA_201060_FD_185808 | JGI IMG/M metagenome (GOLD analysis project Ga0209847, IMG submission 185808) | Permafrost soil microbial communities from the Arctic, to analyse light accelerated degradation of dissolved organic matter (DOM) -... | ecosystem: Environmental > Terrestrial > Soil >... | reverse complement strand
CTATTACCTGTCGGTGCTTGCGTCGAGCGCGGCGGCGTTCGTTTTGCTGATGACCGGAAGACCGGTACTCCGGCGGTCCGACACGGTGGTGTTGTTGCTGTTCTGCGTGGTTCTGTTGGTTGGCGGCGTGCTCACCCCGATGCTCGAAGTGGAGGCGAAGATCTCGCGGCTGAGCATCACGTTCATGGGGGAGCCGATCGCGTTTGCGGACCAGGTGCTCTACTTTCAGAGCAAGAGCGTGCTCGAAGTGTTCCATACCTTGATCACGATGGGCAGACCGGAGATGTGGTTCGTAGGGGTATTGGTGCTGATGTTCAGCATCGTTTTTCCGACGCTGAAGATTTTCACCTCAGCCCTCTGTTTGTTTAAGCCTGCTTTGCTTCGGGGAAATCGGGTGGCGAGATTTCTTGTCCTGGAGTCTTCGAAATGGTCGATGGCCGATGTGATGGCGCTTGCCATATTCATGGCGTTTGTCGCTTTTAACGGGCTGATCGCGAACACCATGGGCGGGTTGCAGGAGACCGGCGCCCAGTTGGCGATACCGACCGACAGTTCGAAGATACTGCCCGGCTACCATCTGTTCATCGGCTTCTGTTTGGCGAGCCTGTTTCTGGCGAAGAGGCTGGAGCGCGGGATACGGACTTCGCAGGGCGCGGAACCGAACTGACGCAGAGGCAGGCCAGGAGGCCTACCCTACTACGGCGGTGTACGATTGAGAGAGCTTGATGCCTCAAACTGCGATTCGCCGCCGTGCGTAGCCCCCAGGAAATCCGGTTTCGGCTCCGCCAGGAGTTGGGCAATCTGTTTCTGTTCGTGTTCCCACCCGCCCATCCGGCCGGCGCCGCGAAGCCGGCCTCGCCGTTTCCCGACCCGGTCCGTGTCGCCGAAGGTCTCCGCGGCAGCCCCTATGCGGCCGAAGTGGAATCCATCGCGGCCGGCATCATGGCCCACCGGTTCCCGCTGCTTGGCCTGTCAGTAGAGACCGGCCCTGCGATTGATTGGCGGCGAGATTACGTCCACGGCGTTTCCACCGGGACGCCTTACTTCCGCCGCTCACCGTACCTGGATTTCGCGCGCTCGGGGGACCACAAGATCATCTGGGAATTGAACCGCCATCAGCACTTTCCGCTGCTGGCGCAAGCCTTCCTGTTCACCCATCGCCGCGAGTTTCCGGACGAAGCCTTTCGCCAGTTGGAGAACTGGATGGAGCAGAATCCGTTCCTGCGCGGCATCAACTGGTCGAGCGCCCTGGAAGTGGCGTTGCGGGCGCTATCGTGGGCCTGGCTGTACCAACTGGTTGAGGCCGAGTTCCCCGAACGGTTACGCGACCGGTTCCTGGCGGAACTCTACCGGCACGGGCGTTTTCTGGAGCTGAATCTTTCCATCTACTTCTCTCCGAACACGCACCTGCTGGGAGAAGCGGTGGCCTTGCATTCCCTGGGCGTGCTGTTCCCCGGCTGGCCACGGGCAACGCGCTGGACGGAAACCGGCGGCCGCATCGTGCAAGAACAATTGGCGCGGCAAGTGCGCCCCGATGGCAGCCACTTCGAGCAATCGGCTTATTATCACGTGTACGCTCTGGATCTGTTTCTGCTGCATTATGTATTGGCGGGCCGGCCGGAGGAACAGGCAGGGCCGATAATGCGCATGGCTGAGTACCTGCATGCGCTGATGGGCCCGGCGGGCGAGCTGCCGCTGATCGGTGACGACGATGGCGGCCGTCTCTTCTACCCGTATGGAGATCGCATGCAATTCGGCCGCGCCACACTGGCCACATGTGCGGAGTTGTTTGATCGGCCGGAGTGGATGCGTTCCACGGAAGACCTCGCATGCCAGGCGGCTTGGTGGTTGGGTGAGACAGCAGAAGCAGGCAGACGGAACCGTCTGCCCCACCACAGCTACCATAGCCACCATAGCGAACTGTTCGCCGATGCCGGCGTGGCTGTTATGGCTGCCGGTGACGTCAGTCTTGTGATCAAAGCCGGCCCGTTCGGCGAAGGCTCCGGCGGCCATAGCCATTCCGATGTCCTTAGTGTGGTGGCGCGGTTGGGGAATCGCGAGATTCTGATCGATTCCGGAACTTACACGTACGTGGCCGACCCCGGAGAACGCAACCGTTTTCGAGGATCGGGCGCGCACAACACGGTCCGCATAGATGGCCGCGACCAGGCCACGCCGTCCGGCCCGTTCCGCTGGACGGACCATCCGGCAACCACGATTCACCAGTGGAGTTCCACGCCCGATCGCGATTATCTGGACGCGGCTTGTGCCTATGCCGGCTTCACCCACCGCCGCCGCGTGATGTTTCTCAAACCCGCGGTCTTGGTGGTGCTGGACACCGTGGAGGGTCCCACGGGCGAACATTGTCTGGAACAATTCTGGCGCCTGGCTGCGTTGGAGGACATCTCGCGGTTCTCCTTCAGCGAGCCGGCGGAAGTGACCGAGGGCTGGCGCTCGCGCGCTTTCGGATCCAAGGAACCCGCGCCCGTGCTGCGCGTCACGCATCGCGGACCTCTCCCCGCCTGCCTCGCCGCGGTAGTGGATTTTTCAGAATCGCCGGCAAGTTCACCGGTAGAGTTGACTCGGGAAGGAGAGACGTTTTCCGTGGCGGGGCGCAGAGTGCGGGTGCAGTTTCCGAATGACGGAGAGCCTTCAATCGGCTAGTCCCTGCGGCGCAGGCCACCGAGAGGCGCGGCCAACCATTCTCCCAGAAAGCGAACACGCCGGGACGGGTTCAACCGCAACCCCATGGGCAAGGCAGCCAGGTACTTGCGCAGCGAGGGGCGCAGGGCCTCGAAGAACTGGTCGCGTCCGTCCATATGATATGCCGTGTAGCCGAAGACCCAGGAAAACGGGACATAGCCGTAGTGGCGCTTCAGCAGGCGGATGGAAGCCTGAAAGACATCTTCCCGTTGGTTAATCGTCTTGGCGCCGCGGTGCATCCGCGAACCAGCCAGATACTGAGGAATCGAGGCAAAGCGGAAACCCCGCTTGGCCATGCGAATCCAGAGATCGTAGTCGAAGGGCAGGTTGATATCCGGATCCAGGCCGCACTGCCGGTAAGACGACGCGCGAATGTACGCGGCCGGCTGGCAGATAAAGCAATCGCGCTCGAGAACTGCGGAGTCAAAAGGCAGCGTGGGATAGCGGCAGATGACGCGGCCGTTTTCGTCGATCCAATTGCCTTCGCCATAGACCACGTCGATTTCGGGATGGTAGGCCAGGTATTGGGCGGCGGCCCGCACGGCGCCGGGTAGAAAGACGTCGTCGGCGTTCAGCCACACGAAAATCTCGCCGGTGGCCTTCTGAAAGCCGCGGTGCGCGGCGTCGGAGGGCCCCTTGTCCTTGCCCGTGAAATATTGCAGGCGGCCGCGGTAGCGGTCGAGGATCTGCGGAGTTGCGTCGGTAGAGCCGCCATCCATCACGATATGCTCGATGCGGGGGTAGTCCTGGGAAATCACGCTCTCGATGGTTTCGGTCAGGTACCGCGCGGCGTTATAAGAAGGAGTGACGACACTGACCAGTGGCAGTTCGGAGGGATTCACGGCTGAATTCCACTATATCAGCAGCCGCCGCCACATATTGATACACTAGGCTTTAAACCGTTTTGCGAATAGCGCTTCTTCAGATCAACCCTACCGCAGGCGACCTTGACGGAAATTCCTCGCTGATCGTGCGCGGAAGCCGCGCGGCACTGGCACAAGGAGCGGAGCTGGTGGTTACGCCCGAACTGGCCCTGATGGGATACCTGCCCCGCGACCTGCTGATGAACCGGGGATTCGTGCGCCGCGGTTGCGAGATGCTGGCGCGCATCGCCCAGGAACTCAAGGACGCGCCGCCGCTGCTGGTGGGAGTGGCGACACCCAATCCCGCGGATGTGGGCCGGCCGCTGTTCAACAGCGCGGTGCTGCTGAAGGATGGCGCGGTGGGGCCGGCGTTCCACAAATCGCTGCTGCCCACCTACGACGTCTTCGACGAAGACCGGTACTTCGAGCCTTTTCACGGCACGCAGATTCTGGAGTTGAACGGCTGCCGCCTGGGCATCAGCATTTGCGAAGACGTGTGGAACGACCGCGACTTCTGGAAGCGCAGGCGGTATCACCAGGATCCGATCGAAGCCATGGTGGAGGCGGGCGCACAGGCGATCGTCAACCTCTCGGCATCCCCCTTCACGGCCGGAAAGCAGGCGCTGCGCGAGAAGATGCTGGGGCACATGGCGCGGAGGCACGGGCTGGCTGTGGCGATTGTGAACCAGGTGGGGGGCAACGACGACCTGATCTTTGACGGACGCAGCGCTGCTTTCGACGCAGAGGGGCGCCTCTACGCGCGGGCGAAAGGCTTCGAAGAGGATCTGCTGATTGTGGACATGGCGGCAGGAACCGGCACCATCGCGGAAGACGATTTCCAAGCTGAAGCCGAGATCTGGAACGCCCTGGTGCTGGGCGTGCGGGACTACGCAAGAAAGACGCGGTTCCGCAAGGTGCTGCTGGGACTTTCCGGTGGAATCGACTCAGCCCTGACGGCGGCGATCGCAGCCGAAGCGATGGGGCCCCAGAACGTGCTGGGCGCGATGATGCCTTCGACGTACTCAAGCCCGGGCAGCGTGGACGACTCCGTGGAACTGGCGCGCAGGCTGGGGATCCGGACTGTCACGCTGCCGATCCGGGGCATCATGAAGACCTACGATACGGTTTTGGAAGAAACGTTTCGCGGCTTCGAGCAGGACGTTACGGAAGAAAATATCCAGTCGCGCATTCGCGGCAACCTTCTGATGGCGCTATCCAACAAGTTCGGCTCGCTGCTATTGACCACCGGCAATAAGTCCGAAATGTCGGTGGGCTACTGCACGCTATACGGCGACATGAACGGCGGCTTGGCGGTGATCGCGGATCTGCCGAAGACGATGGTGTACCGGGTATCGCGGTGGCGCAACCGGCGGAGAGCGGATATTCCCGAAGCCATTCTCACGAAAGCGCCCTCGGCGGAACTGCGTCCGGACCAGAAGGACCAGGACAGCCTGCCGCCTTACGATCTGCTGGACGAGATTCTGGAATTGCACGTGGAACAATGCCGGTCGGCGGAGGAAATTATCGCCGAGGGCTACGACGAGCAGACGGTGCGAAGAGTGCTGCGGCTGGTCCGCATGGCGGAGTTCAAGCGGAAGCAGGCGGCGCCGGTGCTGAAAGTGACCTCGCGCGCGTTCGGCACCGGATGGCGGATGCCGATTGTTCGACAGGAATAGGAACGTGAATGGTATGATACGGTTCCGAGGGCGGTGATCTGTGTCCGGCGGAGCATCCTCATATACCAAGACGATGGCTAACCGCAGGCGCCCATGGACGGGCGACTCCCTGTTTCTGATTCACAACCTGATTCTCAAAGACATCAAGGTCCGATATCGGAACATGTCGTTGGGAGTGTTGTGGTCGCTCTTGAATCCGCTCGTGATGATGACGGTGTTGTGGTTCGTTTTTACAAAAATCTATCCCAACCGGATCCCCCATTTCGCTGCCTTCGTGCTGTGCGGGATCGTCCCATACAATGTCTTCACGATCTGCTGGTTGAGTGGAACGACTTCGATCGTGGAGAACGCCGGCATCGTCAAACGGGTGCCGGTCGATCGAGCCATCATTCCCCTCGCCAGCGTGCTGGGCAACTGCGTCCACATGTCCGCTCAAATCGCCTTGCTGTTACTGCTGGTGCTTGCAACCGGCTTGGGTATGAATCGAAATTGGGTATGGTTAATCGTAATCTGGGGGCTGGCAATCGCCTTCATCACCGGCCTTTCTTTACTCTTTTCCGCCTTCAACGTTTACGTGCGGGATACGCGATACGTGGTGGAGTCGGTGAATGTCGTTCTGTTTTGGCTGGTGCCGATCTTCTATCCTTTTTCCATTGTTCCCAGCCAATATCACGAGATCTACCAACTCAATCCCGTGGCCGCATTGGTGCTGGCCTCGCGAAACATCTTATTGGAAGGCGTCGCCCCGCCTGCTTCCCTGCTAATCAAACTCGCGCTCAGCTCCATACTCATGCTTTTCCTCGGGCTGCTGGTGTTCCGAAAGCTCGAGCCGAGGTTCTACAATTATTTATGACCAGCGGGACCGCCATCGAATTCCGCGAAGTCTGGAAAGCGTTTCATCACCACACAGACCGCCTTTTACTGCGGTCTCATCTCAGGAATCTGGTCTCCGCAGGCGATGCAAGAGAACCGTTCTATGCTTTGAAAAAGGTCTCGTTCCGGATGGAGCGGGGAGAGAGTCTGGCGGTGGTTGGGGCGAACGGGGCGGGGAAGAGCACGTTGTTGAGCCTGGTCGCCGGCCTGGTTCCACCCGACCGCGGCGCCGTGAACGTCAATGGCCGGGTGGCGGCACTCTTTGAGCTCGGGTCTGGCTTTCACCCGGATCTTACCGGCGCGGAGAACGTGCGCCTCAATGCGGCTCTCCTTGGTATGGACCGGAAACGCTTGAATGCCGTCTTTGCGGAAATAGTTGAATTCGCAGAACTGGCAGATTTCATGGCAGAGCCGCTGCGGACCTATTCGTCCGGGATGGCGATGCGCCTGGCGTTCTCGGTGGCGGTCAACGTCGACCCCGACGTGCTGCTCATCGATGAAGTTCTGGCGGTCGGCGATCACGCATTCCAGGCGAAATGCTTTGAGAAGATCTTGGATTTTCGCCGCCAAGGTAAGACTATTCTATGCGTATCGCACGCGACCGGTATGGTGCAGCGACTGTGCAGCCGCGCCATTTGGTTAGACCACGGCGACGTCATGCTGGACGGCGCGACCAGCGAAGTGATCGATGCATACGAAGGACGGCTCAGATCCAACACTGGTTCCTAAGAGGCTGCCGCCTCCAACAACGCAAGAATCGTCGTATCAGGAGGGAATTCGTTCTGAATAACCGAGACGGAGCAACGTGTCGCCGTGTCTTTTCAGGAAGAGCTCCTGAAGGTGCGATGGCATCTCCTCGCGCCAGGATCCCGTCTTGCCCAGCCTGAAGAACCATGGAATGGTCGCGTGCAACTCCTGGAACGAAGCAGGCGCCGTGCCGAAGGCCGAGGTCGCACTCCAGGCGATCATGGCCATTTATTGCCGGTGTGCCTGGCCACCCTGCGGCGTCTCGTGGCCGCACACCTTGGTGACGGAACGTTCCAGTTGTCGTCGCAGGCTCCCAGCTTCGAGGTGGAGCCGCTGGATGAGTTGCTCCTTCTCTTCACCCTGGTTGCGCAGATCCCCCGCGGCGACGTTTAGACGCTGGATGAGTTGCTCCTTCTCTTCCATTTGGCTGCGCAGGTCTCGTGCGGCGAGGTGTAGACGCCGGCAAAGCTGCTCTCTCTCCTCCAGGATCGCGCGATGCTCAGCCAGGAGGGGCTCCAGTACGCCGATGTACGCCGCCGGATCGAGCCGCTGCTGAACATCCAAAAGCGTGGGGCTGAGCGATGGCAGATCGAGAGGCTGCTTCGATGCCACGAACACGGCCCGAGTCAAGGGCGGTGCGTAGGTGAGGTCCTTCCAGTTGACGGGGAACTCGGGATGATTGGGTTGCGTTTGGGTCTGGTATACAAAGGGGAAACAGCGGCCCAACGCTTCGAACACCCATTCCCTCGACGGCCTGCATCCCCGCCCGGTGGACGATTGGGTAAAATCCCCGATGGTTTCATCCACGGTATCAGCGGGCTGCGTCTGGTCTGCCCGCACACAGGTCTCCACCACGGCCAACCCGCTGCATGCCTCGCCCATATACCGGATGAGTTGGGAAGGCTCTTCCAGGTGGTAGAGAATGCCGTAGCAGTGGATCACTTCGAATGCGCCGAGAGGGCCTAGCGCGGCAGGGTCGTTCAGATCGCACAACACGGTTTTCGCGCCCGGATACCGCTGTTTCAGGACGTCCAGGCAATCCTGCCGGGCGTCAACCGAAACAACCGCGCTGCCGCGCTGCACGTAGAATCCGGTGTGATCGCCGGGACCGGAGCCGAGCTCGAGCACCCGCCGGTTCGCAAGGGGCAGGCTGAGGCTCTCCAGATGAGCCAAGCGAGCGTGATTATGTAGCTGGTAAGGCGGCGAAAAGAAGTTCGATAACCCCGAACCGCCGTTGCCTGCCATGGAAATAGGCATAATTCCATCTTGCCACGAACCAACGCCGACCGCCGCGCCGCAAGACATGGCGGACACCCGCTCAGGAACCGGCTGAAAGAGTGCGGACGGGGGCTTCGACCGGCTGAGGCGTTCCCCAACGAATGCTCTTGAGCTGGTAGGCCAGGCGTCTCCAATCCCCGGTCGATGCAAGGCGGCCCGGCATGAACCATCGGGAGGCTCTGATTCTGAGACGAAGCACTTGTCCCTGGAGTTCAGGAGGAAGCTGAATGGCTAGCCGGAAATCGCCGAACGGCAGATCGAATCGACCCAAACTCTGTCCGTTGGCTTCCACGCGCAGCTTTTGTCCGCGGAAGGAATCCCAACCGGGCAGGAAACCCTCAATCACGAGCGGCCCCGTGCCCGGCGGGAGCATATACCGGAGCAGCCGGCCCGCCCACCCGTCCGGCTGCAACCCCTGTGAGTTGCGGATCGTGCTTCCGATAATAAGGCCTGCGCATAATCGAATCGCCGACTGCAACTTCGCCGAAACCGGCCTCAGCCGCGGCGTAAGCAACTGCTCCACCTTCCGGCACCAGATTCGGTGATAAGTGTCCAGGCCGTAGACGACGTATCCGGGCGAAATCCGCATCCCGGTATGGCGTTGGAGCATGGCGCCGAGTTCGCGGATTCGTCGTTCTCCGCCGGCCGAACTCTTCGCTTCGGGGTACTCCCGCAGGCAGCCCATATACTCCGGGATGTGTTCGAGCGGATACTTCATGCCAATACGGATGAGAAGGTCCCAATCCATGGTATAGTGCAGGTCCTCATCCAGGATCCCAACCTCGTCCAGGACATCCTTGCGAAAGTAGACCGTCTGCTGCAGGATGTAGTCCGAAAGGTGCGCGAGTTTCCAAAGGTTGAAGGTCTCAGTACAAGGGAAGCGAATGGACTTCTCCCCGGAATAGTCGATCAGATACCCTTCACCGTAGACCGCGCCTGCCGCCGGGTTGCACCTGAATGCCTCCACCGCGGTTCCTATGCTTCCGGGCAGATACAAGTCATCGGAATTGAGCCAGGCCAGAATGCTGCCCTTCGCCATCTGGAAGCCCTTGTTGATGGCGTGCGATTGCCCGCGGTCCTTTTCCGAGAAAAAAGTAAGACGGCTGGCATAGTCCCTCACTACGGACGCGGTTTGGTCGGTCGACCCGCCATCCATGACGATGTATTCGACATGGGGGTAGTCCTGGCTAAGAACGCTTTCGATGGTCGCCCGGATGAAGTGCCCCTGGTTATACGATGGCGTTACGACGGTGACGAGTGGACCGGACATGGAGAGTATAGTACAGTACCGCTAACGAACACGTTCTGACGAGCTAGTTTATATGGTACCACCGTCGACCGCGACGTTAACCGGTGTGTTTAACCAGTGTGTTTAACCAGCGAAATTGAACAGGGGCTGAATGATGGGGCTAACCCGCCCACAACGACCCGCGGATCTTGAATTTGCGAGTGTTTCAGATTGAAGCGGCGTCATCGCGAAGCGCAGGCAAGTAAAGGGACCTCGGATCCCCGCCAGTGCCAGCGCGTCGGTGTTTGCACTGAAATGAGCACCGGGAATTCCGGCTTCGTGGCCGCCCCAAAGTGCTACAATGAGGGCCGACCGCGAAGCGATCGCCAGTGGGCTCCGGCAGTTTCGCGCAGCTACAGAGGGAGAGACTTTATGCGTATCTGCGTTTTGGGACTTTGGCATCTTGGGTGTGTAACCGCAGCTTGCGTTGCTGAGCACTTCTCGACTTGGGCATGCGATCCCGACCCGGCTACAATTGCGGACCTCCAAGAGGGAAATCCTCCGATTTTCGAACCTGGCCTTCAAGACTTAGTTCGGTCACAACTCGCCGCGGGGCGTCTCGTTTTTACGACATCTATCGCAGAGGCGGTTCATAATGCCGACCTCGTATGGGTGACCTTCGATACCCCGGTAGATGAAAACGATGTTGCCGATACGGAGGTTGTAGCACGGCAAATCCGGAACATCTTTTCTTATCTCGTTGACGGAGCGCTGGTGCTGATTTCGTCGCAAGTACCGGTTGGGTTCACTGCGCGAATGGAAGCGGAGTTCCATGCTGCATTCCCCCATCGGCAGGTTAGCTTTGCGTACTCTCCGGAGAACTTGCGCCTGGGAAAATCTTTAGATGTATTTCGGGGGTCGGAGCGAATCATTATAGGAGTGCGAAACGCCGCCGACCGGTCCCGGCTGGGGACACTATTCGGAAAATTCTGCGGCTGTTTGGAATGGATGTCCGTGGAATCCGCCGAACTGACCAAACATGCGCTCAATGCGTTTCTGGCGAACTCCATTGCTTTTATCAACGAAATTGCCACCTTGGCCGAGTATGCGGGTGCGGACGCAAAAGAGGTCGAACGCGGCCTGAAGACGGACATCCGGATCGGTCCACGAGCATACCTCAACCCCGGTGCGCCGTTCGGCGGCGGGACGCTGGGCCGGGATGTGTCTTATCTGGCTGCTCTGGCAATCACCGCGGACCTTGCGGCCCCCCTCCTCAACGCCATCAACCCCAGCAATACCGCGCACAAGGACTGGTCGCGGCGGAAACTCCGGCAATTGCTCGGCAATCTGGAAGGCAGGACGATCGCGGTGCTTGGATTGACATACAAGCCGGGGACGAACACGCTACGGCGGTCTGTCGCCGTCGAACTGTGCCAATGGCTCACTCGACAAGGCGCCACGGTACGAGCCTATGACCCGGCAATACGGAAACTGCCCCCGGAACTGCAGAAGTTCATCCGCTTGTGCAACACGATCCGCGACGCGCTGGATTCCGCCGATGCATTAGTGATCGCCACGGAATGGCCTGAGTTCCAGCACATTTCTTGCGATGATTTGGGATCCATGCGAGGGCGCGTCATCGCCGACCCGAATCGATTCCTGAAACCCCAGGTGCGTCACGTGGACGGGTCGATTTATGCGGCCGTGGGGAGCCACGCGGGGTGACGCTGCAAGGCAGGGGTATCTTGATCACAGGAGGCAGCCAGGGTTTTGGCAAGGCAGTAGCGGAGGCCTGCATAGACGCCGGCGCCGACGTTTTAGTGTGCGCCCGGGGAGTTGCGGAACTTGACCGGACTTGCGGCGAACTGCGCGCGCGCGCCCGTGAAGGGCAACATGTTGCTTCCCAGGCAGCCGACGTTTCCGATCCGGATTCCGTTTCCCTTCTGATTGCCGCCGCCCGTGAGCGACTCCCGAGGTTTACAGGCCTCGTCAACAATGCCGGGGTTTACGGACCTAAAGGGTGTATCGAAGACGTTGCCTGGCGCGAATGGGTTCGGGCGATCGAGATCAACCTGTACGGCCCGATTCTCTTATGCCGTGCCGCCATTCCGCTGTTTCGCAGGCAAGGATATGGCAAGATTGTTAACTTGTCGGGCGGAGGCGCCACGGCTCCCTTGCCCCGCCTCAGCGCGTACGCTGCATCCAAAGCGGCCGTGGTGCGGTCGACTGAAACGATCGCGCTCGAACTGGCCGATACAGGTATTGACATCAACGCCCTCGCACCCGGGGCGTTGAACACCCGTATGCTGGACGAGGTCCTGGCTGCCGGACCGGACCATGTCGGCAAGGCGTTCCACGAGCGTGCTCTCCAGCAAAGGGCAACCGGCGGCGCCCCCCTCGAAACAGGCGCTGCGCTCTGTGTTTACCTGCTTTCCGCGGCAAGCGATGGGATTACGGGGCGGCTCTTGAGCGCGCTCTGGGATCCATGGCCGTCTTTGTCTTCAAAGGCCGCGGAACTCAGCAAGAGCGATATTTACACGCTTCGGCGAATCGTTCCGCGGGACCGCGGACTGAACTGGGACGCATCTTGACATGGGAGCGGGATCGATAGGTTCACGAGCTTGCAAAGAGATCGGTATTTCTCTATGATGAGAGGTCATCACATTAAAATGCAAATGGGGGAGGCCCTTGATGCCCATCGCGAGTAACTGCGAGGGCGCGCTCGGTTCATCCCGTTGAAAACGCTTCCGGCCATTCTCCTGAGACTGATTATATGACACCCGCCCCTTCACGACAAACTGACGCCAGTATTGAGAAGAATGTCTCGTTCTTCCGGGATAACGTCACAAGCTATGGCCATTATGTAGCTGTCCTCGACACGTACCGGAACATTCGTGCGTTTACAAATGAGTCGCTTCAGGGCATCGATCGCCTTCTCGACGTTGGCAACGGTGGAGCTTTCGATTACGACGTGACTCTAATTAGAGAGTTGGTCGCGGTAGACTTGTTCCTGGAAGAGCTACCGGCTTCTGTATTTCCTTCCAATGTGCAACCGAAAAACGGCTCAGCGCTCGATCTTCGTGAACCGGAGGCTTCATTTGACGGGGTTATCATGTCGATGCTGCTTCACCATCTGGTCGGCAAATCGGTGGCCGAATCGATGAGCAACTTTTCCAAAGCGGTCTCCGAGGCCTTTCGTATGCTCAAGCCCGGAGGTCGACTGGTGGTTATGGAGTCGTGCGTGCCGAAGTGGTTTTACGAATTTGAAAAAGTTGTATTTCCTCTGGCCTCCAACCTGATCGGCCGTTTTCTGGAACATCCTCCAACGCTGCAATATCCACCGGAAATGATTCTTGAGTCCCTCAAACACTATGCCGCGGAAGTCGAGGTAACAGCCATCCCAAAGGGCAAATGGGTTCTTCAATACGGCTTTAAGTACCCGTCGGCGTTGACGCCAGTCGTTCCCTATCGATTCGTGGCACATAAAGCTTGACTTCGATGCTACCCATGGAGCTATACCTACCGCCCCCGCCAGGAGTTCAGGATGCCCCGGAATGGACCGGGTCCGCATTCCAGATTGGTGAAGGGTCCAGCCGCATTTTGACCTACGATGTTCAAGCGGATGGATGGTCCGACGATCTGAACCACATGCTTGACGAGCACGGCGGCGAAGATCATTTCATGAGTGTCGCCTCACGCCAGAATACCATCAGAGCGCTCGGGAAGTGGCTTACTCGGCCGCGGCCCCGGATCATTGAGATTGGTTGCGCTTCGGGATATGCGCTTCAGTCGATGCACCGGGCTTTTTCCGGCGGGATGATTATCGGGGCCGATCCTTTCGCGGAGGTCCTCAATAACGTCGCCCAAAAACTTCCCGATGTCCCGCTGCTTCAGTTCGATCTTCTGAAGTGTCCCCTGCCCGACAGGTTCGTAGATGCAGTAGTGCTATTGAATGTCCTTGAGCACATTGAGGACGAGAATACAGCACTCCGTCACTTATTCAGGATTGTACGGCCCGGGGGCATTGCGTGTATCGAAGTTCCCGCCGGGCCCAATCTTTACGACCTTTATGACCGGACCTTGCGGCACCATCGACGTTATAGCATGCAAGCTTTGACGGCAACGCTGGAGAAAACTGGTTTTGAGATTCTTGAGCGGTCCCACCTTGGTTTTTTTGTCTTTCCCGCATTTTGGGTTGTAAAAAAACGGAACCGAAAATATAACGCGCTGTCGCCTGAAGAACAGAAGGCGCGGGTCCTCCAAAATATCAAAGGAGCGGGCAACAACACGCTCCTGCACTGGTTGATGGCAACGGAGAACTGGTTGCGGCGAAAGATTTACCTTCCGTGGGGGATTCGGTGTTTCGTAGTGTGTCGGAGGAACGCAGATTGAGGCATTGCTGCCCTTTGCGGGACCGGTCGCCAAGACAAGGTACACATAGGCAGTGATTGCATTTCTTCTGATAATCCCGATCTTCTCGTTTTGGGCGGTCATCGGGTATGGGATCGTTTTTGCGCTCCACACTCGGCGGAACCTGCTGCAAAGCGCTTTGCTCGCTCCCGCCGCCGGAATGGCAGCGACCGTCTTGCTGGTGTTGGCCCTGAATGGTCTAGGCCTCCCCGTCCGATACGGGGGTCCGGCCGCAACCATAATCCTCGGCGCGGCCGCGGCTTGGCTCTTCCGCCGGTATCGTCCCTTGATTCCGCTGCGCCGTCTGCTTCCGTTTGTCGGCGTTTTGTCGATCGCCGCCATAGCGGCCGGGTACCCTCTGTTGCGTTTCGGATTTAACTGGATCAGTTATGGCAACGATGACATGGCGAACTACTGCCTAGGGGCCAAGTTATTCCTGGGCCATGCAGAGTTTACCGTTCCTTCTACCGCGGACATTGTGAGCGATCGGGATGCGAGCCTTTTCTACTGGTATTTTTACGTATTAGCAGGGATCCGCCACGGCGCCGAAGAGACGCTCGCCTGGCTCATGAGCATGACGGGGTTGTCGGCCCATGAGATATTCATGCCTCTGATCCTCGCATTTCAGCTCGTTTTGATAGCCGCTGGCGGCGCCTTGGTGCTTCAGAGCAAGAAACTGAGAACGGCCGCTCTCCTATGCTGCTTCGCGTCAAGTCTTTCCCCTTTGATAACCCTGGGAACCGACTATCAATTGATCGGCCAGGTAAGCGGTCTGGGAATGCTGGCCGCAACCTGCTCCGTTATGCTCAGACCTTTGCGTAGACGCTGGTCCGAGATGCTTCTTGGGGGTCTGTTGGCGTCCGGAACGGGAGCCTTTTATCCCGAGGTGTTGTCCTTTCTCGCTATTTCCTTCCTCTTTTATCACGCTATAGCCTTAATTCGCAGAGCAGAAAGTTTTCGAAGCCTCATTAGCGGAGTGATCGGCATAGGTGGATTCTCGGTGGTTCTTCTGAACGTCTCTATTCTGACTGCAATAGTAACCTTGGCAGGGCAAGCCAGGCTCGGTCTGAGCGCCGGCAACTCGGGCGGCGCCTTGTTCCCCTACTACCTGACACCGGCCGGGTTTGCCTATCTTTGGGGCTTTCAGTCGATAAGCCAACAACCCGTTGGTTTAACTCTGGATATCGGTATTGTCGTCGGCGCGACGCTTTTTCTGTTCACGGTCGTTGGATGCCTTTGGCTCGCCTGGCAACGGCGCCCGGCCGCTATTGTTTTGCTGACAATGCTGTCGGTGGCTGTTCAACTCTACAGGTTGCGTGCGGATTTCGGGCTATTCAAAATCGCGATGTTTATGCAGCCGTTTCTTCTCGGCACAGTCGCGATTATCTGGGTTGGCCTGTATAACCGCGGCCGAACATCACTGGCCTGGCGCTCGATCTGGATTTCCGCGCTGCTAGGAATCGTTGGTTGGGGATTTAGCGCGCAAGTCTTTTATACGCGGCGAAGTATGGGCGACGGAGGAACCGGGCTCGTGGAAATCCCATTCGCGTCCAGGGAGGGTCTGATTTCACAATTGAAAGCCATGCCGAAAAACCACGGCGCGGTGATTTCGGATACCTCGGACATAGTCGTCGGAAAGCTCGAATCCTGGTACCAGTCGCCAGTCTATTTTCCCGTAAGGGACTTATATGCAGGAATGATCGCGGAAGACGCAACAGGATTCAATCCGTTTTATCTCATATATGGCGACAGTGCATTGAAGGCTCGCAGACAGCGGGCCTCTCACTTCGCAACTGAGTATTTCGATATGCACGGGGCTCTTCCCTCGTCAAATCGGTTCGAAGTGCACACCGGCATTTCCAAGACTGATTTGATAATTGAAACTGGAACAAAGATGGTGGTAACAAACAGGACGAGTAAGCCGCCCGGCCAACCCAGGCTAATTCGGCTAGTCCCGCTAGCGGTCGAAAAGAACTATCTCATATTCGTCGCATCCGAGTTTGGTTTGGCGTACTACGACGCAACGATTCCGAACCGGGTTCTGGGTCGCGTATCGATGTACCAGGTCGAGCCCGATTACTTTTTTCGCGGTAATTCGATGGCGTCGCTGGGTAGGGACTCATTGTTCTTGATTGTCAACCCATCGCCGCGGGTGCGCATGGTCTTTGAGTATACCGCTTCCCTTAACAACGATAGGGCGAACCGTATTCCCCCAGCCAGTGTGATTGGGCGTGAACGCGCCATGTTTGCCGTAACCGGGCGTGGTTCCGCACGAATGTTTTCGCCGGCGGTAGAGCCCCAGGAGATTCTTGGCAGCGGGTATGTGGCTTTGGATATGGGCACGTGGGGCTGGAGCTTTCCACAGACGCGGAGCAGAATCATGAACCTTTACGGGACTGAGGTACGGGCGGATACTCGGAAGATTACAGGCTTTACCCGAGATATCTCGCTGATTTCCGACGAAGAATATTCCAAACTGAATCCCCCGCAGGCCATTCAGCGGTTCCCGAATGACGTGGCGGACAAAGCGCTGGAATACTCGGGAATTTATGAGGACGGTTGGGTTGCGGAGTCGAGTTATGCTGTTTTGAGACAAGCCGCGGACGATTCGTCTCTGGTTTTATCGTTGTCGGTTCCAACCCTGAATGGCCATCCGGCGGCTTCCGAGGTCGCCGTGCTTCTCGACGGGCGGGAGGTTGGTCGTAAATCCGCGACGGCGGGCCTAGTGGGTATCACAGTTCCCACCCACGGAGCAGGGAATCGGCGTGTTGAGTTGCGCTTTGATCGTGCCGAGAGCTTGCCATTGCCAGACAACCGGCCGGTATCCGCGCAGATTAAGTACTTGGGATTTCAATCGAGCGCCTCCAAGAGCGGAGAGAGATAGACCGGATTTGAGGGTTGGAGCGGCGTGGTATTGGATTACGGGCAGTTGCTGGTTCACGGAAGATTCCACGTGCCGGTCTGGACCCACCCTGTGCCCAGAGATGCATTATTCACCACCCACAAGTAGACGTTCTTCCCGTGGGCATAAGTCCCCTGGGATCCAAGGTTGAGGTTGAGCACGACGTCCGTTCCGGACGCCGTGACCGAAGAACCGATCCCATTGACCACACACTGGCTGTTCTGCAAGCTACCCGAACTGCCCGGCGTCAACGGTCCCGATGCCGCTGTCAGCGCGTCGTTGTACAGATACAACCCGTTCGTGGCCCGGACATACAAGCCATGACAGGTGTTCTGTGAGACGGTTGGGCTGGTGTTGACCAGGAAGTAGACGTTGGCAATATCGCTAAAGCCGTTGGGGTCGCGCGCGGTGAAGGCGAAAGTTTGGGGGGAGACCGTGGCAATGGCCGGCGTACCCGAGACCACCGTTGGCAGCTGTGGCGCAGTCAGAGTCCAGGTACCGGTCTGGACCCAGGCTGTGGCGTGAGCTTCATTATCCGTGACGAAAAGGTAGACGTTCTTCCCGTTGGCAAAGGTCCCCTGGGAGCCAAGGTTGAGGTTGAGCGCCAGGTCCGGTCCGGACGCCGTGACCGACGTACCGATCCCATTGACCACGCACTGGCTGTTCGCCAAGGTACCCGCACTGCCCGGCGTCAACGGTCCCAATGCCGCTGTCAGCGCGTCGTTGTACAGGTACAACCCGTTCGTAGCCCGGCTATAAAGGCCGTGACAGGTGTTCCGCGAGACGGTTGGGCTGCTGTTGACCAGGAAATAGACGTTGGCAATATCGCTAAAGCCATTGGGGTCGCGCGCGGTGAAAGCGAAGGCTTGGGGAGTGGCCGTGGCAATGGCCGGCGTGCCTGAGACCACCGTTGGCGCCGGGTTCGCCACAGTTAGAGTCCAGGTTCCGGTCTGCACCCAGCCTGTAGCGTGAGCTTCATTGTCCGTGACTAAAAGGTAAAGGTTCTTCCCGTTCGCGTAGGTCCCCTGGGATCCAAGGTTGAGGTTGAGCACCACGTCCGTTCCGGACGCCGTGGATGACGAACTGCTTCCGGTAACTATGCACTGACTGTTCTGCAGGCTACCCGAACTACCCACCGTCAACGGTCCTAATGCCGCTGTCAGCGCGTCGTTGTACAGATACAACCCGTTCGTAGCCCGGTTATAAAGGCCGTGACAGGTGTTCTGCGAGATGGTTGGGCCGCTGCTCACCAGGAAGTACACGTTGGCAATATCGCTAAAGCCATTGGGGTCGCGCACGGTGAAGGCGAAGGTTTGGGGAGAGGGTGTGTCAAGAAGATGCGAATGCGTCCTGCTGTGCGAAAGATGAAGGTGGGCCCTTCGAGGCCGCCCTGTGGGGGGAGGTTTCAAACTGCCGG
>Ga0209847_1000400_pt1 | contig 18097 bp, 13 predicted proteins | sample OrgsoiDNA_201060_FD_185808 | JGI IMG/M metagenome (GOLD analysis project Ga0209847, IMG submission 185808) | Permafrost soil microbial communities from the Arctic, to analyse light accelerated degradation of dissolved organic matter (DOM) -... | ecosystem: Environmental > Terrestrial > Soil >... | reverse complement strand
CCAGGTTTTGAAAGACCTGCCTTTGCCGCGACTTCCGTGAAGCGGCCGTTTCCATCGTTGTGATAGACCAGCGGCGGCACTGCCGCGAAGTGATCGGGGTGGCAGTACGAGCGATGACCTTCCTCGTGCTCGCCACAGTAGAGGTCGACGAAGTTCCAGTCTATATATCGCAGAACGACCAGATCCAGCAGACCGTCGTTGTCCAGATCGATCCACGCGGCGCTGGTGGACCATCCGCTGCCCCCCGTGCCCGACGCTTTCGTCACGTCCGTGAACGTGCCGTTTCCGTTGTTGTGATAGAGCCGGTTGCCTCCGTATGCGGTGACGTAGAGGTCTTCGAATCCATCGTTGTCATAGTCCCCCACCGCAACACCCATGCCGTAGCCGGAGCCCTGCAGCCCGGCCTTTGCGGTCACATCTTCGAAACTGCCGTCGGACTTTTGGTGAAACAGGCGGTTCCAGGAAGCGGGTCCGTTCTTCTGGGGCACATCGCCGCGGGGCTGAGGGTCGGCAATGGGCGCGCCGTTGACGAAGAAGATATCCAAGCGGCCGTCGTTATCGTAATCGAACAGCGCAACGCCCGCTCCCATGGTCTCGATCAAGTACTTTCTGGCGGTGTGGGAAGCCATGTGCTTGAAGTGAATGCCGCTCGACGCGGTGATGTCTAGAAACAAGCCGGACTGGCATTCGCCCAGGCCTGGAAAGCAAAAGCATGCGATAGCTAAGAGAGGCGTAGCGCTACTGCGATGCATCAAGCGAAGGGCACTCGCCATCCAGTATATGCCTCAATCCATTGTGTTAAAAAAAGCACGTTACCAAACAGAATTCGCTCCCGATCCTTCTCACGATGGGTATATAGTACGAATATATTAGGGAGGGTTTCGCAGATGGTTCCACGTTTGAACAACGCCGTGTCTACAAGAACAACATGCCTCGCGTATATCGTCTTGCTTGCGCTTGCCGGGCCACAGCTTTGGTCCCAATCGCTCAGCGGGATTAACGGAACGGTGACGGATTCCACCGGCGGTGTCGTTAGGGACGCCAAGGTGACGGTTCTCAACAATGACACCGGAATCGTCAAAACGGCTGTGACGAGTTCGGCGGGAACGTACACAGTCACCGATCTGCTGCCCGGCAGATATACGGTCACGTTCGACCTAACGGGGTTCCAATCGTCGGTCCACAAAGGCGTGGGCGTGGAGGTGGGAAGGGTTGCATCGGTCGATGGGGAACTTCTTACAGGAAGCACTACTCAAACCATTGAAGTGAACGAAAACGTGATTGGGTTGGATACCACCGCTCCCAGCCTGAACACGACGATCGAGAATAAAGTGGTTCAGGAACTGCCCAACATAATCGCCGGCGGTCGCGGCCGACAGATCGACAACTTCATTTTCCTGGCTCCCGGCGTGACGGGTAGCACCTTCAGCCATCGCATCAACGGCGGCGTGGATTTTCAAAACGAGGTGGTGTTCAATGGGATCCCCATGGCGCAGGCGGAAACCCAGGGCTTTCAGACCATTTGGAACCCACCTTTCGAGCTCGTGACCGAATTCAACGTGCTCCGCTCCTCTTTTTCCGCTCAATATGGGCTGGCGCAGGGAGTGATTACCTATCACACCGCCTCGGGGACCAATAAATTTCACGGCGATGGTTTCGAGATCATTCGCAATGACTTCTTCGACGCCCGCGGCGCCTACAACCCAGCGGTGCCGATCGATAAGGAAAACAACTACGGTTTCAGCTTCGCGGGGCCAGTGTGGATTCCCAGACTTTACAACGGGAAGAACCGGACGTTCTTCCACCTGAGCCTGGAACGGTATCGCCAAAACCAGGCCAACACCGGGTTTATTTCGCTTCCTACCGCCGCTGAGAAGACGGGTGATTTCAGTGGTCTGGGTAGAGTTATTTTCGACCCGGCTTTCAGTAACTGCTCAGCCAACGGCAATACACCCGGGACGCCTTTCATCGGCAACAAAATTCCTTCGTCATGCTTCAGTCCGCTCGCCACCAGTATCCTCAAATTTTTGCCCGACCCGACGTTGCCGGGGTTCGCGAATAATCAGTCGACCTTGACCGGCATCAACCCGACCCGGCAGATTCCGTGGGGATTTACGATCGATCACAATATCAGCGACACGCAATCGATTCACTGGGCAATGTGGCGTGACAAGCAGACCTCTTTTGGAAATGGCAACGGGCTCCAGCAGAGCAATCCCCTGGCGAACTACACATTCTTCCCGGATCTTGGCACGGTGTTCATTCTGAATTACTCCAACGCCATCACGCCCCATCTTGTAGTGACTGCCGGGGCCAGTTGGCTGGGAGAATTGAACTTCCAGATCCCCAGCCGGCAGGGCGTCCAACCTACATTCGCCGCCGCCCCAGGGGCTCCGATCGTTCCGGGAATCAACTTTAACGGGCCGCTCTCGCCTCAAAATCTTGGAACGTCGAACACGAATTCAATCAACCGCAAATTGGGAATGGTCGCTGAGAACAATTTTCTTTATATCCGGGGCAAGCACACGTTCAATATCGGATGGGAATTCCGCAGGACCTACCAGGACGACAACGAATGCCAGCAGTGCGCCGGAAATTTCAATTTCAGCAACAATCAGACTGCCGATCCAAATAACCTGAGCTCCACTGGAAATTCGTTCGCGAGTTACCTGCTCGGTTTTGTAGATAGCGCCGACCGCATCGGTTCACAGGAACTACGGCTTAAGAACACCGACGTCTCCATGTACGTCCAGGACGACATCAAATTAAGCACCCGGCTCACCGTCAACTTTGGGTTGCGATGGGACATCATGGTGCCGTTCTCGGAGAAGAACAATTCGGTCGTCTACTTCGATCCGAAGATTCCGAATCCGGGCGCCGACGGCCGCCTCGGCGCAGCCACAAAATTCGGCAGTTGCGCGGGCTGTGCCGGAGTGGATCGCGCTGCCATCCACTTGCCCCATTTCAGCCCGAGAACCGGCTTCTCATACGGACTGAACAAGAAGACGGTGCTTCAGGGCGGGTTCTCCGTCAATTACCTGAATGGCGGGGCATACGAATACGGAATCAGCAAGGTAGCCGTCAACTACGGCAACCTGCTTCTGGGCTCATTCACGCGAAATGCCACAGGCTCCCCCATCCCGGGCTTCGGTTCCCTGGACGCGAACATTCTGCCGTTTCCTGGAGCCACCCCTTTCAGTCCTACCATCGCCAATGCGACCGGTATCGACGCCTTCGACACGGCAGTTGACGGCATCGCGCCTTACGATGCGGTTTGGAGCATCGGCATCCAGCGCGAATTGCCATTTAACAGTTTCGTGGCCGTGTCCTATACCGGTAATCGGGGCAATCACTTGCCGTCCCAGCTAAATCCCATCAACCAGATACCTGCCAGCGACTTAGCGAAATTCGGCAGCAATTTATCGCTACCATTTGCGACCAATGGGGCGGCACTTGGCGTCCCGCTTCCTTACGCGAACTTCAACAACGATTTCCCATCCGCCACCGTGCTGCAGGCATTAAGACCTTACCCGCAGTATGCCAGCATTTTCAATAACTTCGATATGACTGGATCGGCGCTGTATCAAGCCATGCAGCTGCAGTTAGAGAAGCGCTACACCGACGGGCTAAGCTTCCTGGTGTCCTACACTCTCTCCCGCATGATGTCCAACACCAATTCCGGGTTCACCTCGTTCGCCAGCACATCGTTGAATAAAGACAACCAGAAGGCGGAGTGGTCGATCGACAATAACGATCAGACACACTTGATCAATATCGCTTCCACCTATGAGCTGCCCTTCGGCAAGGGAAGGAAGCACCTCAACACGGGCGGTGCCGTCAATGCGGCATTCGGAGGTTGGCAGATCAGCCCGTTGTTAACTTACGCCACCGGCACTCCGCAGACAGTCGGCGTTGCGGGCAATCCCCTCGGGAATGGAGCGGGCAACCGGCCGAACTTGGTCCCCGGCGTTCCACTCCAGTTCTCGTACAGCAACGTATATAAGGGTTTGCCGGTCTTTAATGCCGCGGCTTTCAGCGACCCGGGCCAGTTTGCGATCGGCAATGAGCCGCGGGTTCTCGCGGGTATCCGCAATCCCTATCAATTGAACGAGAATGTCGCGCTCGCTAAGTACTTCCCGATTGGCGAGCATCTGAAGATCAAACTTGAAGTGGAGTTCTTCAACGTTCTGAACCGGGTCGTCTTTGGCACCCCGAATACGAACTTGAACGATCCTAATTTCGGGTTGGTGATCAGATCCCAAGCGAATGCACCTCGGCAAGGTCAGGGACACTTGGAATTCAGGTTCTGACCAGGAGCTCATGCAGGGCTTACGTTGCTTGAGCCTGTGTTTGAGTCTGGTGTGTTTCCCGGCGTTTCTGGCGCTCGGACAGAACCTGTCCGAAGATCGGATTCGAGAGGCTCGTGCGCTTCTTTCGCAAGGGAGATTGACTGAGGCTAAACAAGCCGCGGTTGACTCCCTTGAGACTAACCAACAATCGGCGGACGCGCACTTTCTTCTCGGCTACATACTTTTCAAGCAACAGGATGCCAAGGCATCTCTGGCGGAATATACGGAAGGCGCCAAATACCGCAAGCCTACGGCAACTGAACTGCAGGTGGTGGCGGGCGATTATGTTCTGTTGAGCGATTACCCGGACGCCGACCGGTGGTTTAGTAAAGCGTTGGATTGGAACCCGGACGATGCTCTCGGCTGGTATTACTTAGGCAGGGTCAAATACAACGAGAATCGCTTTGAAGAGGCCCTTTCCGCGTTTGGCCGATGTCTGGCGCTCGATCCCCGCAACGTCAAAGCGGAAGACAACCTGGGGTTGGCTTTTCAGGGCCTTGGCCGTAACGCGGAAGCCATCGCGGCTTATAGGAAGGCTCTGGAGTGGCAGGCGGACTCGGCTGCGAAGGATTCCGGTCCGTACCTCGATCTCGGAAGTTTGCTGGTGGATGACGGTCGGGCGCTCGAGGGATTGCCCCTGTTGATCGAGGCAGCACGAATCTCGCCCGCGGACTTCCGGATGCACAGGCAACTGGGAAAAGCTTACATGCGCCTGGGGCAATTGGAGAATGCCCAGGCAGAACTGGCAAAGGCGATTGAACTGGCGCCAAACGACGCGCCTTTGCACTTCATGCTTTCGCAGGTCTATCATAGACGCGGGATGCGCGATCAGGCCAAAGCGGAAACAGAGCGCTACTCGGCTCTAGCCAAGGACAAGGAGTAGCCGTCTTTAGTGAACTTCTTTGTTCTTGATTACCTCCCGCGCGCGTTCGGCGGTGGCGGCGCGGGCGGCTTCCTCCAGCCGGCTGAAGATTTGCATTTCAGATTGCGCTTCGCGCGTTTTGCCCATTGCGCGATACGCCTTCGCGAGCAGGAAGTGATTTCCGGCATCGCTCGGATTTGCCGCAATAGCCTTTACCAGATCGCCCGCGGCTTCTTCGTTGCGATTCAATTTCATGAGGGCGCGAGATCGGTCAACGCGCGCATCCGTAAGGCTGGGGCACTGCGCGAGCGCGGCGTCGATATCGGATAACGACGCCTTCGCGTCGCCGTTCTTCTGAAGACCGATGTTGCCGATTTTCCACCGCGCGGCGCAATTCGCGGGATCGACGGCTAGTTCGGCTTGAAACTGCTCGGCCGCGGCATCCCACTGGGACTGGGTCCAATAGGCGTCTCCGAGCTTGTAATGGACTCCGGCCCGCCGTGGAGCGATTTCGACGGCCTTCTTCAATTCGACAATCGCGCCGTCATAGTTATTCATGCTCTCCATTACTTCACCCGAGAGTTCGTGCGCCCAAACGGAATTGGGATCGATGGAATTCATCTTCGCCAGCGACTCTTCGGATAGTTTCATGTACGTGTGAGCCAGCAGGTACCAAACTTCCTGGTTGTGAGTATCGCGGGCCGCGAGTTGCTTCAGGTTCGCCGCTGCCGCGTCTCCGTCGTTTAACTTGAGCAGGGTCTTAGCCAGATACAACTGCGCGGCGTTGTCCTTCGGATTGGAGCGCAGAACAGTCTCCAGGCGCGTCCGGGCCTGTGAATATTCGCCGGTTTGATAGAGCGCAATCCCCAGCAGCGCGGACGCTGAAACCATAGTTGGGTCGATTGTCAACCCTCTTGTCAGAATCGCAATGGCCTTCTGAAAATCGCGTTGGCTGAAGTAGATTGAACCGAGGTTATTATAGGCCGGGCCTAGCTTCGGTGCAATTTTTAGAATCGACTCATAGCTCGCGATAGCGGAGGCAAAGTCACCGTGGCTCTGCGCGGCCTTGGCCTGGGCGTAGAGTTCCTCTATTCGCGAGTCGGAGGTTTGTGCTTGAACCGCCGCGATAAGCCAGGAGAAAAGTAAGGCGTTTAGACCCAGGAACACGCGGAACATTTGTATACTGGCATATTAGCATATCCGGAATTTCATGAGACGGCACTCCATCGCGGCCGTGAGCGTTTGCTCGATTGTCTGTGCCGGCGCGCTGCTTTCCGTTCCCGCCGAACAAGCCAGCCCTCTCCAGTTCCTCGACCGCGCAGCGGAAGCGGGAATTCACGCTGTGATGCGTTGCGGCGGCCCCGATAAGCGGTGGATTCCCGAAGCCAACGGGAGTGGAGCGGCCTGGATCGACTATGACAACGATGGATTTATGGACCTGCTCATCGTTAACGGTTCAGACATGAGCAGGTTGCGCAAGACCATGGCGGGTGAGACTGTAACCGGCGCAGAAGGCTCGGTGTATCTTTATCACAATCTGAGAAACGGGCGCTTCGAAGATGTGACCCGGAAGTCCGGGTTGACAAACCCTTACTGGGGTACCGGCGCGAACGCGGCTGACTTCAACAACGATGGGTACACCGATATCCTGATCACGACGATTGGCCGGGATCTGTTGTACAAGAACAACGGCGATGGAACGTTCACCGAAATCGGCAAAGCGGCTGGATTGAGTCAGGCGATCGACTGGCACACCGGCAGCGCCTTTGGCGATTTCGACGGCGACGGATTGTTGGACTTTTACGTGAGCGGCTATATCGACATTCATTCGATTTCGCTTAACGAACCTGCTCCGGTCTGCGAATTCATGGGAATCAAGGGCTTCTGCGGGCCGATCGGGTTGAAGGCGGGAAAGGGAATTCTCTATCGCAACAACGGCGATGGAACGTTTAGCGACGTGACCAGGCAGGCAGGGCTCGGTACGGCGAAAGCATCGCACGGCTTCACCGCGGTTTTCGACGATTTCAACCGGGACGGCAAAATCGACCTGTTCGTGGCAAACGACTCCGATCCGAACTTTCTGTTCTTAAACCAGGGAGACGGCACTTTCAAAGAGGCTGGGCTCGAACGCGGCGTCGCATTCAATGGAGACGGCCGGGCTCAATCGAACATGGGTGTCGCGGTCGGGGACTTCGACAACCAAGGCCGGCTCGGCGTGCTCACCACCACGTTTTATCAAGACTACTTTCCCCTATTCCGTCAAGACAAGTCGGGGGAGTTTGAAGATGTCTCGGCGGCGGCGGGCTTAGCCGACCTGACGCGGCCGTATCTCGGCTGGGCTTGCGGTTTTGCCGACTTCGGCAATACGGGGCGACGCGACCTCTGGACAGCCAACGGACATGTCTACCCGGCGTCGCCCGAGTATCTGCAGCGCATCGGCATTTTTCGCAACATTTTTCGCAACAGTTTTCGCAACCAGGGCGCCGTCTTTTCTAAAGGCTATCGATTCCCCGATGTTCCGAACAATTCCTATCGTGGCGGGGCGGCTGCGGATTTCAATAACGACGGGCGCATCGGTCTGGTAGTGTTGCCGATTGCGGGAAGCCCCGTGCTGCTGGAGAATCGCTCCGCGCCCGGGAACGCGTGGATCGGTTTTGCGCTTCGCGGCACACGCGGCAACCGCGACGCAATCGGAGCCAGTGTCTCCGTGCAGGCCTGCGGAACCTCGCAATACGACACGGTTCGCAATGGAGGCAGTTACCTGTCGCGCAACGATCCCCGCATTCACTTTGGCCTGGGTACCTGCGGGAAAGTGGATCGAGTGACTATTGTGTGGCCGCGCGGGTCCGTGCAGGTACTCGAAACCGTAACACTGAATCGCTACACAACTGTCGAAGAGCCCCATTAGATCATTGTGACGCCGCGCCGATCAAAATCAGACCCAGGCTGTAACCGGCCAACATCAGCGCCAGGTACTTGTTCGTCCCCGGCGGCGCCGCGCGGAATTCGCGCCAGATCAACAGACCCCAGAGCGCGGCCACGAGCGTAGCGCCCTGCCCCAGCGCGTAGGAGATTGCCGGTCCGGCCACGCCTGACGCAAGCACGTTGAAGGTAAGCGCAGTCATCCAGATGATGCCGCCGAGAATTCCCATACCGTGCAGCCTGGCGCTTCCGTGAAAATAGTCGGCATAAGTCACATGACCAGCCCGCATGAACACCGTGTTCCAGATCAGATTGCTGCCCAGCACCCCCGCGCCGAAGAAGACCAGCGCGACGTAGGGCGTCAACATGCCGGGGACAATCGGCGCCCGGTTGAAATTGGGAGAGATGGCGCGCATCAATTGCGGATAAAAGAGCCCCATGATGCAGCCCGCTATGGCCGAAAAGATCAAACCACGCAAAGGGCTCCGGGCGCCCGCGCGCGGCAGCCTGCGATGCGCGGCCCCGGACATAATCATGGCAAACACGATCAGCGCAACCCCGATGAACAGCAGCGCCGGATCGCCCTTGGGGGACTCGATGAAGCTTTCCACCGTGCCGATCGCGAGCGCCAGCCCCACCCCCACCGGAAAGGCGACCGACATACCCGCTGCATCGATCCCCACCACCAGCAGAATGTTCGAAAGGTTGAAGATTGCGCCGCTGAGCAGCGCCGGAATCGCGAAGCCGAAATCGGCGCTGTGCATGTTCTCGCGCGCGCCCGGGCCTGCCGGGCCGAACGTCCCCAGCGTGTGCGCAAACACCATGCTGCAAACAAAAACGCCGATCGCATAGTCCCAGTAGAAAAGCTCAAACGGCCACTTTTCCTTGCCCGCCAGTTTTTGGGTATTGGCCCAGGAACCCCACCCCAGCATGGTGACGACGCAGAACAGGATGGCAACCGGCAAGCTGTTCACCACGAACATAAGTCAGCCTCCCTAGACGGATTGTTAGTGTAACCGATTTGCGACCTTGTCACATTGTTACAATAGCTCTCTATGAATTATGAGTGAGCGTGACAAGGACAAATCGCCGGCGGCGAGAACGGAGAGCCCGGCAGAGAGCCTGCCGCGGCTCCAGCAGCTTGCGGAGGCGACGGAGGGTACCGAAGAGGGGCTCTTGAACGCCGGCGTCTTTGCCCGGGCGTTACGCGCGGCCGGACGTCCGGCGGAGGCGGCAGCGATCCTTCAGAAGGTGGAACAACAGGCTGTGGACCTGGGCCAATATCGCCTGGCCCTCGCCGCCACGGGGGACCTGGCCAACCTGCTATGGCGGGCGGGCTATGTCGAGGAAGCTCTCGCCACGGTGGATCGCGGGAAGGGACACATCCGGAATGCGGAATTGGGCCAGTGGACGCTGCTGGCTAATGAGGTTCAGCGGCTGCAAATCCTGAGCGCGGCGGCGCGCCATGAGGAAGTGCTGGCCGGCGCGCAAGCGTGGCGTGACCAGATGAATGGCTGGCCGGAAACCCACGGCGAGAACGAGACTGTCGTGCCTTGGAGTGTGAGGGAGGCTCTTCTGAGCGCGGGCGCCATGGCAGCTTTGCGCCTGGGACAATGGCACGAGGTCCTTTCCCTGAACGAAGACATCATCCAGGCCAAGGTCAGCCGGGGAGCCACCGCGCTCGAAGTGGCTCGGGCACGATACAACGATCATGATTCTCTGCTGCAGCTCAATCGCTACGATGAAGCGCTGAGCCGGCTCTACGAGTGCCTCGCGGTTTTTGAATTGTCGGGAGACAGTGACGAGCTCGGTTTGATTCACGGCGCCATCGCAGACCTGGAGGACGATATCGAGCATTTCGAAGAAGCCGTCCGGCATGAGAGTGCCGCACTTGGCTTTATGTACTCCGATCTCCACCCCAAAGGATGCGCGGCCAGCCACTTCAATCTGGCGAGCTATTTATTCCGAACCAATGCCGGGGATCGTGTGGCAATGGCGCATCGTCTGGCCGGCGCTTTGATCTTCTATCAGACCAACGATGGCGACCTGCCCAATAACCTCATCGCGGTGAGGAGGGACCTCGCCCGGGCCCCCAGCGGCCCGCCCGCCACCTTCGACGAACTCTGCCGGCTGGTGGAACAGACGGAGGGCGTCCGCTTCCGTGAACTGTTCTCCCGGCTTCCACAGCGCGCCGCGCCGGGCGACGAAGCCTTGCGGACGGTCCTCGAAATGGCTCACCCCGTGGAACCCGATGGGGAGACGCCGGAACCGTAATCGGCATAAAGCGATTCGGGTCTACCGGCGCCACGGCCGCGCCACTCGATATTCGGGAGTCGCCGTCGCCGAATCCTTTTGTGCCCGTATCAGCTTCCTGCCCACCAGGCAACGAACGCCTTTCTGAACGGCGCTCTTCGAAAGTCCCGTGGCTTCGGCCATGGTTTGGTGGCTAGCGCGGATTACGGCTTTCGACTGCCGCTCCGACTCGCCCCAGAGGTGAAGGTACACAAGGAATGCGGACGGCACGCGATCGTGCCCCACAAGATCGCGCATCAACACCGCGATCACGTATTCGTCCAGAACTATAGTTTTAATCACTATAGTATGATATCATATAGTAATCGAAATAGCATTGACCGATCCGGCAATATCATGTACGATTCGGCATGATCAAGGGCGTCAAGTTTATCAGTATTCCCGTGACCGACCAGGACCGGGCGTTGTCTTTCTACGCCGATAAGTTGGGATTCCGCATCCTGACCGACAAGCCATTCAGCGACAAGCAGCGATGGATCGAGCTCTCGATACCGGGCGCCGAGACCCTGGTGGTTCTTTTTACTCCCGACGGTCATGAGAACCGGATCGGCGGTTTCTCTCCGGCGACGTTCTACTGCGACAACGTGCAGCGCACCTACGATGAGCTGCTCGCTCTGGGCGTTGAATTCCTTGCGTCTCCCAAGAAAGCGCCCTGGGGCCATTTCACGATGTTCCGCGATCCCGACGGCAACCAGTTTGTGCTCTCGTCAAAATAGCTCACCGGCGCCTGCCCGCGCCGCGGCCTTGGTTAGCGCGTCCCAGTTGCCGTCCGCGATGGGGATGCCGTTTTTCCTCCGCTCGGCCTCCATGCGCCATTCGGGATCGCCCGCCACCATCACTTCGTCGTAGCCCGGGGCCGCGGGCGTGGACTTCATGAGCTGCACCAGGTGCGTTACGCGCGCCGTGAATTCTTCGACGGGCATGAAGCGAGCCACATCGATCGCCATGTACATCTGGCTCACGCGCACGGTCTTGCCGCGGAAGCGAATGCCGCCCACTTCGTTGGCCATGGCGCCGCCGCTCAGCACCGAGCTCAGGATTTCCACCATCATGGCCAGGCCGCTGCCTTTGTAACCGCCCAGCGGCATCAGCATGCCCTTGTAGGCTTCGGCCGTGCTGGTGGTCGGCAAGCCTTCGGAATCGAAAGCCCAGCCGGCCGGGATCTCGGGCTGGCCGTTCAGGAAGGCTTTGAAAATCTTGCCGGCGGCCACGGTAGTGGTAGCCATATCCAGCAGCCATGGCCCGGGCACCGACATGCAGATGGGGTTAGTGCCCGTGCGGCCCTCCTTTCCTTGCCACGGCGGCACCAGCGGCGATGCGTTGCACATCACAATCCCGATCTGGCCCGCCGCGCGCATCTTCTGCGCCCACCAGGCCGCGGCGCCGAAGTGGTTCGATTCGCGCGCCACCACCATCGCCATCCCCTGCTGGCGCGCAATGCGCACCGCGTGCCCGCAGCAGATCTCGGCCACCCACTGGCCGATCCCGTTTCGGCCGTCGAACGTGAGGCAGGAACCGGTCTCCGTGACCACGCATCCGTCGGTCTGGGCGTCCATCTCACCGGCCAACAACTGGTCGATGTAAAAGGGCAGGAGCTGTATTCCATGGGAATCCACGCCGCGCAGGTTGGAGGCGACCAGACAGGCGGCGGTGATTTCAGCCTTGTGCGGCGGCACGCCCGCGCTTGTCAGAATCCGCTCGCAGAAGCGTGTAAGTTCGGTGACCGGAACAATGGGCATGAGACTTCAGGTTAGCGCAGGTAGGATCGGAGCCGGTAGAGGATGCTTAACGCCGTTTCGAGCATTACACTAGGAGCTAGGGTAAGGAGTCGGCATGCTCCAGAAGGGCACGGCGAAGAAGGTTACGGTTTTCATCAATGAGGACACGCAGCACCACTTTGGTTCCCTGTGCGACGCCATTCTGACGTTTCTGCTTCACAAAGGTGTGTCCGGCGCCACCGCCACGCGGGCGATGGCCGGTTTCGGCGCCCACCAGGTGATGCACACCACGAAAATCGAGGCGCTCACCGAACACCTGCCGATTCGCATCGAGTTCATCGAATCCGCCGCGAAAGTCGATGAGCTGATGCCCACTCTCTACGACATGGTTACCGACGGCGTGATTGAAGTCCAGGACACCCAGGTTGTCAAAGTTGCCGGCAAGGAGCACCCACCTCCCCCGAAGGGGCCGCATACGGAAATGAGAGGCAAGGCGCGGTTGATGCGCATCTATATGGGCGAGTCCGACAAGTGGCAGGGCGAGCCCTTGTATGAGGCGATCGTCAAGCGTTTGCGCTTAATGGATATCGCCGGGGCAACGGTGTACCTGGGCATTCTCGGGTACGGGGTGAAGGGCCACACTCACAAGAGCGGGATGCTTCCGTTCTCGCGCGATCTGCCGGTCATGATTTCGGTTGTGGATTCTGAGCAGAAGCTGGCCAAGGCGATAGACGAGATTGAATCCATGATGCAGGACGGGCTCATCGTCCTTTCCGATGTGGATGTGATTCGCCTGGTTCACAGCCGTCCGGCAGCGGAGTCTTCACATGCGAACGATTAAGAAGGCGAAACTCCTCCGCCTGCACTTTTGCGAGAGCGACCTATACAACGGGAAGCCCCTGTACGAAGCCATCGTGCATCGCTGCAAGGAATTAAGGATCGCGGGCGCCACGGTATTTCGCGGCCTTGAAGGGTACGGCGAGACCGCCGAGATCCACCGCCATCGCCTCATCGGGAAGGATCAACCCGTGGTCGTCACCATTGTGGATACGCCGGAAAACCTGGAGCGGCTGATTCCCGAAGTCGAAGCCATGATGGACACGGGCATGATCGCCACCTCGGACGTGGAATATATGCGCATTGAAAAGCCGCCTGCCAATTCGACACCACTGGGTTGAGCACCGGCGCACGCGCATGCGTGACGAAGTGCACCAGACTAGTGGACCGGAACGATTCGCCATTGCTGCGTGACACTGTTGTTGTCCGGCGGTTCCTGAACGGCGAACCCCGCTTGACCGCCAACTCCACCATTCAAGTCCAACACCAGACCGCTCGCCCGGTTGAGAAAACTGAAGTAACCGTTGCCGGTCGAGACGATGTTCCATTCAAATTCCTGGCCACTGCCGGATGTGGATTGAATGATGGCGTTTCCGCTCAAGGTTGAGCCTCCGGAGTTATCCAGTACGTTTATAGCGTTGGCCGTGCCCGGATTGAGACTGGCGATCCGGAAGTACCCGTTGTTGTCGCCTGTGATGCGCCACTGCTGGCTCAAGGTTAGACTTCCATTGTCCGCCTCGGCATCCAAAGGGGCGCCGGCGGCATTGGAAGCTTGAAAGACCGACAGTACCTGCCCGCTGCTGAGATTGACGAACTTGTAGGTTAGCGTTGGATCCAGTTTGCCCCCAAGCGCATCAATGCCTGGAAGCAACATTGAGTAGGTCGAAGCGGTGACATCGGTTGACCCGGCAGCGTCCGCATTATCGAAAAGCGTCAGGCCATTCCAGATATAGATCGCATTTTCGAGACTGTCGCCGTTGATGAATCCGCGGCTCGCATCCGGTATATTCACGCCCGCGGGGTCCCAGTATGCTATTCCCATGCCCAGGTTATTCGGCAACGCCTTTTCGACGCTCTGCAGATCCAGCAGAAACTGGCGCTGAAGCAGCGGGGTTGGCGGAGCATACCAGGGATCGTTTGAATCGAAGCCGTTCTCGTAATGTTCCCCGGTCTCAATGACAAGAATAGGCCTTCCAATGTTATTGGCGGCATTCACAAGGACGTCCTGCTCGACCGGTTTGTGACTGGGATTGGACGCGGCGGCTTGCGCACCGGTCAGGGGGCCGTGAAAGAAGGGATAGTAGCTCTGGCAGATCGCGTCGTAGGGAATGTTGTATTGATTAGCGAGCGTGAAGAATTGCGTGAGATCCCAGGCCGGGGTGATGTGAATGCAGGTCAGCGGGGCCGGAATGGCGGGGCCGGCCGACGTGTCCGCCGCCGCGTCCTTCACCGCCTGAATGGCTTGGATCTGCAAGGAAGCGAAGCCCCCGAAGTTCGCTCCCGTCGGACTGCCGGGTGTGCCGAGAAAACCGGTATCGACTTCATTGCCGATGGCCACCAGGTCCGGCATGGTTCCCGCGAGCCGATATGACAGAATCTCGGCCTTCACGTAAGCATATAAGTCCGATCCTAACTGTGCGATCCCGGTGTCGCCGGCCCATGCCGGCGGCACGCTGGCTGAGGCGCCGCCGTCGAACAGCAGAGTAAGTTCGACACTCATGCCGAGATTCTTCGCGCGCTTCGCCAAATCCAAATCCTGCGCTTCTGTTTCCCCGTAGCAGGCATTGCCGCGGCACTGCGCTTGTGACACGTTCGCATACGGCGGCACTGAACTGGGCCTGAGGCGCACCATGTTGACGCCGTGGTTCTTGAAAATCTCGAGCGCGTCCTGCTGTTTACCAGCGTCCTTCCACCAGGACAAACCAAGTGCCGCGCGCGCGGCCTCCTGCTTCTCCAGCAGTGCATTGTCCACGCCGCGGAAAAAGGAGGGACGAAGCAGCCACTGCTGGCTCTGGGTCGCCGCACCCGATGACGCGGTTTGATCCAGCCATGTTCCTGCCGCCCCGGAACGCTGCAGCGAATCGAGCAAGAGACTGGTCCGCTTGTTCGCGATGGTGTAGTAGCCGTTGCTTGTGGCAGTGAGAACCCACTGTTGGGTGTCAACGGCCGTGCAAGGGTTCTGTACCACGTAACAGCCCGCGGAAGTCCCGCGTCCGGCCCTGCAAATACGCGACGGTCTGGCTGGGGCGCGCACGGCGGCACTGGATGTTGAGCCTCCGAAGCCGGCTGCGCCGTCGAGACAAAGGCCATTGCGAATGTTGCCGATCCGCCAAAACCCGCCGGAAAGCCTGGTAAAGGCCCATCTCTGGCTTAAGTTCGTGAAACTCGGCTGTTGTTGAACGATGTGATCGGCGGCGGCCGTGGAATTGTCGTTGAGATCGGCCTGCAGGCCGCTGAGCTGATTCCGGACATAGTAGGTCTCGCCGTCGAGCGGAGTGATGTCGATGGGTTCCGATGGTTGCCGACTCGGCGGTGGAAAGCCCGTGTCGTCTCCGCGCGCGGCAGCGCACCAGAGGACAGGAATCACGATCCAGCAGACGAGAGCGCGTACCGCGAAGGTCGCTGGGGTCTTATCGGACGGCATCGGGAATCGGATCTTCCTGCTTTGGGGGTTTCTTGTTCATCTGCCGGTACAGGACCTTGAGATTTTCCTTAGCCTGCTTGATTTCACGAAACAGCCGGAGTTCCTTCTCGGATTCGTCTTTGAGTCGAAGGATTCTGCACTCTGTTGCCAACCGATAGTGGGCTTGTTCATTGAGCGGATCCGATTGGACGGCCATCCGCAAATATGTCACCGCCTCCTGAGGTTTGTCCATGCCTGCCAGCAGGCGGCCAAGGCCGATTTGGGCTTCCGGCTCGCCCGGATTCAAGCTGAAGGCGCGACTGTAGTGAGTGTACGCACTACCCAGATCGGAGCGCTTCTCGGCAATCCTCGCAAACCCGCATTCCACCTTGGCGCTGTCGCCATCGAACTTCACAGCCGCTTCCAGTTCCTTCCCGGCCTCGTCCTGAACCTTGGGATCGGAAGGCGCCGGCCCGAGGATAGCCTCAGCCAGTTCGTAGTGCACGCCTGGCAGGCGCGGGTCCATCTCCAGCGCCTTCCTGAAGTGCTCGGCGGCGCCCTTCAGATCTCCCTCATTCACCAGGCGTTCCGCGATCGCTTGCTGCATACGGGCTGAACCGGGCGCAAGTATCGCCAGCTTGTTCAGCGTGTCGTCCGCCAAATCGGCATACACTCGTTGGGCCATGTAAAGGATATCGACATTGTCGGGGTCGAGATCCACCAGCGAACGCATCACAGAAGCAGTGCGGTCGAGATTTCCCTGCTGCGTATAGATATTAGCTAGTTCCATGCCCACCCTGATCCGCAGGTCTTTCTCTTTCACTCTGGGAAATGACTTCTCCAGCAGCGCCTGGGCCGACGGCTGTCCTAGTTTTCTTTCGCAGATTCCCAGCAGGGCCTGCGTTTTCGTCAAAGACGGGTCAGTCGCCAAAGCAATGCGCAGATATAGTGAAGCGCGCCTATAGTCACTCTGCAAGAACGCAACTACGCCTAAGTTAGCATTCGCCTCAGCATTCTTGGGATCGAGTGCCAGGACAGCTTCTAACTCTTTAACCGCGGAGTTCGGATCCTTCGCCTTGAGGTACTCGGCAGCCTTTCGAAGATGATCGTGAATTCCCGGAGCGCGGGAAGCTCCAGCCTGTTGGGATGTGACTGGGAGCGCGAACGCAAGAATCGCGAGAGCCAATATCAGTGGTTCTTTCATGGAAAGCGTAAACCTGCCTGCGCGAAAGATACCACGAAATCAGCGCATCGAGCGGGAGCAACGAGACGCGCGGGTGCAAAAGGAATCCTCCTTCCGCACCCCGCGCTGTCAGTTCGCCGGAGTCCGCAGGCAGACTCAGAAGGTAAAGTGAGCACCCAGTTGTATGATGCGCATGTTGGAGTTAAAGCCGGCGGGGTTGGTGATGGTCCCGGCGGTGGTATCGGCCAAAACACCTTTGTTGTAGCCAACATTTGCATCCGGGTTGGCGTAGTTGACATGGTTGAACACATTATTCATGTCAGCCCTGATTTCGAGTCTCATCCCTTCGCGGGGAAGAGCAAAGGCCTTTCCGACACTGAAGTCGGCGTTGAAGAAGCGGGGCCCGGTCAGGGTGTTGCGGCCGGAGTTGCCAAAGGTTCCCTGCGCCGGGTTGGCATAAGCCGCGGGATTGAACCAGTGGCCTGGTGTAGGATTCGGCACACTTGGGTTGCCGACCACCTGGGGATAGAGCGTGGAGCCGTTACTCAGAGATGAGTCGAGCCCCGGGTCAAGACCCTGGGCAACGGAATTCTGAATTACCGGTGTGAACGGAGTTCCCCCGTGCCATTGGGCGACGCCGGAAATGCGCCAGCCGCCTGCTATCTGGTTGGCCACCCCATTCAGGCCAAACATCCGGCCCTTACCGAACGGCAGTTCGTAGACGACCTGGCCGACCAAGCTATTCGCCGCGTTGAAGTCGGATAAGCCGTAATTAGCGGATGGGCTGTACGCGTTCTGATAGATATCGATTCCCGATCCATGACCGTTCCCGGTGCCGGTGTCGAGCGATTTCGACCAGGCGTAGTTGACCTGGAAGTTCAAGCCATTCGACATCTTCTTCTGAACGCGCACTTGCAGTGCATTGTAGTTCGACCAGCCGTCGTAGATCTGAGCCGCGATGGAGTTGAATACGGGGTTGGGATTCCCGCAGTTAAAGCCGCTGCACCCTAATGCCAAGGCAGGCGCCTGGTTAATATTGGTTGCGAAGTTCAAATTGTTGCCGTGGGTGTGCACATAGCTTGCGTCCACCAGGATGCCGGCAACGAACTCGTGCTGGACACTGACGAGTGCCTGCTGCACGAAGACGGTGGGCATATGTTGCGGATAGAACTCCACACTGCTGAAGTTGCTGACGGTTGGCGACAGTGTCAGAAGCGTCGGAAAGACGACAGTGCCGGGCGGCGGCCCTACGGCCAGCTTGAATGCAGAGCTTCCGTTGACGAACCCCCC